>Ga0255051_10000168_pt1 | contig 23810 bp, 19 predicted proteins | sample JV7_2_9_MG_FD_181719 | JGI IMG/M metagenome (GOLD analysis project Ga0255051, IMG submission 181719) | Seawater microbial communities from Jervis Inlet, British Columbia, Canada - JV7_2_9 | ecosystem: Environmental > Aquatic > Marine > Inlet | place: Canada: British Columbia | collected 2016-10-06
GAGCAGGTGCTGAATAAAACCGATGGGCATTTATATGCCCTGTTTAATAACGGTGCTTATGGCCAACCGGGTGCCTGTGAAGACCTCAGTCGCGAGGCGATACGCCAACAATTTGAAACGAATGTATTCGGCTGGATGGAATTGACCAATCTGGTTATTCCGGTGATGCGTGCACAGGGTTACGGCCGTATTATTCAAAACAGTTCAGTTCTCGGTTTTGTGACAATGTCGATGCGTGGGGCCTACAACGCCAGCAAATTCGCCATCGAGGGATTCAGCGACACTATGCGGCTGGAGCTTGCCGGAACCGATATTCATGTCAGTTTGATTGAACCTGGCCCGATAGAGAGCGAATTTCGATCAAATGCTTATCGAGCCTTTCAACAACATATCGTGATCGATAACAGTGTTCATCGCGAACGCTATAAAAAAATGATTGGGCGTTTTGAAGCCAGCGGAAATGTTCAGCCGTTTACGCTGCCCCCGGAGGCGGTACTCAAACGCGTGGTGCACGCGCTGGAAAGCAAGCGGCCAAAGATTCGTTATCCGGTCACATTCCCCACCTATCTATTTGCCTGGTTAAAACGGATGATAAGTGATCGGATGATGGATCGAATACTGGGGAGAGTGGGTTAGCAGTCGTTACACTAATACACCGGTGAAGTTGTGCTAGCCAAATAGCACGATAAAGAGTACTATTAACAGCACTGTCAATAGACCTTTAGGCGTCAGCCCATGACCAGCATTACTGCAAACGATCTCAAAACCAAAGGTGTATCCGCTGTAGAGTCTGCCCTCCAACAAAGCGGGGAGGCCGTTATTACCGTGCGTGGCGAACGCAAGTATGTTGTGCTCGATTTTAGTACCTACAACAAACTGCGTGAATACGAACTGGATATCGCCCTTCGGGAAGCTCGTGATGATATTGCGAACGGCAACTACAAAACTGAAAGCGTTGATGAGCACATAGAACGAGTTCTCGGCTGATGCCATTCACCCTTATATACCCGAACAGTTATATCAGGCGCGCCAGGAAATTCTTACGGAAACACCCGGAAATACACAATCAGTACAGGAAAACACTTCAATTATTAGAGCTAGACCCTTATCACCCATCTCTGAGATTACACAGTCTGGAAGGTCACTTAAAGGGGCTGTCTTCGGTATCTATCAACATGAGCTATCGGATAGTGTTGGAACTGGAGATTCGCGGCGAAGAGATCATTCTTATCAATGTTGGTAGCCACGATCAGGTTTATTGAAACGATTAGGACGCAGGTTCAATCGGTTTTATTTGAGAGTGTCGGAGTCATGCCTGACTCCGACACCTTATTTGCTTAACTCCGCGGCAACTTATTCTCCGGATCGTAGAGCGGCTTGTAACCGACCGATTCGAGCTTCATTGGAAATTGCTCACCGAGATATTCCGTAATGAACTTACGACCTTCCTGGCAATACTCGTATGGCAGGTAGGCCAGTCCGATATTTTTGCCGATAGTCGGGCCGTAGGCGATGCTGGTGAGGTACGAACGACGACCTTTCGAATCGATTGGCACTTCGCCGGTTTCTGGATCCATCAACGGGCAATTACCGACCGGGAAACGAGCGATGCCCTGTGAATCCACATTGTCGGTCATCGACAGTGTGCACAAATAGGCGACCTGGTGTTCGAGCGCACGTTGTTCGAGGTAGGGTGCCTTGCCGTGAAAATCTGCCTGTTTGACCACTGGGCGCGACAGGCCCGCTTCGTACAGATTGTACTCGGTTAGCAGGTCGGCGTTTTGCAGGCGCAGGCTTTTTTCCATGCGTCGACTGTTAGCATAGGTTTCGATCCCGACCGGTGTTGCACCCTGTTCGAAGACCAGATCCCATAACGACAGGCCGTAACTAAACGCCACGTGTAGCTCCCAGCCCTGCTCGCCGACGTAAGAGATGCGGAATGCCTCTACCGGAATGCCCTTCAAGGTGAGATGCCGGGTTGAGGCAAACGGGAAGTTTTCGTCTTCCCAGGCGGCGGGATCGTCGGCAATCGCCTGAATGGTCTTGCGCGCATTCGGTCCCCAGACACCCAGGCAAGCCATGTGATCCGACCGGTCGTCGATGTAGACATGCCAGCCATTGTCTTCGGCCATGCGCTTGAGCCAAATGTAGTCGCGGTGGCCGGCATCGGCGCCGTCGATCACCCGAAATCGGTCTTTTGCCTGACGAATCACCGTGAGGTCTGCGCGCACACCGCCGCGCTTGTCGAGGAAGTGCGTATAGACGCCTTTGCCAATGGGTGTATCACCACCGACCTTGGCGGTACAGGCGTATTCCATCAGGGCCTCGGCGTCAGGACCAATAACATCGTATACCGCGAAATGTGACAGGTTAAACATGCCGACATTTTCCGACATCGCCAGTTGTTCGGCGTTGGAGACGCGCCAGAAGTGGCGGTTGTCCCATTCGTGTTCGCGTACCGGCACCTTATCGGCATATTTCTCCAGTAGATGTTCGTTGGATGCATAGCCGTGCGCGCGTTCCCAGCCGGCCAGTTCCATGAAGTAGCCGCCGAGTTCCTGCTCGCGTGCCCAGAACGGGCTGCGGCGCAGGTTACGGCCCTTGGTATAGGGTTCGCGGTTGTGCACGGCGGGGTTATATATTTTGAACGCGGATTCGTAGCAGCGATCGTAAATATAGGATGGGGTTTTCTGGATCGGGTAGTGGCGCGCGGTGTCGATACTAAAGAAGTCCATCTCGGCGACGCCGTCGGTCATCCAGTCCACCAGTACCTTGGCGATGCCGGGGGCGTCTTTGATCCAGACCGCGATCGCGTACCAGAGCCCACGGGTTTGCGAGGATTCGCCGATCGATGGGCCACCGTCGGTGGTTACCTGTAGCAGGCCGTTAAACGAGTGTTTCTCGTTGTAACCAATTTCGCCGAGAATGGGCGTCAATTCCATCGCGCGCTCCAGCGGTTCCATGATCTGGTCGAGTTCGAGATCACGCTGTGACGGTGACCAATGGGTCTCGCCTTTTTCGGGCAGGTCACGTGGGTGTAGCAATCGGGGTTCTTTCTCTTCGTAATAACCCCACTCGATCTGGCCGCCTTCCGGTGATTTCGGGTCGCCGGTATCGCGCATATAAGCCGAGTTGCCCTGGTCGCGCAGCAGTGGGTAACCGATGTGCTTACCGGTGCCTTCGAATTCAGTGTAGGGAGCGAAGAAGGAGAGCGGGTGATCGACCGGCATGACCGGGAGGTCCTCACCGGCCATCTCTGCGATGCTACGACCCCAGAGTCCGGTACACACGATTACGCGGTTGGCGGCAATGTAGCCGCGGCTGGTTTCGACGCCGACGATACGGCCGTCCTGGATGTCGAGGCCGGTGGCTGTGGTATTGGCAAAGGATTGTGCTTTTCCGGTTTTGACCGCGTTATCAACCAGGATACCGCACACTGTCTGCGACCGGGGAGTTACCAGGCCGGCGTCGGGATCCCACATTGCACCCTGAATCACGTCCTCTTCGAGCAGTGGAAAAAGCTCTTTAGCTTCGGCCGCGCTGATCATCTTTACATTGGTACCGAAGGCCTTGCCGGAAGCAACTTTGCGCTTGAGTTCCATCATACGGTCGTCGTCACCCTTGCGCGCCACTTCGAGCCCTCCAACGCGGGCGTAGTGGCCCATCTTGTCGAAGAAATCTATGCTGTAGGCTGTGGTGTAGCAGGTGAATTTGCTGTGATCGGTGGCGTAGCAGAAATCGGACGCGTGCGAGGTTGAGCCGATGTCGGTCGGAACCGAGGTTTTGTCGATGCCGACAATGTCGTCCCAGCCGCGTTCGACCAGGTGATGCATTACCGAGGCGCCGACTATGCCGCCGAGGCCGATAATGACGACGTTGGATTTGTCTGGAAACTGTGCCATGACTATTCTCCCGATGGCGGTCGACAGAAGTCGACCCTGCTAAAAGTGTTTTCAAAATCAGATTCGCGGAAGTATAAACTCCCAATTTTAACTCCTCCAACAATTTTAGATCAGGAAGTCGCGGTGCAGTCCAATTGTGTCGCATCTGAAATTTTTTTAAACTCAGCGACCGGTCAAAATTTCTTTTCCTGACTGGCTGCATTCTAAAATATCTCATAGAAGGAGTACCAGGCTGGGAGCTGCACTATCCGTACAATGGATTCGTTGCGTCTAGAGAAGTCATATCGCTTGATTACACGCAAAATGTCGATAGAATATTCGCCTTCGAATCGGGCCCCGACCGCTTTGTTTATCTTGATAAAGACGAGGATTTCATCGCTAAAAGAGCGTTGGTGAAATGGCAGTGGAAAAGGTTTAATAACGCCTTTGTGACACTCTGAAGTTGATGATGTGGTCGATGCCGGTTTGCACGAAATAGGTACCGGGTTGGAAATCGAAATACTCGGAGAATTGTTCAAAGCTACGGTGATCGAGGAATCTTCTTACGATCCCAAAAACGAGAAGTTACGAGCATAATGAAAATACTAGTATGTGTGAAACGCGTACTTGATCCTCAGGTCAAGGCACGCGTCAAAGCGGACGGTTCCGGTGTCGATCTGGCAAATGCCAAGATGACGATGAATCCTTTTGATGAAAACGCACTCGAAGAGGCGCTGCGCTTACGTGAAGCAGGATCGGCCGACGAACTCATCGTCATATCTATCGGCGGCGGCAAAACTGAAGAAACCCTGCGTCATGGCCTGGCGATGGGTGCCGATCGAGCGATTCAGGTGGTCACCGACGAAGTGCTGGAACCACTGGCGATTGCCAAGGTGCTGAAGGCAATTGTCGATCAGGAAGCACCGGGTCTGGTACTCGCGGGCAAGCAGGCGATCGACGATGATTCGAATCAAACTGTACAAATGCTCTCGGCGCTACTGGGCTGGTCGCAAAGTACTTTTATCTCTGATTTTAAACTAGACGGCGATAGCGCTACCACGGTACGCGAAGTTGATGCCGGTCTTGAAACGCTCACGGTCAAGATGCCTGCAGTGATCAGCGTCGACCTGCGCCTCAATGAGCCACGCTATGTCAAATTGCCCGACGTTATGAAAGCCAAACGCAAACCAATGGACAAGATCGAGCTGGAAAGCCTGGGTCTCGATACCGCGCCACGTCTCACCACGCTCGAAGTAGTCGAGCCGGAAGCTCGAGCGGCGGGAGTGATTGTTAACAGCGTTGCCGAACTGGTGGAGAAATTACGTAACGAAGCGAAGGTGATCTCATGAGTAATCTAGTTATAGTTGAACACGACAACAGTGAAATCGCTGCCGCAACTTTGCACACGGTCACTGCTGCACAGCAAATTGGTGGTGATATTGATCTGCTGGTCGCGGGTGAAAACTGCCAGTCTGTCGCCGACGCCGCGGCTCAAATCACCGGTATTTCCACGGTTAAGATTGCCGATAATGCGATGTTTGCGCACCACCAGGCGGAGAATCTGGCTACCCTGATAGTCGAACACGCGAAGGATTACAGCCATGTGCTGGTAGCGGCGACTACCTTCGGCAAAAACCTGTTGCCACGTGCTGCGGCATTGCTGGACGTGGCGCAAATTTCAGAAATCGTCGAAGTTAAATCGGCCGATACCTTCGTGCGCCCGATTTACGCCGGTAATGCGCTCGCAACCGTGCAGTCTTCCGATTCGATCAAGATGATTACTGTTCGAATTATCAGTTTTGAAGCGGCCGCTGAGAGCGGTGGTTCGGCCACGATCGAAGCGATTAGCGGCGGTGTCGATACTGGCCTTTCAAGCTGGGTGTCGCAGGCAGTCTCATCGGGCGATCGCGTTGAACTGACCTCAGCCAAAATAGTAGTTTCAGGTGGTCGTGGTATGCAAAATGGTGACAACTTTGCCATGTTGCAGTCTGTGGCAGATAAACTCGGCGCGGCCGTGGGTGCGTCACGCGCAGCAGTTGACTCGGGCTTCGTGCCTAACGATTATCAGGTCGGTCAAACCGGCAAGGTAATCGCCCCTGATCTGTATATTGCGGTAGGTATATCGGGCGCAATCCAGCATCTCGCGGGTATGAAGGAAAGTAAGGTCATCGTTGCGATCAACAATGATAGCGAGGCACCGATCTTCCAGGTCGCCGATTATGGGCTGGTAGCTGATCTGTTCGAAGCAATACCCGAGCTCGATGCTGCTTTGTAAATCCTACAGGTATTCCCCAATCGTTCAGGGGAGTACCTGTATTTTAAGCGCCCAATTAATCCGGGCTTAAATCTCTATTGAGCTTAATTATCCGACCAGTATTCGGTCGATATGGCCTTGTAATTTCTCGGTGGCCAGTTATCACGCGGTAGCTTCAGAGTATTGCGTTCGATCCGGCATACCTCAAGTAAACTTAAAATCGTCTTCAATAATATTTAGTGTGATATTGAATAAATGTATTCCCCTAACTTTACATTTGTATGCCGGGTAGGGTTCTACCCGGCATAAGAGGTTTTTCAGCTTAAGACGAAGCGTCGAGCGCCTGGTCTATATCAGCAATAATGTCTGCAACATTTTCGATACCGATGGACAGGCGCACCAGATCGGCCGAAACACCCGAAGCGGCGAGTTCGCTGTCGTCCAATTGACGATGTGTGGTCGATGCCGGGTGGCAGGCCAGTGACTTGGCGTCACCGATGTTCACCAGACGTGTGATCAATTGCAAGGCGTCGATAAATTTCGTGCCTGCTTCGATACCGCCTTTAATGCCAAAGCTCAGGATACCCGAGCCGCGACCACCCATGTATTTGTCGAGCAATGCCTTGTGCGGACTGCTGTCGAGCCCGGCGTATCGGACCCACTCGACATTGCTTTGACCCTCGAGGTGTTTGGCAACGGTCAGGGTATTATCACAAATGCGATCCATTCGTAACGGCAGGGTTTCAACGCCCTGTATCGCGAGGAAGGTATTCATCGGTGCCAGGGCCGCACCCAAATTACGTAATGGCACCACGCGAGCACGCAAAATATAAGGCGGTAATCCGGTTTCGGTATATACCACGCCATGATAGGAAACGTCCGGTTCGTTGAGCCGTTTGAAGCGGTCCTTATTGGCAACCCAGTCGAAGTTGTTTGAATCGACGATCATGCCACCGATGATAGTGCCGTGCCCGCCAATATATTTGGTCAGTGAATGTACCACAATGTCAGCGCCCCACTTGATCGGGTTGCAGAGGTAGGGTGATGCGACAGTATTATCGACGATCACCGGAACTCCATGCGCGTGCGCGATTTGCGTGGCTTTTTCGATATCGATTACATTGCCGGCGGGATTACCGATAGATTCGCAATACACCGCTTTGGTTTTATCGTCGATCAGCGCGGCCATTGAGTCCAGATTTTCAGGGTCTATGAAACGCGCCTCAATGCCCATCTGCGGCATCGTGTGCGCAAACAGGTTATAGGTGCCGCCATATAGAGTCGACATGGCGATAAAATTGTCACCGGCTTCGGCGATCGTCTGTAGCGAGTAAACGGTTGCCGCCTGACCCGAAGCCAATGCCAATCCTGCGACACCGCCTTCCATGTCGGCGATACGTTGCTCGAGTACATCGTTGGTGGGGTTCATAATACGTGAATAAATATTGCCAAGTACCTTCAGGTCGAAAAGATCGGCACCGTGCTGTGTATTGTCAAACGCATAGGCAGTGGTTTGATAAATCGGTACAGCAACCGCGTTGGTCGTGGGGTCAGGGCTGTAACCTGAGTGGACTGCTTTAGTTTCTATTTCCATTTGGTCCTCATTATTGTTTTGGTTAATTGGAATATTCTTGCCATCTACAGTGTAAACCCTGACAGACAGTAGCTGCAACTCGAAGCGCCAATGTAAATGTGACCCAACTATTAGGGCTGGACTATTGAATACTCTGTTTTGACTGCGAGCCTATAATTGATTTTCTCCAAATGCGCCACTGTTTTATCAATAGTCGACCAGGGTATCAAAAGCCTGTTGAGATCGCTTTACGTACTGTTGGTTGACTTGATATGCTGTGTCTCCTAATTTTTGCGGACCGGGTGGTTGCTGAATTTTCTATCCCCGGTTACAGGGTGCGGACAGGTAGATATGAGCAAATATTCGATATTTTCACTCGCGCGAAACGCGTTGAGTTATCACCAGAACTGGGAACAGGCCTGGCGTAGCCCGGAGCCTCAAAAACAATACGATGTCGTTATTGTTGGCGGTGGCGGCCATGGGCTCGCAACAGCTTATTATCTCGCCAAGGATCACGGTATTAAAAATATAGCCGTGCTCGAAAAAGGCTGGATCGGCGGTGGCAATACCGGTCGCAACACAACAATTGTGCGGTCTAACTATTTATGGGACGAATCGGCACAGCTGTACGAAAAGTCGATGAAACTGTGGGAGGGTCTGAGCCAGGACCTCAACTATAACGTCATGTTCAGCCAGCGCGGGGTTTACAATCTCGGTCATACTTTACAGGACATGCGTGATATCGAGCGCCGCGTGAACGCCAATCGCCTGAATGGTATCGATGGTTATGTTGTCAGCGCGCAGGAAATTAAACGTGCTATTCCGGTGATCAATATCGACCAGGGCTGTCGCTACCCGGTGCTAGGCGGATCGTTTCAACCACGCGGTGGCGTTGCACGCCACGATGCAGTGGCCTGGGGTTTTGCCCGGGGTGCGGATATGCGCGGTGTCGATATCATCCAGAATTGCGAGGTTACCGCGATTCGGCAGGAGAATGGTGCGGTAACTGGCGTAGAAACTACTCGAGGAGCGATCGCGGCGAAAAAAATCGGCGTCGTCGTCGCGGGGCATTGTTCGGTACTTGCAGATATGGCTGGTTTCCGTTTGCCAATTGAGAGTCATCCATTACAGGCGTTAGTGTCTGAACCGATCAAACCGGTGCTCGATACGGTCGTCATGTCGAATGCGGTGCACGGCTATATCAGCCAGTCGGATAAGGGTGACCTGGTCATCGGCGCCGGTATCGACCATTATAATGGTTACGCCCAGCGCGGCAGCTTTTCCGGAATCGAGCATACCGTGGCAGCGATCGTCGAATTATTTCCAATATTTAGCCGCGTGCGCATGAACCGGCAATGGGGCGGCATCGTCGACACAGCCCCCGACGCCTGTCCGATTATCGGTAATACGCCGGTCAAAGGATTGTACTTCAACTGTGGCTGGGGTACTGGCGGCTTTAAAGCGACGCCGGGCTCTGGCTGGGTGTTCGCGCAAAATGTGGCGAAAGGTGAACCGCACGAACTGAATAAAGCTTTCGCACTAGATAGATTTGTTACGGGTCATCTGATTGACGAGCACGGCGCCGCCGGCGTTGCGCATTAATTTATTAATAATTATGACTGTTCAAAAATAGCATGAATATTTTTAGAAATAAAAGGATTCTCGCAAAGGCGCCAGGCGCGCAAAGGGTTATTGGAATTGTTAAACCACACCATATCCCGGCTTTTCCTTTGCGTGCTTCGCGCCTTTGCGAGAGCATCATTACCGTTGAGGTTAAAAATGTTATTAATTAAATGTCCATGGTGTGGCAAGCGCGATGAAAGTGAATTTTCCTACGCTGGAGAAGCGCATATTGCGCGCCCGCTGGAAACAGAGAAACTCAGCGATGAAGCCTGGGCTGATTATCTGTTCATGCGTAAAAATCCGAAGGGGTTACACCGCGAGCAATGGCTACACGCGGCAGGTTGCCGACGTTATTTTAATGTCGAACGCGATACTGCGACTTACAAGATTAGTGGTTCGTACAAAATAGACGAGCAGCCACCTTCCGGGGGTGACATATGAGCCAGCGATACCGTACAGCGGAAGGTGGTCGTATCGATCGCGACCGGGCGATTAACTTCAGTTTCAATGGCAAATCCTATACCGGGCAGTCGGGAGATACGCTGACATCGGCGTTGCTTGCGAATGGCGTGCATATGGTTGGCCGTAGCTGGAAATATCACCGTCCCCGCGGCATTATGAGCGCCGGTGCCGAAGAGCCTAATGCGATCTTTCAGCTCGAGAAAGGCAAGTACACCATTCCTAACGCCCGCGCGACTCAGGTAGAACTTTACCAAGGGTTAGACGCGAGCAGCGTCAACTGCTGGCCGAGTCTCGACTTTGACCTGATGTCGATCAACAGTAAATTCAGTCGCATGATGCCTGCCGGGTTTTATTACAAAACCTTTATGTGGCCGAAATTCATGTGGATGAAATACGAGCATATCATCCGCAAAGCAAGTGGCCTGGGCAAATCCCCCGAACTACCCGACCCCGATCGCTATGAAAATAGACACGCACATTGTGACCTGCTGGTGGTCGGCGGCGGTATCGCAGGTCTTGCTGTCGCATTGGCAGCCGGACGCGTGGGTGCGAGGGTGATTCTGGCAGACGAGCAATCTGAGTTCGGTGGCTTGACACTGGCTAGCCTCGCTAAAATTGGCCGCAAGTCAGCAGTTGACTGGATCGAGTCAGCGGTTGCCGAATTAAAAGCCTTGCCCGAGGTGACGTTACTGCCACGCAGTACCGTTTTTGGATACCACGATCAGAATTTTCTCACAATTAACCAACGACTGACCGATCATCTGGCGCTTAACGAGCGCAAGGGCGGGCGCGAAAAACTCTGGCAGATTCGTGCACGTCAGGTGGTTTTGGCGACGGGTGCGAGCGAGCGTCCGCTGACATTCGCCAATAATGATCGACCGGGCATCATGCTTGCGTCGGCAGTTTCGACCTACACCAACCGCTATGCGGTTAAGCCGGGCGACAACGCAGTTATTTTTACCAATAACGATAGCGCCTATCAAACCGCGCTCGATTTAAAAGCTTCCGGCGCAGAAGTGGTCGCGCTGATCGACGCGCGTAGCGATTCGTCGAGCGAGATCGCAAATACGGTGCGTAGTGCGGGAATCCAGGTGATGAACGCCAGCGTTGTGATCGATACTGCGGGTGGTAAACGACTGCAGTCGGTACAGGTAAATGGTTTATCGAGAGATGGGCGGTCTCTCGCCGGTGAGCCTAAAACTCTGTCCTGTGATTTGCTCGCGGTGTCTGGTGGCTGGAGCCCGGTGGTCCACCTGAGTTCACAGTCAGGCGCGAAAGCAATCTGGAACGATGAAGCCGCTATGTTTCTACCCGGAACGCCAGTGCAGGCGCAGGCATCGGTAGGCGCCGCCAATGGTACAATGGATTTAAAAACAATTCTAAAACAGGCCATCGATGCCGGAAATGCCGCGGCTAAAGCCTGCGGTTTTGATGCGACGATGAAGGCGCCTACCACCGCCGCGGTGCAAAACGATCCAATCATGCCATTGTGGCTGGTACCGTCACCGCATACCGGTGGTCGTGGCCCGAAAGCATTTATCGATATGCAAAACGATGTCGGTGCATCGGATATCAAACTCGCCGCACGCGAGGGTTTTCACTCGGTCGAACACGTCAAGCGCTACACCGCGCTGGGTTTTGGTACCGACCAGGGCAAGACAGGTAATATCAATGGCATGGCGGTGCTCGCCGATACCCTCGGTCAGAGTATTGCCGCAACCGGTACCACTGTATATAGGCCAAACTACACGCCGGTAACCTTCGGCGCCATAGCAGGACAGGACCTCGGTGACAAGCTGTTCGATCCAGTGCGTAAAACTGCAATGCACGCCTGGCACATCGAGGCTGGGGCGGAGTTCGAAAATGTAGGCCAGTGGAAACGCCCGTGGTATTACCCGAAAACAGGTGAGTCGTTAGACGATGCGGTCAACCGTGAGTGTCTGGCGATTCGCGAAAATGTCGGTATTTTCGATGCTACAACGCTGGGTAAAATTGAAATTGTCGGCCCGGATGCGGCGAAGTTCCTCGAAATGATATACACCAACAACTGGTTGAAGCTCGAAGTGGGCAGGGCCCGATACGGTTTCATGCTCGGCGAAGACGGTATGGTGATGGACGATGGTGTGACGATCCGACTCGCCGACGATCATTTTCTCATGCACACCACCACCGGTGGTGCGGCGGGTGTACTCGCCTGGATGGAACTCTGGCTGCAAACCGAATGGCCGGATCTGGAAGTTTTTCTAACCTCGGTAACTGACCACTGGGCGACCGCCGCGGTAGTCGGACCAAACAGTCGCAAGGTGGTATCGGCAGTTTGCGAAGGCATTGACTTCGACGCCGGGGCATTCCCGTTCATGGCTTCGAAAACCGGGAAAATTGGCGATGTTGATTGCCGTGTGAATCGCATTAGTTTCTCAGGCGAACTCGCTTACGAGATCAACGTCCCGGCTAATTATGGTCGCTATATGTGGGAAATGCTGATGCAGGCCGGCGCTAAGTACGACATTACTCCGTACGGTACCGAAGCCATGCATGTATTACGCGCGGAAAAGGGCTATGTAATTGTCGGGCAGGATACCGATGGCTCTATCACCGTGGAAGATCTGGGCCTGGGCTGGGCGCTGTCCAAAACCAAGGCCGACTTTCTCGGCAAACGTTCGCTGAGTCGTCCCGATACAGTGCGCGAAGACCGCAAACAATTAGTCGGACTGATGACCGAAGACCCAGATTCGGTAATCCCGGAAGGTGCTCAACTGGTTAATAATCCACACACTCCAAAACCGGTGCCGATGACCGGGCATGTGAGTTCGAGTTATTACAGTGCATGTTGCGGGCATTCGATCGCGATGGCGTTGGTCAAGGGCGGTCATCAACGCATGGGTGAAACCGTGTACGCGCCACTCGCAAACGGCCAGGTCATCAAAGCAACGATTACAGATACGGTGTTCTACGATAAAGAAGGAGTCAAGCCTAATGGCCACCTCTAAAAATTGTCTTTTTGCCCGGTGGCTGTGTCAGCACCGTGCTCGAATCCTCATGTATGTTCATATACACTCCGGTTCTGCGCGCGGCGCTTCCTACCCACCCAACAAAAATCCTAATTTTTTGAGGTGCCCAAATGCCTGATTTATTCCAACAGCAAAGCCCCCTGGTACAAATTAAGCTGGAAGAGGCCAAAGGCTCTGCCCCGTCGATCAAGGAAGTGCCATTCCTCGGTTACCTGAATTTGCGCGGAAGGTCGAATAACACCGCGTTTCTCGCGGCAGTGCTGAAGGTGCTTCGCAGCGAACCGCCGCTTGAAGCCAACACCATGGTTGAGTCCGGTGATTACCGTATCTACTGGTTGGGTCCGGACGAATGGCTGGTGATTACCCCGACGGGCCAGCAGGGCAAGGTACAGGCCGACTTTAAAAAAGCCCTCGCCGGTGTTTTTTCGTCGGTTGTCGATAGCTCCAGTGGTTTGACCATGCTTGAAATCACCGGTGATAATGCAGCGAATTTGCTAGCCACCGATTGCCCGCTTGATTTGCACCCACGTGAGTTCAGGGCAGGGCAGTGTGCACAAACGCGCCTGGCCAAAGCCGGTATGACGATTGCCCCGCTACGAAAGGGAGCCGGTTTCGAGGTTATAATTCGCCGCAGTTTTGCCGATTACCTGCTCTTGTGGATACAGGATGCGGCTGTGGCTTTCGAGTAATTTTTTAACCCCGTCATTCCCGCGAAAGCGAGGATATTATTGGAGTCGTGTTATTTTGTTCGAGGTTGGCTTTATATAATACTACCGATGATCTCTCCCGCCAGACAATCAGAGTTTAAGCAGCTTTTTCCATTTATTGATCGTTGCGATCCAGCATTCGTCGAAACCTTTTTTTCACAGGCTCAATACGTCGAACTTCCAGCCGGGGCAGCAATATGTGACGAGGGACAGATTTGCTCACACCTGGCCCTGGTTATAGAAGGCATTGGCAGGGTGTATAAATTGTCGTCTTCTGGTCGTGAAGTGACTTTGTATCGTATTTATGGGGGTGAAAGCTGCGTACTGACAGCTTCCTGTATCATGAATCAGGACAGCTTCCCCGCTATGGCCGTGTCAGAAACTGCTATAAGAGGTCTGCTGATTAATCCTGCGAATGTAAAAGACTGGTTTTGTCGTGATGACGAATGGCAACGATTTATCTTCAGGTTATTGTCTCACCGCTTGTCCGATATCATCTCTGTCGTAGAGGAAGTCGCGTTTAAGCGCATCGATGTGCGCCTGGCTGAGCAATTTGTTAAAAGCCTGGATCAGGGTAAGGCGACAATAAATAAAACGCATGCTGACATTGCAGCCGATGTAGGTAGCTCGAGAGAAGTTGTCAGCCGTATTTTACGGGATTTTGTACTGCGTGGACTGATCAAATCAAGTCGGGGCAGCATTGAGATTATTGATAGTCAGGCAATTAATGATCTCGCCCAACAGTAATATTTCCCCCGTTGGTGACATTGTCACTGACGTCTAAAGGTAACGGCCATATACTCCAGCCTTAATCTAACTGGAGTCTTTATCATGAATAAAAATGTAGGTTTGATTGATCGCGCAATCCGAGCCATTGTGGGAATTGCAGCTATCGCTGCTTATGCAATGGATATGGTGGCAGGTACCCTGGGTATCGTTACACTGGTAATAGGCATCGCATTGCTTGGTACAGCAGCAATAGCCTGGTGCCCTCCCTATGCTTTACTGGGAATCAACTCCTGCGGTACTAAATCAGCCGAATAAAGCTTAGCCCGCATATTGCACGAAGGGAACGAAGTTCAGGGGAAATATGGCAAACAAGGTTGATTGATCGGCCGCCGATGCATAGCTGTAGCTACGCATCAAGGAGGATCGATCAAGCTTGGCAGCCAGATTTTTCCTGAATTCGTTCAGGTACAAACTGTATTTTTAAAATATCAGAGATTTCCTTCCTAAATATTTGAATTTATTAATAAAAGTAATAAGTAGCCACCGCCTTCGTGCAATATGCGGGTTAGATAGGCAGCATCTCAACGGTGCTGCCTGTAGTTGTGTTATACAACATTTATGAGAAACGCGGGTGAAGAATATGCCACGACACCTAAAATTTGAAATCCCATGCATGCGCTGAAAACAATGCAAGGTGGTTAAAAAAACGAGCTTCAATTATAGCTGTCGCCAATAGCCCATTAACTGGTAGCATCGACCCGACTTCAAGTTTAAATATGTTGAACCCCGATGCACCAATCCGCTCAAACAGCCGTTCTTTGGAGCGAAATTTTAACCCGCGAATACGCCTCTAAACTAGCTACACTGGTATTAGCGGTGTGGCTGCACGCGGCAAATTCAATGCTGACCGCCACCACCATGCCGAGTGCGGTTGAGGAAATCGGCGGGCTTAACCTGATTAGCTGGACCTTTGCGCTTTACCTGATGGGATCGATTACCGCGGGGGCGAGCGTTAGTTTACTGGTGACTAAATATGGTTTGCGCTCAACCATGATTCGAGCCGCGCTGATATATGGAATCGGTTGCGTGGTATGCGCTACGGCTCCCAGCATGCCGATTATTCTGCTCGGGCGTACCCTGCAAGGGCTTGGCGGTGGCGGCCTGGTCGCCCTTGTATATATTTCGCAGGATCGTTTTTTTCCGAATCGGTTCGTACCCAAAATAGTCGCCTGCATTTCCACGGTGTGGATGATTTCGGCATTTTGTGGACCGATGATAGGTGGCGCATTTGCTACCTGGGGGGTGTGGCGATATGCCTACTGGACATTCGCATTACAGGCGCTGTTGTTAATATTGGCGATTCAGGTTTTATTGGCCAGGGAGACAGACGAACTAAATCTCGAACCGGAACGAATACCGATAGTGCGGTTATTATTTCTCTCCGCTGCGATTCTGCTGGTCTCTTTGGCAGGTGCCGAGTTTGATCAAGTGGTCTCTCCGACACTGGTAATACTCGGTTGTTTGTCTCTGGTATTTTTCGTTTTTCGGGATAAAATCGCAACCACCGGGCGTATGTTGCCGCTCGATGTCACCAATTTATCGCATGCCATCGGCAATGGCGTACTGACCACATTTTTACTTTGCCTTTGCATCATGTCGTTCCTGGTGTACGGCCCCCTGATTTTAATTCGACTTTACGATATGACGCCGTTTGAAGCCGGTGCCGTTGTTATGCTCGAAACGCTTGCATGGGGATTCGCCGCAATCACTTTTTCCGGTACCAGTGCCGAAAATGAAGGTCGTCTAATTCGCAGCGGTAGCGCATTGGTGACGATCGGTTTGGTGGGCATGGCGTTCGTGTTACCACGGGGGCCGATCTGGGCGATTGCATTGATGGTAATCGTCAGCAACGGCGGGTTTGGCATGATGTGGGGTTTTATTATCAAGCGTATTATCGGTGCCGCAGCTGCAGATGAAAAAGATCGAGCTGCTTCGCTGCTACCTATCACGCAACAGACCGGTTTTGCGCTCGGCGCAGCTTTCGCCGGTTTAATCGCAAACAGCCTCGGCGTCAGTGCTGATATCAGTGACGAGGGGATGCATACCGTCAGCTTCTGGCTATTTGCAGGTTTTGTTCCAATTGCTTTGCTCGGTAACCTGACCGCATGGCGTTTTGTTGGGGGTACTACGAGGGGCTAAATTGATTATCGTCATTCCTGAGGAATCAGGCTAGTGCCTGATACACCGCATTACGAAAATCACGACGACCGGGGTGGGTCAGCGATGGACTGTATTGCTGCATCAAAATACCGACCAATTGCTCTTTTGGATCGACCCAGCAGTAGGTGTCGGCAAGACCGCCCCAGCCGAAATCCCCTGGTGAACCCAGTGTGCCCGCATTTGCCGGATCCATATTCACACAATAGCCTAAACCAAAACCGTATGCGCTTAAGCGCTCCGGCACAATGCCGTTGAAAGCCAGGGGAAGCAGTTGGCGAGGTAGATGGTTGATGGTCATCCATTCGACAGTTTTACGGCCTATGATACGCGTAGCTTCGATTTCGCCACCATTCAACATCATTTGCGCAAACTGCCAGTAATCGCTCGCGGTAGAGACGAGTCCACCACCACCGGATTGCAGGGGTACTGATTTCGAAGTAAAAGGCGGGATGAACCGGGAGGATTCTGGCTCTTCAAGCACGGCTAGTGGGTTTTGCTGTGTCCAGCCATATAGCGTAGCAAAGCGTTCGAGCTTGTCTTTTGGTATGGCAAATGCGGTATCGATCATGCCGAGTGGGTCAAAAATTGTTTTTTGCAGGTAATCACCGAACGGCATATCGCTCATCAGCTCGACCAGATAACCGCAGATATCGGTTGCTATGCTGTAATGCCAGCGGCTGCCGGGCTGTGCGATGAGTGGCAGTTCGAACATGATCTCCAATAACTCGGATAGTGTTTTTTCGGTACCGAAGCCAGGCCATGAATCGGCGTACATCTTATCGACCGGATGGGTGTCCGGTTCAAAGCCATAGGTAAAACCGGCGGTATGGGTGAGCAACTGGCGGATGGTGATATTGCTCTCTAACGGATCTAACTCGCCTCCAGGCCGATAAACTTTGAGTGTCTTGAGTGCCGGAATCCAACGACAGGCAGCATCGTCGAGTTGAAACTTTCCTGCTTCCAGCAGGGTCATCAATGCCACGCTGGTAATCGCTTTGGTCATCGAATAAATACGGAAAATGGTATCGGCGCGCATCGGCGTTTGCGCGGCTATGTCCATATAGCCGTTAGTCGCCAGATGGACGATGGCTCCTTTGTGACTCACCAGGGTTAACATACCGGCTGTTTTACCTTCGGCTACATACCGATCCATCATGCCGTTGATACGGTGAAGTCTGTCGGGGTCGATTCCTGCTTGTGAAGGATCGGTCATGGCTTAATCAGGGGTCTCTCGGCATCCATGTCCGTCGGAATAACCACTGCCCGCCATCGCGGGACACTATTCTCAACACTTCGCTCGGCCACATCTATTGGTGGATTATATTGACTCGGACTCGACATGGCGTGGCTTCCATTGGCTGGTTGCTTTTCAAGTGCTCATACTACTTTAAGTAATCGCCTTATTTAAGCGTATTTCATAAAGTCCTAATTAGCCCGCATATTGCATGAAGGGAACGAAACTCAGGGGAAATATGGCAAACAAGATTGATTGATCGTCCGCCGATGCATAGCAATAGCCATGGATCAAGGGGGATCGATCAAGATCGCCTACAGGGATGTAGGTGGTAGAGCAACGCAGGAGCAGCTTGCCGAAGCCGCCAGATTTTTCCTGATTTCGTTCAGGTACAAACTGTATTTTTCCATATTCATTATTATCGTGTCTAATTGTTTGAAATTAATAATAAATATCGTAAGTCGTTACCGCCTTCGTGCAATATGCGGGCTAATGGCTGCGACTTGATATGTTTGGATTGAGAAACTAAAGGTTTGGCAGGTACCAAACTCGATGATTTTCCGGAGCGAGGGCGGCTTTGTGGATCCATGGGCAAATGACTGGTCTCAGAATTTCGGCCAGGTTGGGTCGTAACGATCTGAGTGAGGTACTTAAATATGGGACTTTTCGAGTTTTAGACGAATTAAATTGCTATTATCGATATTAATGAATGTTTTTCGATAAAGAATTATTTATATCGAATCGATGACCATCGTACAATCTTGCAGGCGCACACGGGGCCGCTGATAGATTACAATAAATGGCGGCCCATTGCAGAACGTAATGTCGAAGTTTTGAACGATACTGCCGATCTTTATCGCTATTTTGATTCCACCGAAGTGGCAGAATTTCTTTATGCCTGCGTCCGCCGAACGGTTGAGCACGACTTGCCCAGAGGCTCCACCAAATGCTAATAGATTACTGGCACTTCGCGCGCACGCATACCCGATTCCTCGGCTTCGGCTTTCTGCTCGCTTTCCTTTCCAGTCCGGGTCAGACTTATTTCATCGGTGTCTTCGGCCCTGAGATTCAGGCTTTGTTCGACCTCGATAGCGGTGCCTGGGGGCGTACCTATATGATCGGGACGTTACTCAGCGCAGTGGTGATCACCTGGAGCGGTACGCTCATCGATCGCATGGATCTTCGCCTGTTTACCGGACTTAGCTTGCTTGGTCTGGTTTGCGCCTGCCTGGTTATCGGCTCGGTTTCTTCGCCCGTGATGCTGATAGTTGCGATTTTTATGCTGCGTCAGTTTGGGCAGGGTTTAACCAGCCATGCCAGTATCACTTCGATGGCGCGTTATCATGCGGCCGACCGTGGAAAGGCTATTGCTCTGGCAGCGATTGGCTTTTCACTGGGCGAGGCCATGCTGCCACTGTTGGCTGTGTTTTCTATCCGGGCCTGGGGTTGGCGTGAAACTTACTTTGGCACTGCGGGTTTTGTATTGCTGGCGATTCTGCTAGCGCTATGGTTATTGAAAGGGCATAAAACGCGGCACGCTAGCTTGCTGGAAAATTTAAACAATCCAGTGACACAAGGATCCTGCCAGGAATCCTATACACGAATTCAAATGCTTTCCGAACCGCGATTTTATTTGATGTTGCCAGCAATGATAGCGCCTTCAATGATCATGACCGCGATGTTTTTTTTCCCGGCCGAGATCGCCAAAGCCAAGGGTTGGACCAGTCTGTGGGTGACCGGCAACTACTGGGCATATTCAATCTCTACAGTGCTGACTATTGTTCTATCCGGTGTTCTGGTCGACCGTTTTACCGCTCGTAGAATAGTCCCATCATTCCTGTTGCCGCTGGCTGCGGGACTGGCTGTATTGACGATTTCCGATGAACGGTTTTTGGTCTGGCCCTACATGCTATTGATGGGGATTTCTTCCGGGCTTTATTTCACCGGGTTTAGCGCATTATGGGCCGAGCTTTACGGTACCCGGTATCTGGGTGCTATCAAGTCACTGACTAACGCGGTAATGGTATTTTCGTCGGCGTTGGGACCCGCGCTGGTTGGTGATCTACTGACCCGGGGTATGGAATTTGAACAGATATGGTTGATTCTGGCGAGTGGCTGCGTGTTTGCCACGATATTGTTGTTTTATGCCCTGCGAACCCCGAGCAGCTTACGCGTTTGAGCCGGGTCAGCAACGACTCGCCCTGATGAGCGTAATTCATGGGTTAACGAATCGACCAGTGACGCTGTGCTTCTCGCCAGTTCACCACCCGGCAAATGCAAATTGTTTTCGAAGCCAACCCGTGCATGGCCACCGTGTTCGATTCCTGCCATCACGCAGGCCTGTTCCTGTACGCCGAAAGCGCAGGTAAACCAGTCAAGCTCGCCGATATCGCCCTGCAGAAAAGGTGTCAGATCTGCTGGCGTTGACTGAAAGTCAACGGCATAGCGTCCTAGTACAAAGAGTACACAACGATGCGATTCTGGGATGATGCCCTCTTGCCTGTATCGAATAAAATGTGACAGATCGTCGGCGGAATAAAGAATGTGCTGTATGTGGACCCGGGTCTCCGCTGCCCAGGCAAAAAAAGCCTGAGCAAATTCCGCTTCGGCATAACTGGCGGTTATTTCACGCAGAGCGATGCTGGTCATTTCCGGGACGAGCGATCGTACACAATCTACCTGTTGTTCTATTGTGTAACGACCAACGGCTTCGGTGGTAATCTGCACCAGCATCTCGGGCGCCTTTTGCTTCATCTCGGCGATCAATTCCCGATAAAGGCCGACGTCGAGCACATGTTCATTTTGCTTACCACGGACGTGGGCGTGCAATACAGTAGCGCCAGCAGCTTGACAGCGTATCGCTTCGTCAACCGTTTCATCGATTGAAACCGGTAAAGCAGGATGATCCGCCTGAGTTTTACGCGCGCCATTGGGCGCGACCATGATGATCACTGCGGTTGTCATCAGGCTGGCAATACTGTCTTTAGCGCTGAGTCCAGTTTATCGATTATTTCACCGATATGGCCATCGTCGATAATAAATGGCGGGGCGAGCAGGACATGGTCACCCTGTTTGCCGTCGATCGTGCCACCCATTGGGTAACAGATCAGTCCAGCCTCAAAGGCGGCTTTTTTGAATGCCTTGTTAATTCCAAGGCTGGGATCAAAAGCCGCCCTGGTATCGCGATCTTGCACAAACTCCATACCGAGAAATAAACCGCGGCCGCGAATATCGCCAATATGCGGATGCTCACCGAATCGTTCGGTAAGCGCACCCACCAGTTTTTCTCCCTGAGTTTGAACACGCGAAATTAAATTTCGATCCAGTATCGCGCTGACTACCGCATAGGCGGCCGCGCAGGCGACCGGGTGGCCGAGGTAAGTGTGTCCATGCTGGAAAAAACCCGAGCCGTTTTCAATTGCAGCGTAGATTTCAGAACTGCATAGCATAGCGCCAATCGGCTGGTATCCAGCGCCCAGACCCTTGGCAATCGCGGTAATATCGGGGGCGATACCTTCCTGTTCGCAGGCAAACAGGCTACCGGTTCGACCCATACCGCACATGACCTCGTCGAGAATAAGCAGCACGCCGTACTGGTCGCAGATTTCACGGATACGTTTGAAGTAGCCTTCGACTGCGGTGACGGCTCCCATGGTCGCGCCAACCACCGGCTCGGCGACAAAAGCCATGACCTGGTCGGCTCCAAGGCGGTTGATCTCAGTTTCGAGTTCATTGGCAACGCGTTGACCATATTCGAACTCGTTTTCGTTATCGGCCTTGCCCCGGTAGGCATAACAGGGAGAGATATGAGTGGTATCGATCATCAACGGTGCAAACGGTTCACGCCGCCACATATTGCCGCCGGTGGCGAGCGCTCCGAGTGTGTTACCGTGATAGCTTTGCAGGCGGGCAATTACCTTGTGACGCTTTGGTTGACCTGTTTCAAGATAGTACTGACGTGCGAGTTTGATTGCCGCTTCCATCGCCTCGGAACCGCCCGATACCAAAAATACCCGGTCGAGATTGCCGGGTGCGTTTTGAATCAGCAGGTCGGCTACCGACTCGGCGGCATCGCTATTAAAAAATCCAGTATGCGCGAACTCCATACGGTCGAGCTGTGCCTTGATCGCATCGATAATTTCCACATCGCCATGCCCGAGACAGGAGACTGCCGCGCCACCGGAACCATCAAAATATTGTTTGCCCTGTTGATCGATCAAATAAACGCCTTCGCCTTTGACCGCGATGGGTAGGGTTGCTTTGGTATGGCGAGGAAATACGTGGCTCATGCATGGCTCTCAATTTTAGTAGGCATACGTAGACCTTCGGGGTCGTATGCGCAAGTGAGTGAAATATTACCAGAGAAATTACTGCGCGCGATATCGACTTCCATCGAGAGGTTGGCGATTGATTGTCCGGGTGAGATTTTTATCTGCGTTATTGCGACTGGTTTTCCTATGCGGTAGCCGAAAGCTGCCGATGTGGTTTTGCCGATAAAATCGCTGTTCCAGTCGATGGCAAACCTCAGATCTGCCTGAAACGGGTTGGTATCGGTGTCTAGATCGTGGCCATAAGCAAGGTACTGTTTTTCGATACGCATCGACGATTGCGTAAAAATTCCGGCCGGTTTGGCGCCGGCCCCGGATAAAGCATTGAATAACACGCCAGCTTGTTCCACTCCAGACGCCACCAAGGTGACATCCCATGGGCTGCGCCAGCAACAAACTTTTCGTCGATTCGCGAGTACCCGGTTATGGTCGTCAATATAGTATTCAATCGCACCGCTACATTGCTGCTTAAATTATCTAAATCGCTGCGAGCTAAAGGCACCGATTTTGTGACTCAGCTGTTCGCCGTTGAGTAACTCGGCAATCAACTTTCCGGTGATGCCGGCCAATGTCAGGCCCAGGTGATGATGCCCGAATGCGAACAGTACGTACTCGGAATACGGGCTGTAACCGATTACCGGTAATGCGTCCGGAAGGGTCGGCCTGAACCCGAGCCACTCCTGGTCGGGTTGTTCGGGCAAGTCAAACATTTCCTTGCTCTTGCGAATCAGAAAGTCCAGGTTGCGTGGGTTCATAGTTTCCCCGTAACCAGCAATTTCTACGGTTCCAGCAAAACGTAACCCCTGATCCGTAGGTGTTGCATAAAATCCCGCTTCGATCCAGCTCACCGGTCGATTCAGCAGCGATTGCCTGCCCGCGTATTGCACATGATACCCGCGTTCGGTGTCAAGCGGCAGGCGGTGGGCGCCGGTACCCATAATTTGAGCTGAAAACGCGCCTGCGGCAATCACAACGCGATCAATGTCGAGTGTTTCACCGTCTTGCAAAATTACTGTTAGCGAATCTTCTTTATGATCAACCCGAAGCGCACGTTGTTTCACATAGCGCCCTCCATTGGACAGAAAACATTCAAAATAACTTGTCGTCAGGGACTGCGGATTGACTACATGGCTTGCTTTGTTGAATAGCAGGCCTTTTACAAATGGTAATTTTAATGCAGGTTCCAGTTCACGGATTTGGTCGGCGTTGAGTTCGGTAAAATCCACCCCCTGATCTCTACGCGCCTGATTGCTGGCACGGGCATTTTCAAATTCCTGCTCGGTTTTGTAAACCTGCAAGCAACCTTGCTGTGACAGCAGGTGTTGTGAGTTACTAAACTCGATGAGAGGATCGAGCCCCTGGTAAGTTTTTTGCAACAGTTTGCCGAGAATTCTGGTGATGCGCGCAACGCGTGCGGGCCTGCAATTTGAGAGAAATTTCAGCTGCCAGGACAAATTCTTAAAGGCGTAGCGCAGATCGATCGTGAGTGGACTATTTTTGGATAACAATAACGAGGGCAGGCGCTTGAAAATCCTCGGACTGTTAACAGGGATGCAGCCGTAGTCGGCGATAGTGCAGGCATTACCGGAGGAAGTACCCGATCCCGGTTTTTCAGGGTCAATCAGAATTACCGGAAAACCTTTTTTTTGCAGCCACAATGCACAGCTCGTGCCGACTATTCCGGCACCGACCACGGCGACTGTATGTTTATTGCTCATTTATTTTATCAGTGCCTGAGATGTTTGTAATTGGGATCACTGCTGTCCCGTTAACCAAAAAGCCGTCATA
>Ga0255051_10000170_pt1 | contig 23698 bp, 22 predicted proteins | sample JV7_2_9_MG_FD_181719 | JGI IMG/M metagenome (GOLD analysis project Ga0255051, IMG submission 181719) | Seawater microbial communities from Jervis Inlet, British Columbia, Canada - JV7_2_9 | ecosystem: Environmental > Aquatic > Marine > Inlet | place: Canada: British Columbia | collected 2016-10-06
CCCGTTTCACCGCCACCGTGTAATACACGTACTTTACACAGGGCACAGGTGCCAACCCCACCGCAGGCGCTGGGCAGGTGGATACCTGCGCGCTCGCACACCTCGAGCAGACGTTGGCCGATATTTGCACTAACCGTCTTGCGGGTGTTGATCTCGATCTCGCATTCACCACGAGGCACCAGCAGGTGACGCGCGGTGAGCACGAATAGCGCCAGCAACAAAACAATCGCTGAGAAGAAAGCTACACCGAGAATCGCCTCCAGCATCAGCCCATCCCCGCAAACGCCATAAAACCAAGCGACATAATGCCGACGATAATGAAATTAACCCCCAAACCCTGCAGTCCATGCGGGATATCGGCGTACTTAAGCCGTTCGCGGATCGCCGCGAACATGACAATCGCTATCGCCCAGCCGAGGCCAGTACCAAAGCCATAGACCAGGCTTTCGACAAAACTGTAGCTGCGCTCGACCATGAACAGGCTACCACCGAGGATGGCACAGTTAACCGTGATCAGCGGTAAGAATATACCCAGCGCGCGATACAGTTTCGGTATGTGGAACTCCAGTGTCATTTCCAGCACCTGTACCATCGCCGCGATAACACCGATAAAGGCAATCAGACGCAGAAACGAGAGATCGACCTCACCCAGTCCGGCCCACGCCAGCGCACCGGGCGCCAATAACCAGGTGTAAATGAGATTATTCACGGTCACGGTCACGGTCTGCACCACGATCATGGCCAACCCGACCCCGAGCGCGGTATCGACCCGTTTGGATACCGCGAGGAAGGTACACATGCCAAGGAAGAAAGACAGGGCCAGATTGTCGAGAAAAACCGAGCGTAGCAATAGTTCGAAGAGTCCGCTCATTTCAGCTCTGCCTCTCACTGCGGGCGCAGGGTGAAATCGGGTTCCTCCACCTGTTTCGGCTGCTTACGGCGGATGAACCAGATGATGCCACCGATGATAAAAAACGCACTGGGTGGTAACAGCATCAAATGTAGAGGCTCGAAACCACCACCCTGGCTGACGGGTATCAGGATTTGTATATTGAGTAAACTACCCTTACCAAAAAATTCGCGAGTAGCACCGACGATGATAAGGATCAGGGAGTATCCCAGGCCGTTGCCGATACCGTCCAGCGCGCTTGCCAATACGCCATTGCGCATTGCGAAACCCTCAGCGCGGCCTAACACGATACAGTTGGTGATTCAGCCCCACGAACACCGATAGACGTTTGCTGAGTTCAAAAGCGTAGTCTTTGAGTAACTGGTCGACGATAATCACCAGCGACGCAATAATCGTGATCTGCACGATAATGCGCACCGAGCGCGGTAGCTGGTGGCGAATCAGGCTGATTGCACTACCGCTCAGGGCGAGTACGCAAATAACCACAGCACTCATTACCAGCGCGGTGTCCAGTGAGGTGGTGACCGCCAGCGCCGAGCAGATGCCGAGAATCTGCAGGGTCAGCGGATTATCGTCTATTATCGGACGGGTGAGGATTTGCAGATAATTATGTTGCATCAGTATTGCTCCTCTCGGATGCGCCGCAAATACGGTCCAAAGCCAAAATCACCAAGCCAGTAGCGCAACAGCCCGTCAACGCCCTGAGTAGTGCGAGTAGCACCGGAAATGCCATCGACCCGGTAAGCCGAATCGCCACCACTGTCGGCGTGGAGTTTGACGCCAATGCGCAGTATGCCACCGTCGTCATAAATCGGTACGCCATGCCAGAGCGCCTCCCACTCGGGTTCCTGTATGCGTGAGCCAATGCCAGGGGTTTCGCCGTGCTGGTAAAATTTGAGCGCGCGTACAGTGCGCGTGTCGCCGCCAATAACCAGCCAGGCGCGTAGCGTCGACTGGTAGCCCTGCCCCCACACCGGCAGGATTATAAGTTCGATCCTGCCACCAGAGTCGCGCACCAGATAAACCCGCGCGTATAGCGCGCGCCGCTTGATGCCAGCGAGATCGATATCGGCTGGAATAGCTACACTGCTATCAGGCTTGCCGGCAGCGGCCTCGGCGTCAAAAGTCACCACATTCTGAGTATCGTCGTAATCACCGCTGGCAAGATCGACAATACGCGCTTCGAGGTTTTCGATACTCCGGGTTTGCCCGATATCGGCGAGTGCGCCAAGAACCAGTTCAAGCTGGGCGATGCGTTCGGTTTCTACATTGGCCCGCTGCTGGGGACGCAGCCCCACCGAGACCGCAGAAACCAGCAACCCGCAGACCAAAGCGACTACCAGGACAACCCCGAGTGCGCGCATCGCGCTTTCGTCTCCAGGTGACTCAGACATGACGGCGTGCCCTTTGGCGAATATTTACCGCGATTACCGCGTAATCGATCAGCGGCGCAAGTATCGAGGCCAGCAAGATGACGGGGATAACCGCATCAGGATGGGTGGGATTGGCGACGCGGATCAGTACCACCAGTGCACCGATGAAAAATCCCTGTATCCAGCGCCCGGGGTTGGTACAGGACGAGGCCACCGGGTCACAGGCGAGATACACCGCACCGAATGCAAAGCTGCCAAGCAGCAAATGCCAGTACCCAGGCATAGCACTGGCGCCTGACTCCGGTCCCAGTGCATTGAATAATGCAGCAGTTACAACCAGCCCGATAATCTGCGCAAGCAGCAAGCGCCAGGCGATAATACGCGTGAACAGCAACAGCACTGCACCCAATGCCACGGCGAGTACCGATGTGGTTCCTATCTGCCCCGGTGTGCTGCCGATAAAGGCTGACCACAGATTAATGTCAGCAGACGCCAGTGCCGCTTCACCGCCCCGGTGGTAGAGCGCGATAACATCGCTGCCCGCGTAACCAGCCAGTCCGTTCCACAAAGGATGCAGGTTGGCCGCGCTGGGAAAACTTATTTGCACAATGGCGATGCCAAGTAGCGCGGGACTGAGAAAGGTCTTGCCTTCACCACCGAATATACCCTTGCCGACAAGGATGGCAAATGACATGCCAAATACCACATGACTGAACGGCGCCGAGCCAGGCAGTAACAGGGTAAACAATAGTGCGATGAGGATGAAACCGGGCTCGAACGGTCGTCGACGCTTGTCTGCAATAATCCTCTCCCATACGCCGCCAGTCAGCAACGCTACTAATAGAATCGGCACCATGTGCGCAAGACCCGCTGTCAACAGGTCGAAAAGCCCTGGATCCTGGTGGCTGGCGCCGAGCACATCGGCGATATAGCCACGCAAATCGTCGGGCTCTGCGCCGGGAGTGTTTGCCAGTACCGTCAGATACTGGTATCCGACATTGAACAAAGCGGCGATGCTAACCGGCAACAGAGATAGCAGTTGCAGGCGATGGATGCCCCACTGACTGTTAGCTGAGTGCAACAGGGATGGGGCCGCTTTGTCGTACCCTGCTGCCATCAGCCTGCGCCTTCGAGTTGATTCAGCACATTGCGCAGCAAAAGTCCGTAGTCGGATCGAGTTGGGCAGGCGTGACTGAGCAGGGCCAGATCCTCTTCGACCAGTTCCAGAGCACCGAGAGAACGCGCACGGTCGACATCACCCACTTGCAATGCACGCATCAACGGTACCGGATAGATGCCGGGCGGCGCCAATGCCTCAAGTCTATCGCTGGGAATCAGTACACCAGCGGTACCTTGTCGGCCCCTCGGAGAGTCGATACCGGGTTCGGGCAACACGGTGATTTGTCGCTGGCCTGCGCCCAGGAATTTTTCACCCCTGCTGACGACGTGACCACGCACAGCAGAACCCGAGTAAATTCGCACTGGGTCATCGTGCAGTTCACCTTCCAGCAGCTCACCGATCGAAGCACCCGGTGGTACCCACAAGCTGCGCGGGTTTTGTACCGCTACTCCGCCGATGGTGATCATACGTTCCTGCCAGGGCGTGCCACTGAGCATAAGATGGCCGAGCGAGATTACGTCCTGGTAGCCGATGTGCCAGACTTCTCCACCAGCGAAACCGATTGGGCACAGGGCGTTGATATGTACACCGGGTAACCCTGCCGAGAGTCCACCCGAAAATGGCACACAGCGCACCCGTTCTGAGCCGGTGACCGGGGGCAGGAAATCCTTTGCGTGGCAGACGTAAAGCGGCGCATCGCTGATCACAGCCAGTGCGCCCACTCCGGCGTCAAATTCAGCGGAGAATGTACTGATTATTGACGCTGGCGCGGGCGCCAGCGGTTCACTGTCCATCGCGGTAATAAACAACGCGGCAGGTTCACCATCGGCATCGGGGATATTGCCAAAAGGTCGTGTGCGTAACGCCGTCCAGGCACCCGACTCCAGCATAAACCTGCGCAGCGACGCCTTGTCCTGTGGCGCGAACGGCGTGTAATGAGTGATACCGGGTGTCGCGTCAAGCTCGATTTGCAGTGATACCAGTTTTCGCCTTGTACCGCGTTCGATTTTAACCACGCTACCCGCTACCGGCGCGGTAAATACGATTTCAGGGCGACGTGCATCGCGCATTAATGGGCTGCCAGCCATAACGCGGTCACCCGGTTTGCAAAGCAGTTCGAAGTTGATACCGTGGTAATCACGCCCCAGCAAGGCAGCGCGCGAGGTCGACCTGGTTTCACTCAAGCCCGATTCGGAAGCCCGGCCTGTTGCCAGTTGCGATCTGGGTTCCGGCTTGCTACCCATTTGTTACTAACCTCTCCATGCATGCCATGTTAACTGATGCGCCCATGCGTTGGCATACACGGTACAGGTTTTGCTTTGCCCGTTCGATCTGGGCGACATTAAGTCTCATCTAAATCGCTGACCGCGCCCAGTCAACGATCTGTTTTGCGGTCATCGCGCCGGATTGGCGCAAGACCTCTTTACCGTCCTTAAACATAATTATCGTCGGAATAGCGCGTATTCCATATCGACTGGCAACTTCCGATTCCAGTTCGGTGTTTAACCTGACCAATCGAGCATGAGGTTCGAGATCTACCGCGGCCTGTTCGAAAGCTGGCGCCATCGCCTTGCAGGGACCGCACCACGATGCCCAAAAATCCACGATCATGGGGATACCGTTGCGGGTTAAATTTTGATCAAACGCTTTTTTATTGAGGTCGAGGGGCCTGCCCTCAAACAGCCTGTTTTTACACTTGCCACACACGGGATGATCGCCAAGTCGTGGCGTAGAAATACGATTCACCGCCTGGCAATGCTGGCAAACAATATTGGTTGATTCAGTCATAACGGTGACCCTCGTTTATATCCATTATCTTTAAACGCTTGCGCAGATCTTCTATTTCACTGAGAAGATCCAGTGCAAAAGCCACTCCGGCGGGATTGAGCTCCAGGTCTCTTTGCAGCCGTAATGCACGCGCCACTTGTGGCAGCGTAGTCCCACTAAAACGCCAGGGCATTGCATCCCTGGTTCTCGGTTCGACAATACCCTCTTCAACCAGGGCAACAATTGCCGCCCGGTCGACCCGGCATGCGCAACACAGATCATCCAGTGTCACCTCTGTGTTTTCATCGAGAATCACTCCTCTAATGGTGACATTCACTCGTTTCGAAATCATCATCCTAAACTCCCATGCTGGCCCGGGGATTAAACCCCAGTTGTTTTTCCATTTGGCGATAAAGTTCACGTGCCGATTCGGTTTCCACGGCTGGTAAAACTATGCTCAGCGTGACAAACAAATCACCTGCGGGGGTACCGGGAATCCCACGGCCTTTTAAACGCAGCTTACGCCCCGCCTGCGACCCCTGCGGGATATTCAGATTTACAGTACCCTTTGGCGTTGGCACCTTGAGTTTCGCACCGAGTGCCGCCTCCCAGGGTGCAACCGGCAAGTCCAGATAGACGTCTCGACCATCGACGCGATACAAATCGTGAGGCTGGAACGCGATCTGCAAATATAAATCGCCACTCGGGGCGCCCCCGGGACCCGGCATACCCTGCCCTGCAAGCCGAATATGTTGGCCCTCTCGCACGCCGCGCGGAATTTTCAGACTCAAAGTTCGTTCCCGCGTGCTGACCCGGCCACTCGCATCGATTTCCGGGGCATGCAGGGTAATCTCGCGTGTTGCACCGTTATATGAATCCTCTAGCGCGATTAAAATACGCGCATGATGATCCTCGCCCTGGGAGGCAGCATGAGCCTGAAATCCCGATGATGGCCCGCCAACCCCCCCGTGGCTTCGACCGAATATTGACTCAAAAAAGTCACTATAAGCCGACCCTGAATCTGCAAATCCACCACTGAATTCAAACCCGGCATCCCAATCTGGTGGTGGTCGAAAGTCCTGACCTTCCCGCCACTGGGCACCCAATTGATCATAAGCAGCCCGTTTTTCAGGATCTTTCAGAACCTCGTAAGCTTCACCCACCTGCTTGAATTTTTCCTCGGAATCCGGCTCCTTGCTGATGTCAGGGTGATATTTGCGTGCCAGTTTTCGATAGGCGCTTTTGATCTCTGTCTGTTTTGCATCACGGGCCACGCCTAATAGCTTGTAATAATCCTTGTATTCCATAACTTGCCTGTCACTCGTTACCTTTTTCTATGATACACCCGTGGTGGATGGCGATCTTTGATCTGAATCAATAGCAGTCCTGACAAGGCCATCTCAAAACCGGGCCTACTTCATGTTCAGAACTTCACCATCAGTTTCACCAATTGGAGAAAACTGTCCGAGTATGAGGCCCAGATCAAATACCCCCGGGACATCACCATTAAAGGCAAAACTGTGCAGGCGCCCATGGATTTCCCGGGTAAAAGGATGTGTGTTTCTGAGTTCTATTGGGCCCGTGGTTGCCTTACGGATATGGGAGAGTACCAGGCGACTTTCTATGCCACACTGCCCCAGGAGTTTGGCAAGCTGGCTATTATTGGCCGGTCGTGGTTCGCGAAATACATAGGCATCGTTTTGTTCATGAAAGACCGCCCCCCAGCCGTCTGGATTGGCCAACCTGGCTCTATGCATCAAACTCTGGAACGACATTTCGAGTGTCACAGGGTGCAACGAAGATACTCCCAAAAGTTCACACAAACTAACACTCCTATATTCGATATTAACCGGTAGAATTGATACTATAAAATCACATTAGACGCAATGACCTGACCCAGATCAACAAAACGCATAATCAATTCACTTAATATTGCCTGCACGCCCGACCACTTCTAAGACAAGTAATATTTATGGATGAAGTTTATGGATAATCCTTTCAATGGCCGCCCAACAGCAGATATTAAAGCATTGAAAACTATCGTTTTGGTCGGTAACCACCTGCCCAGGCTATGTGGCATTGCCACATTCACCACACACCTTCTCGAGTCAATCACTCTCAATGCGCCCGGCATAGACTGCTGGGCAATTGCGATGAATGACCAGCCTGATGGTTATGCCTATCCACCACAGGTGCGGTTCGAAATCAACCAGGATCAACTCAAAGATTATAGCCTGGCGGCCGATCTGCTCAATCTCAACCACGTCGACCTGGTCTGTGTGCAGCATGAATATGGTATTTTCGGTGGCCAGCGGGGTAGCTTTATCATCGAATTGTTGAGCGATCTGAAAATGCCGATTGTGACCACATTACACACGATACTGAAGAATCCGACGCACAGGGAGCGGCATGTGATGATGCAACTCGCAAGGCTTTCCGATCGCCTGGTGGTGATGAGCGAGCGATCAGTCGAGTTTTTACGCGACATTTATGAAGTAGAGGCTGAGAAAATCATCCTGATTTCTCACGGAATTCCGGATGTCCCTCTGGTTGATTCTGCAACTTATAAAGGCAAGTTTCACGCTTCTGGAAAGAAAATCCTGCTTACATTTGGATTGCTTTCACCGGGAAAGGGCATCGAGACCATGATCGATGCGCTGCCACAAATAGTAAAAACCCACCCCGATGTAATTTACATGGTTGTCGGCGCCACTCATCCACATCTGAAGGCAATTCAGGGAGAGGATTACAGGATTCATCTCCACCTGCTTGCGAAAGAACTCGGGGTCGAAGATCATGTGGTTTTTTACGAACACTTTGTAGCCGACCAGGATCTGCTGGAGTATATCGGCGCAGCCGATATTTATATCACGCCCTATCTCAACGAAGAGCAGATTATCTCCGGCTCGCTCGCCTATGCACTGGGTATGGGGAAAGCGGTGATATCCACACCTTACTGGCATGCCCAGGAGTTGCTTGCTGAAGGTCGAGGCATATTGTTTCCATTCGGCGATCACAACCAACTCGCCACTGAGCTGATCAACCTGCTGGATGACCCCGATAAATTGCGTGGTTTACAACACCAGGCTTATGATTATGGCCGGCAAATGATCTGGAGTCAGGTGGCTGAGCGTTATATCGAGGCCTTTGAGCAAGCCCGAAAAAAACGCTTACGCAAGTATGTGTCGGAACGCAAGCAGGGCTCTTTCGGGCTACGCCATCAGCCACTGCCTGAAATCAAGCTAGACCATTTGCTGCGTATGACAGACGGGGTAGGCATGTTGCAGCACTCCAAATTCACCGTACCCAACCGTAATCATGGTTATTGCGTGGACGATAATGCACGTGCATTGATCGTCGCTGTCACAGCGCAGGACTTTAAACCACTGGATGCCTCACTGAATGAACTTGCTTCTGTTTACCTGAGTTTTATCGACCATGCTTTCAATCGTGAGCGCGGGCTATTTCGTAATTTTATGTCCTACGAACGTTATTGGCTGGAGGAAACGGGTTCGGAGGATTCACATGGTCGCGCACTATGGGGTCTGGGCAAAGCAGTGGCACTAGGTCGACACGAAGGACAGGTAAGCCATGCCGACGGTTTATTCCAACGTGCTCTGCCTGCGGTCGAACACTTTACCTCGCCACGTGCGGTTGCTTTCGCCATCATAGGCATTCATGCTTTTCTGACTGGCAAGCGTGAAAACAGTGAAGTCGAAGCCAGGTGTCGGAAGCTTTCGGCCAAGCTGATGCAATGGTTCAGGAATGTTGCCAGCGAAGACTGGCCCTGGTGTGAAGAATCATTGAGTTATGACAATGCACGATTGCCACAGGCGCTGCTACTGTCAGGTCGATGGCTGGGAGATGACGAAATGTTAAAAACCGCGCTGCGGGCGCTCACCTGGCTGAAGAAGATTCAGCAGGATGAATCAGGTTGTTATTTCGCTGCCATCGGTAACCATGGCTGGTTTACCAGGGAGGGTGACAAGGCACAGTTCGATCAGCAGCCCATTGAAGCCGCGGCGATGGTAGATGCCTGCGTCGAAGCCTTCAAATTCACCCATGATGAAGACTGGATTACTTTTGCCTACCAGTGCCTTAACTGGTACCAGGGTGATAACGAACTGCATATTTCACTTTATGATCACGCTACCGGCGGTTGCCGGGATGGGTTGCAAGCGCACAGTGTGAATGAAAACCAGGGGGCGGAATCGACCCTGTGCTGGCTCATGGCCTTACTCGCCATATACAAACACCGCGGCCATGGCGAAATCGGGCAGTCCGGCAAAAATAACCTGGCGCGGGTATCTAGCCCGCATATTGCATGAAGGCAACGAAGCTCAGGGGAAATATGGCAAACAAGGTTGGTTGATCGCTCGCCGATACATAGCTGTAGCTATGGATCAAAGGGGATCGACCAACCTTGGCAGCCAGATTTTTCCTGACTTCGTTCAGGTACAAACTGTATTTTTGGAAATTCATCAATTTTATGTCTAACTGTTTGAAATTAATGTTAAATATCATAAGTTGTTACCGCCTTCATGCAATATGCGGGCTAGCCAGGTGCCTGACATGGCGTAGCTTTTTTACCCCGGCTATTTCCCATTGGCTGCTATGTTATAGCGCAGCCTTGCCATTAAACCTGACAGGCTCAGGGTCGCAATACCGCAGCGCTGGTCGGCGGAAGCATAAGGGATGATCAGTTCGTCCTGAAAGATCATTGCGCCACAACTGTAAACCACGTTTGGTACATAGCCATCACGGTCATGCTCGTTCGGTACCAGAATCGGCTCGTCGATGCGGCTGATAACACGAGTCGGATCATCCAGATCCAGCAGCTCAATGCCCAGACTATAGGTTCGCATCGGCCCAACACCATGGGTAATAACTAACCAGCCTTCGTCTGTCTCAATGGGCGAGCCGCCATTACCCATCTGAAAAAATTCGTGCGGAAACATAGGCTTCTGCAAAATCTGGGCCCGTTTCCAGAAATGTATATTATCTGAGAGCATGATGGCGTTGTTCTCTCCATCCTGACGCGACAGCGAGACGTACTTTCCTCCAATCTTTCTGGGAAACAGGGCCATACCTTTGCCTTGTGCCTGTTTTCCATTTAAGGTACTGATCTTGAACGAGAGGAAATCCGTGGTCTCCATAAGCTGTGGCAAGATTGTTTCACCGTTGAAGGCTGTATAGGTGGCGAAGTAGATAATCGTGCCGTCATCTTCTACGAAACGCACAAAACGGGCATCCTCGATCCCTGCGCTTTCTGACTCCGACCTGGGAAACAGAACCCGCTCGGAAATCTGGTGATCCGGCCGAAATAAAATCTCATAATTGGATTGCGCCAGCCAAAATGCTTTTTCAATAATATCTAATTTATCACTTGCTCGGATTTTAATACCGTTATGGTGCTCATCAATTTTTTCCTGCAACTCTTTGAGAGAGAATTTGTCCGGTAAATCGTCGAGTAGCCAGATTATTACCTTGTTTTTGGCTCCCATATCCTGAAGTTTTAAATGAAACAACTCTCGATCGTAGCTTGATTCAGTATGGATCCTGGGGGTGCGCACATAGTTGCTCTGGGGATCAAAATACATGTCATTATTCTGATCAATAATTCCGCTACGAAACTCGATGGATGAGATGTGTCCTTCACCAATAGCCCGGAAGCTCATAATGAATCGGCAGGATCCTTTGGGATCCGTTTTCAGACTTGTAACCAGAACTATGGAAGGATTGAACAGGGCTGCTGCCTCCACAGAGTATTCGGCGGTGAAATAAGATCCGATTAAAAGCTGGCGTTGTTCGGTTAGTTTGCTGCCATCAGGCACGTGGCCAGCTACCCTGTTGAAATTTCGTTCCAGCACCTCTCTGAAATAGCGGTGACGAGTAGAGAAGTCGTACATGACGGATTCCAGTAATGTACCTACCTCGTTCTCGTCCAGGTCCAGCACGCGGTTGATGATGTTACGGATACGCTCTTCAGTGGGCGGGATATAGGGGCGTGTGATAACGCGGCCGATATTCGCATTTAACACGATTGGCTTGCGCCGCGCCTGTGGTACCGGGGGGATAGAACTGGTTTCTGCCATGGGTATGTCCAAATGTATTACAGACCATTAATTCTGCTTTAAAACAATAAACGAATTTCGCATAAGAAATATCATTTTTCCTCTCACCAGTTCACATTCGAGCGTGCGTGTCTCCAGTCCGGCACCTGGATTACATTATTCTATTATAATTCGTTCAGTGAATCGTGCTACCGTGGCGTTTAACACCAGATCCATAATCACGATGCCCAGCAATAGCAGACAGGCGGATAATACATGAAAATTGCGATGTTGAGTCCTTTATCCTGGCGCACACCACCGCGGCATTACGGACCATGGGAAAACGTGGTCAGTCTTCTCACCGAACAGCTGGTATCGATGGGCATCGAGGTGACGCTGTTTGCCAGCGGGGATTCACTCACCTCAGGTAAACTCGCCTGGGTCTGCGAACGCCCCTACTCGGAAGATCCCGGCATCGACCCCAAGGTATGGGAGTGCCTGCATATCGCCGGGTTGTTCAGGCGCGCGGATGAATTCGATCTAATTCACAATCATTATGATTTTCTACCGCTGAGTTACAGTAGCTTCACAGATACGCCGGTTATCACCACGATCCATGGCTTTTCTTCACCCTCGATACTGCCCGTGTATAAAAAGTACAACGACAGCACCCATTACGTGGCGATCAGCGAGGCCGACAAAAGTGCCGAACTCGATTATATTGCCACCATTCACCATGGTATTGACCTTGATCAGTTCCCGTTTCGGGATGAAAAAAGTGGCTACCTTCTATTTTTTGGTCGCATCCACCCCGATAAAGGTGTCCACCAGGCCATCGAGGTCGCGCGGAAAACCGCCAGGCGTCTAGTCATCGCCGGCATTGTACAGGACGAGGATTATTTCAGGGAACAGGTCGAGCCCCATATCGATGGGTCAAAGGTGGAATATATCGGTCCCGCCGGGCCGGAAAAAAGGCAGGAGATACTGGGGGGCGCTATGGCCTTGTTGCACCTGATTCATTTCGACGAACCCTTCGGCCTCAGCGTGGTCGAATCGATGGCTTGCGGTACGCCGGTGATCGCATTCGGGCGAGGCTCGATGCCGGAAATCATTCGCGATGGCAGTACCGGATTTATTGTTGACGGCGTCGATGCAGCCGTGAAGGCAGTGAGCAGGATTGACACAATCGATCGGCGTGACTGCCGGCACGAGGCCGAGCAACGCTTTAGCTGCCAGCGCATGGCGCAACAATACCTGGACGTATATCACCAGATTCTTGCGGCACGCGAGAATTACCGCCCCTGGGGGCATTACCAGAACTTGCTCGAAAGGGATGACCACAAGATCAAGGAACTGGTGGTTAACCCGGGGGAGCGCCTGAGCCTGCAAAAGCACCAACGCCGTGCGGAGCACTGGACCCTGGTAAGCGGCGAGGCCCTGGTGACCGTGGCAGAAAATGAAATTTTGCTTAAGCCCGGAGAGTCGGTTGATGTACCAAGGGGCGCAGTACACAGAATTAGCAACCCGGGTGATATCCCAGCGGTACTGGTAGAAGTCCAGATGGGTGATTATTTTGGCGAAGATGACATCATCAGGCTAGAGGATGACTATGACCGTCACAGCTAAACCACCACCAATCATCAGGCGTCATGCATCCAACCCGATTCTGACAAAGGACGATATCCCTTATCCGGTAGAAACCGTTCACAATGCCGGAATTACTCGGTATGACGGCCGCATTATCATGCTGTTTCGATCCCACCTGCGCAGCGGCCGGTCGATTATCGGTATTGCCGAAAGTGATGACGGACTGAAATTCTCGGTCGGCAAGAAACCCTTTATGGCGCCCTCGGAACAGGGAATCTTTGCCGAATACGAAGCTTACGGCGTGGAAGATCCCAGAATTTCCTGCATAGACGGCGAGTACCTGATTACTTACAGCGCCTATTCAAGCCACGGTGTGCGTATTGGCCTGGTAAAAACCCGGGACTTTCGAACCATCGAAAGGATCTCGCTGATCACACAGGCGGACATGCGTAACGTGGTTATTTTTCCCGAACTTTTCAACGGTCTATATGCTCGCCTCGATCGTCCACATTCAGAAATCGACCCCTGGTCGATATGGTTATCCTGGTCGCCGGATCTTGTCCACTGGGGCGAATCCGAGGTCGTGATGAAACCAATTCAATATCACTGGGATGAAAGCAAGATCGGTCCCGGTGCAACCCCGATTCGCACCGACCGCGGCTGGCTTAGCATCTACCACGGTGTATTCGAGACCATGGATGGCGCAGTTTATCGCCTCGGCGTGGCACTACACGATCTCGCCAACCCGGCGAAGATTATCGGAGTTGCGGATGAATGGGTGCTGGCCCCGCAGGACCCCTGGGAAATTACCGGCTATGTACACAATGTTGTGTTTACCTGTGGTGCTGTAGAGGATAAAGACGGCGGCGTAATTATTTATTGGGGTGGCGCCGACAGCGTTATGTGTGCAGGTACCGCACGCCTGGACGATCTGGTTGATCTGTGCCTCAGCAACAGTCGTTCACCGCTTTAACCCGCATATTGCATTAAGGCGGTGGCTACTTATGAGTTTTATTTATAAATTCAAATATTTAGGAGAAAAATCTGTGATATTTGAAAAATACAGTTTGTACCTGAACGAATTACTGTGGGCATCCTGCCCTCCGCCCTTCGGGCCAGCAGAGCTGTTCAAATTCGTTCTAGACGAATTAGTCAGGAAAAATCTGGCTGCTCCCGGCAAGCAGCTCCTGCGTTGCTCTACCACCTACATCCATGTAGGCGATCTTGATCGATCCCCCTTGATGCGTAGCTACAGCTATGCATCGGCGGACGATCGACCAACCTTGTTTGCCATATTTCCCCTGAACCTCGTTCCCTTCATGCAATATGCGGGTCAAGGTGCGAGTCGCTGGCTAAACCACTCACCTGTCTCATTTTTCTGGTAAATAAAACGATCATGCAGGCGATTTTTTTGCTCCTGCCAGATTTCAATAGCCTTCGGTTTTACCCGATAGCCTCCCCAGAATGGCGGCAAAGGCACCTCCTGATTGGCATATTTTTGCTTCATACTATCGACCATTGTTTCAAGAATGGAACGTGAACTGATCATTTGACTCTGCCCCGATGCCCATGCACCGAGTTGACTGCCTCTTGGCCGGGTAGCAAAGTATTTTAGTGATTCTACCGTCGATACCTTCTCCGCTTCACCGGTAACCATCATCTGACGACCCAGAGCATGCCAGGGAAACAATAGGCTAACGCTCGAATTCACTGCTATCTGATTCGCTTTGTGGCTTTCATAATTGGTAAAAAAAACAAAGCCCCTTTCATCATATAACTTCAATAATACGATGCGTTGCCAGGGCTGGCCATCCGCATCTACCGTTGCCAGGGACATAGCACCGGGTTCATGAATTTTGGACGCAACGACCTCTCCGTACCATGCTTCGAACTGCTTTATGGGGTTGGGATTCAGTTCACTTTGATGCAAGCCCTGTTGCATGAACTGCAGGCGTAGATCATCTGTATTCATAATGCGGTTATTCCACATCCATCTCTGAGTAGAGTTTTTGGTTTAGGGTATAATTAACCCGGCGACAATAGGCGCAAAGCGAGCGCTTAATTCTGACTTGCTTCTGCAATTTCCGGCGGCAGCATTCTGATTTCTATTCTGCGGTTAAGTTTACGGCCTTCGGCTGTTTCATTGCTGGCTACAGGATGGTATTGACCATAGCCAACTACCTTCAGTCGCTTTGGGTCGACCTGATTGTTTTGTTGAAAGTAATTAACCGCAGCTAACCCACGTGCCGCGGAGAGTTCCCAGTTTGACTCGTAACGGGCCTTATTCAACACAGGGACGTTATCCGTGTGGCCTTCAACGCTTATGGCTCTATGCGGGTAGGTATTGAGCGTTTCTGCAATGATCGATAGTACTTTTTCCCCGGCTGGTTTGATCTCAGCAGAGCCAGAGCTAAACAGGACCTCGCTGGTCAACTTAATCACAGTCATTTGATTTTTCAATTGTGAAATTTCAACACGACTTTCGTTGAGTTCCTGTTCAAGGCGAGATTTTAAATTTTCAATTTGCCTCTTACTTTCCTGCTCTTGTTCAAGCTGGGTGAGCAGCTGTGATTTTTCTCCACTTACTGCACTGATTTCATCATAGAGCGATTTTTGCGCTGCACGGCGTTTTTCCAATTCCGCTTCCAGCTCAGCCGTGGTCGATGTGACTCTATTCACCTCTTGCTGCAGGTTGTTTTCCATCGCCATTTTTTCTGCCATGGTTTTCTCCAACAAGGTCGTCAGTTCCTGCTGTGATTTTTCCTCCATTAATAATCTTGCTTGCAGCGCAACTTCCTCTTCTTGCAGCTTATCGATCGTGGTTTGTAGTTCTTGTTGTGATTTTTTCTCCGATGTCAGTTTTGCTTGCAGCACAGTTTCATCTTTTAGCTGTTTATCGATCGTGGTTTGTAATTCTCGCTGTGATTTTTCCCCCGATTCCAGCCTGGATTGCAGCGCTGTTTCATCTTCTAGTAGCTTATTGATCGTTGTCTGTAACTCTTGCTGTGATTTTTTCCCCGATTCCAGCCTGAATTGCAACGCAGTTTCATCTTCTAGTAGTTCATTGATCGTGATTTGTAGATTTTCCAGTTTATTATTCAGTTCCTCTTGTTCAGAACGACTATCCATTGTCAGTGATTTATTTTTATTCACCTCTGAGTAGTAATAATACCATCCAGCAGCGGCGACAGAGGCCAATATTAAAATTGGAATGATTGTAGCGGTCAGGTTACCGTGACTATGCTTCATATTGCCTCTAGAAATCTGGTGGTCTCAGGCGCAGTAGAATAAATACCGGTATATATCATATCATTATTGATTCAATGATCAATTCACTCGGGATTCTATACCTTTTTCTAAAATGACGGGATGCTATCTACACACTTTATTACGTCAAATAGGTAATGCTTCCTTTTATTAAGAAGCGAGGCAGCAGAATTTATCCCCCGAGATTCACATTCAAGCCAATGACCAGCCAACTGGTATCCAGAACCGGGTTAGCCTGGGAAGTGCGAGGCCCGTCTCCAGCGAAACGATCGCGATAAGCAATAGATAACTCCATCGGTACAGAAGATTGTTGCTTCCGGTAGGCAGCCAACGTCGAGTAGCTAACACGGAGTATGACGATTTGCTGACTGGAATCGGTGTATATCTCCAGGCTTTCGTAGTTGTATCCCAGGTTTCCAGAAATACTGTCTTTTTGCTTGAAACCATAACTATAGAGTGCGGTGAAGGCAAAGGTATCGGTAAACTGGTATTTTCCGGACACTTCGATGTTGAAAAGATCTCCGAGTTTTCGGGAGACTTTTTCACGATTATTTGTGAACGACTGATCCGGTGTGTCTCCAATTCGTTTCACCTGGTTATCCGGCAGCATATAGTCGTAACGAAAAGTCGCGTTGAATATCATGTCACCCGGCGCAGGCACTATCTGTTGAAGCTGGGTACGATTCCTGCTCCAGAGATTGCTAATCTTGTAATCGTAGTGCAATCGAAGCAGCAGCGCATAGTTACCATAGCTCCATGGCACGTCGGTCAGGACATCAGGATCATCCGTACGACCGGTGGGGATGCGAAGACCGCCGGTGATGGCGAAAGATGTGCTCTCCTCGAGGAAAAACTGATATTTCGCGCCAAGCTCGATATCTCCTATCCCTTCCCCTTGCCAGGTTTCAATTGCACTAAATCCGTATTCGGAGAAAATCAGATTCTGGACATCATCGGTATCCAGGGGCTGACCACCAGATGAAATAGGAACACAACAGGTTCCATCTCCGGGATTCAAACCTACATTCGCTGTTGTGGAATCAAAAGAAGCATCGACGTTATTCTTGATCCAGTAATAAGGAATGTGAAACCCCAAGCTTAGTTTATCCGTTGCTCCGTAACTGTATCCCACATCCAACACGTCTATATCGTATTTATATGCGACGGCCACATCGCCGATGCTCGCGGTACCACCAACAAAAGCATCCAGAGGCCGCAGATTGGCCAAGATACTGCTATCCAGCGAAGCGTTGGTGAATGGATAAGCCAGATCCTCGCGATCACCATCGGAATTGTAACGCTGCGTGGTTGGCAGATAATGGTATAAATCCCCGTATACCCGCGAAACCCCGGAGGGCAGCACAGCCGCACTATCGGCGAGAACCCGGGTCGGTGTGTTAGTAACTATTACCAACACCACCATACCCAGGGCAATTTGACTCAATGCTCTGGTGATATTCATGGGTCGGTCGCTCCCTACCATCTCTGGGGGAAATTATTGATTACAACGGATGTGCCCCGACAAATACTATTCCTGTACACTCGCATGATAACTCCATTTACCTCGAATTATTCTCCCTTGTTTTATATTAAAGCCGCCAAACGGGATACGGCTTTGAACAGGCCATTCATCACTACTGATCGTTTCTGTAAACATTCAGATGCTGCATCACTTCATCCACACCGGCCTTCGACAGTGCTCTTTTAGCTATAATTTATCGGCATTATGGAATTGTATTTCGCAACTATATATTGCATAGTGTTGGCGTATTGCATATAGAGCATCGTAAATTAATACCATGTCGCAAACCAGGCCGATAATCGACACGCTAAAGCAGGAGCTTCGGAAACAAGGTATAACTTACAAGCAAGTTGCCCAGGGGCTCGGCCTTTCCGAAGCCAGTGTGAAGCGATTATTTTCAGAAAATTCTTTTACCCTCGCCCGGCTAGAACAGGTTTGCGCGTTACTGAACCTGGAAATCGGTGACCTGGTTCATCAGATGGAAAAAAATCTCGACCTCACGACTCATCTCTCTCTAGAGCAGGAAAGAGAGCTTGTTGCCGATACGAAATTATTGCTGATGGCTCATTTCCTGATGAACAAACTCGATTTTTCCGACATCATTCGTATATACGATATTTCCGAGATCGAAGGTATACGATTACTGGCTAAACTGGATCGTATGAAGATTATTGAATTGTTACCAGGAAACCGTGTTAAGTTATTGATTTCAAGTAAATTCAAGTGGATAACTGGTGGGCCGATCCAGCGCCTTCACGAGCAAAAGGTACTAACAGAATTTTTTGATTCGAAATTCGAGGGAGCCGGTGAATTTCGCATTTTTATTTCCGGTATGCTGTCGAGGAATGCCAATGCTGAAATTATCAGAAAGATAAAACGTCTCGCCGATGAAACTAACGAATTGAAATCGGATTCTGAATCGCTGCCATTAGACCAGCGTTTTGGTACTAGCCTGATGGTGGCGATAAGACCGTGGGAAGTTGAAATGTTTGATCGGTTAAGGCGAACTAAAAACGAAAAACATTTTTAACCGATATTGATCGGCCGGTTTCAAATGCGTATGAAATCGGTTCGATTAGTCTGTATCAGGCAGAATATACGCCTCCAGATCGATCGATTCTAAACGCATGCCTTGTAACACTATTACTCCCTGGTAGCGCCGTCTCCCGGTCGAAGTAAACTCAAATTCATAAGTGCGTCGCATGACCAGGTTACTGTAGGCATCTCTTGCTGGCCAGTACCCTGTAATAACCATGCTTTGATCCAGCAGCTGCAGACTTAACTGCTGGCAGTGACGGGATGCTATTTCCCGTGCCCTGCCCTTAAACTTACCGCTTTGCCACAAATAGTGAAATACTACTCCGACAGGAATCAACCAGAGTAAATTACTCAGGTCTGGCATAGCTTGTCAGTATTGGAGGTTGCTAGCCCGCATATTGCACGAAGGCGGTAACGACTTATGATATTTAAGATTAATTTAAAACAATTAGGCACGAATATCATGAATAACGAAAAAAACCGTTTGTACCTGAACAAGTCAGGAAAAATCTGGCTTCCAATCTTGATCGATCCCCCTTGATGCGTAGCTACGGCTATGCATCGGCGGGCGATAGATCAACCTTAGTTTGCTAGATTTCCCCTGAACTTCGTTCCCTTCATGCAATATGCGGGCTAGTTGGATAATTGTCTGAAACTTGATCAGCGATCCAAAGTTATGAGTTCTTAGCCACTAGAGCGTTTTAGCATACATATTAGCAATAGCCAGTTCAAAAGCATCCTCAGCCTCTGATTCTCTAGTAGTTGTGGTGTCAGGCTGATTGTCTAACTCGTTATCATCACATTTGTTCCACAGAATTTCTGTTGCCGATTTAAATGAATCGATAATTTCCACGTAGGTACTTTCAGGGGAGAGCAAGGTATTAAGAAAACTCATCATGATGGATAGGATGATGCCTAAAATTGAAGTAGTTAACGCGAATGAGATATTGATTAAAAAACCGTCGATAACCACCTTACTTGCAACCGCATCGGTCACATCCATACCTGTTAACTCAGGTAATGCTCTCATAATCCCCAGGAATGTACCAAATATCCCCGCGACGATAAAAATACCCGGTAGAATATTTAATATTTCATTTGTGCGACTCATGGAGAAGATCCCGAATACACGGTTAAAAACCGGATTTGAAGTAAAAGCATTACTTGTTATTTCATTAAAATTGGGCTGGTGTCTCGAATTTTTATGCAGGTATTTAACATGCTTCAGAAAATCATCGATTAATCGAATGATGCCGTCCTGGATCAAAAATACTCGATCACCGATGGTCATCAGATGATCTTCGTTCCTGCGTTTGTACTTGGCTCTTAATTCAAAGCTTTCAAAATAAGTTCTGGCCAGGAATCGTTTAACCATATTATAGAAAGATCCTTTTGAATTCGGGTTAGTTAAGATGTCATGATGCACCCTTTTACAGAACTCTTTGACGAAGCGCTTCTGCCTGTTAATGATGACCGTAATTAATAGACGTACCGCTACCGCCAGACAAAAAGCCACGAGTAAAAACGGCATCAGGTAACTGGTGGCATATTGAACAATTATATTGATAAGGTCGACTATGCTTGCGTTCATTAAGACTCTCCTCGCTCTAACAGTCCGAATTTTATGATGACACGTTGCGATTTTTTGCAATTGTACTGCCCACAAAACTCTTCAATCGATAAATTCCCGGTATCACCAGGCTTTATGTCTTCAGAAAAGAAACTTCTGCCGGTCACATTTATTAACGGCAGCATGATATTTTGGTGATCGAATTCCATATTTTCCGTGTCAAAAACATAATCAAATATTGATCTCGCACGTCTATAACTCAGATCCAGGTTGTAGTTTACCGCTGTTCTATTGTCGGTAGAGAGACTAGTCGGATCAACGGGTTTACCGCCATAGGTAGGTGATGCAAAACCGATAATTTCTACTGACGAAATTTCCGAGGCCAAATTTTCCGTACCAAACAGGCTTTTCGCGTATACTGGAATTGCTTCACGAATAGTTTTTTCCATACCCGGCTTAAGATCATGACTATCGGTTTCGAAGTAGTCATCGCCAAAGTCTAAAATGACATCACCGGTTTTACGATCAACTTCGGCCTTAATACCAGCATTTTCGAAATTATGCCTAATGTTTTCAGCAACATCCTCACGCCGTTTCGCTGACTTCAATGCTTCTTCTAGATCTTTTTTAAGTCTTTTAGCATCATCCTGCCGCCGTTTCGCTAATTTCAAAGCTTTTTCTAAATCTTTTGCTTTTTTTGCCAAGCTTTTCTCGGCTTTGCCAAGTTCATCAGCGGCTTTTTTCAAACTTCCCTCAGCAGCACCAAGTTCCGAGCTGAGTTTTGCGACCTCGTCACTTTTGCCGGCGTAATCTTCCGACAGGCCTTTGAATTTATTTCCTAATTCCTCGAGTTTATCGGCGTGATCTTTTTCTAATCCCGCAATTTTATCTTCCCCGGCTTTTATATTGCCTTCAAGTGCTTCCAGTTCATTTTGCTTTTTATCAAACTCGCCCTGTAGACCGGCGTGTTTATCTTTTATATCCTTAATATCCGCGGCACTGGCATTTTCTAATGCGGCTTTTTCAGCGGCCTGATTTGCCAACTGGTTAACCAATGCCGCAAGTTCGGCCTGGCTTTTTTTCTGCTGACCGGTTAATTCCTGAAGTTTGCCTTCCAGGTTGCCGGTTTCTTCAGCGAGTGCATTTTGTAATGCCGCTTTTTCAGCCGCTTCGTTTTTCAACTGTTCTTCCAGGGATGCCAGCTGATTCTGACCTTCTTCCTGTTTTCCGGTTAACTCCTGAATTGTACCTTCCAGGTTCCTGGTTTTTTCGGCAAGCGTACTTTCCAGGGCCGCCTTTGCGTTTGCTTCGCTTTTTAACTGTTGTTCCAGGGATGCCAGCTGATTCTGACCTTCTTCCTGTTTTCCGGTTAACTCCTGAATTGTACCTTCCAGGTTTTTGGTTTTTTCCGCGAGCGTGGTTTCCAGAGCTGCTTTTGCGGTAGCCTCACTTTTTAACTGCTGCTCCAGAGAGGCCAACTGATTCTGACTTTCACTTTTCTGGCCGGCTAATTCCTTGATTTTGCCTTCCAGGTTTTTAGTTTCTTCGGCGAGTGTGCTTTGCAGAGTCGCTTTTTCGTTTGATTCTCGTTTTAACTGCTCCGCAAGCAATGCCAACTGATTCTGACTTTCATTCTTTTCACCAGATAGTTGCTCAATTTTACCTTCCAGTGTCCTGGTTTCTTTCGACAGTGTATTTTCAATCTCTGCTTTTTCGGCCTCCTTTCTTTTTAGCTCCTGTTCTAATGAGGCGAGCTGATCCTGGCTCTCCCCTTGCTGGCCGGTTAATTCCTGTATTTTACCCTGTAGGTTTTGAGTCTCCTGTTCGAGCGTACTTTCTAAATTAGCCTTTTCGGTTGTCTCTTTTTTTAACTGTTCTTCTAATGAGGCCAGTTGATTCTGTTTTTCGCTTTGTTGGTTTTTTAACTCCTCGATCTTGCCTTCAAGATTTTGAGTCTCGCGTGAAAGTGTATTCTCCAATTCCTTTTTTTCTACCGTCTTCGATTCCAGTTGTTCCTGCAGTGATGCCAACTGGGCCTCGCTTTCACCGCGTTGACCGATTAACTCCTGGATTTTGCCGCCCAGGCTCTGGGTTTCTTCGACAAGGGTAGATTTTAAAGCTGCCTTTTCGGCTGATTCCAGTTCCAGTTTTTGTTCTAATGTTGCCAGATCATTACTTTTTTGGTCGAGCTCCTTTGCCAGTTTGTCTTTTTGTAGCTGTTCCGAGGTGAATTGTTTTGCCGCTTCCGCCTTCGCTACCGCGTTGGCGTCGATCATCGCCACAATCATTTGTTGATATTGGTTTAATTCTGACTCGCGTATTTTTTGTTGATTAAGTTCTTTGGCGAGACGATTTTGATTCTCATTCGACTCGGTTTCCAAAAGATATATTTGCTCCATAATTTCGTCATAAACCCGTTTTTCCTGGAGGTTTGACTTCTGTTCCAGGTATTGTGTTTTTACCGACTGAATTATTTCGAGTTCTTCTTTAACCTTTTCGATTTCCACATGGGTTGAAATAGATACCATTCCTGTTCGTAGACTGGCGACCATGTACATCAGCAAAAAGATAAACGCGAGCACCATGAACAGATCGCTATACGATGCCCACTGGGTCCCGCTAGATTGTTTTTTTACACGAATTGCGGCGTAATCGAAGCTCACATCTAACCCTTAGATTTTATAATAGCTAGTACTGGAACTAAAAAAAATGCCCGTTTCAATAACAACCAGTATTAATCGAAGGGGCTAAAATATGTTAATCTCAGATTCAAGTGTAGCGAAATATTTGGATTTTTCAATGGAACTAATTAACTCTAACTATATTTCGTAAATTATTGAGGGATATCGAATTTTTCTGTCAAATAAATCCAATAAATTTGCTTTCACCGTGGCTGGCATAAACTACAATATGAAAAAACTGATAACAGCTTATTTAATTAAAATAGTAGCATCAATTCAATAACCTACGGCCATTGCTCCTTCTCGCAAACCAGCGAAAAAGATAGCCACGTGGTGCGTCTATGCCAGTTATCAAATAATCGAGCGTGTAAGCATTGTTCATAGTTGCTGATAAGATGGTTTCACTGTGCTCTGTGCCGCAGAACAATATTTCGTCACACTCAAATAGCGGCTGGCTATCAGCAGGCAGCATGATCCTCTCTTCACCATGCTCAATCACAAGCGGGATGCAGGAAATTATGCCCCGTAAATCGTAAGGATTTCTCAGTAAATCACCTAAAGTAAGCTGCCGACTTTTTTTCTAGATACTCAACTACAGCTGCCGCTTCGTCGTCGCACAGGTTGACACGCCAGAGATGTGGTTGCTTTTCACCGATAGCTGCACTTAGGCGTTCCACTACCTGTTGAGTTAATGTTTCACCCTGCTCACGCAGGTAATCGACGAGTATTTGTATCTGTGGAGAAATTAAATGCTTGAGGATACGTCTTGCGGTGGTCAAACTAGATTGTAAAATCAAGTCAGCACGAGCG
>Ga0255051_10000174_pt1 | contig 23344 bp, 23 predicted proteins | sample JV7_2_9_MG_FD_181719 | JGI IMG/M metagenome (GOLD analysis project Ga0255051, IMG submission 181719) | Seawater microbial communities from Jervis Inlet, British Columbia, Canada - JV7_2_9 | ecosystem: Environmental > Aquatic > Marine > Inlet | place: Canada: British Columbia | collected 2016-10-06
CAGTCACGAACCCCTCGCGCCATTCAGGCTTGGCCCTTAGTTTGAGGAGCTCGCGCTTGACCAAAGCCTGCGCCATCGGCAGTACTTCGATGGGCAGAGGAAAATCACCGAGTCTGGCCACGAGCTTGGCGTCGTCGACGATACACACGAATCGCCGCGCCGCGCCTGCCAGGACTTTCTCTCGGGTCAACGCGCCGCCGCCGCCCTTGATCAACTGCAGGCGCTTGTTTGTCTCGTCAGCGCCGTCGATATATACATCTAAATCGCCGGCCTCATTCAGGGTTGTTACTTCGAAACCCTGTGCCACGAGCATCTCGGAAGAGGCCTTAGAGCTCGATACAATCTTATCGATTCGATCCCGAACAGTCGGCAACAGTTCGATTAAGAAATTCACCGTCGATCCGGTGCCGACGCCCAGGGTCATGCCCGGTTCAATGTATTCCAGCGACGATTCTGCCGCATTGCGTTTTTTGTCTGATGAATCCATATGTGGAGCTTAATGCATAAACAAAAGTGCCCGCAAATGCGGGCACTCTCGTTGTACTGGAAGAAGACCATCCTTCCTCGCGACTAGAAGACTAGCGTCTCTTTCTGCGGGAAGCCTTTCTCTTTGCTTTCCGCTTCGTCTTACGCTTGGCCTTCTTCTTGGCTTTACGTTTGGTCTTACGCTTAGCCTTCTTCTTGGCTTTGCGCTTGGTCTTACGCTTAGCCTTCTTCTTGGCTTTGCGCTTGGTCTTACGCTTAGCCTTCTTCTTGGCTTTGCGTTTGGTCTTACGCTTAGCTTTTTTCTTGGCTTTGCGCTTGGTCTTACGCTTAGCCTTTTTCTTGGCTTTGCGCTTGGTCTTACGCTTAGCCTTTTTCTTGGCTTTGCGTTTGGTCTTTCGCTTGGCTTTCTTCTTGGCCTTACGCTTCGTCTTACGCTTGGCCTTTTTCTTGGCTTTGCGTTTCGTCTTGCGTTTGGCTTTCTTTTTCGCCTTTTTCTTAGCCTTCTTCTTTACTTTCCGCTTTTTCTTTTTCGCTACGCGACGTTTCTTCGGCGCAGCTTTCCTTCTCGTAACTTTCCGCTTCTTCGCGCTCTTGCGCTTAGAAGCCTTTTTCCGTGACTTCTTTTTCGTAGCCATCAGTATTTCTCCGTGTCGGGTACCCGGCGTTGAGTATATACAACAAAACTAAAAAATCCAGCGACTTAGGTGACGTGATTAACAGTTTTGAAAACTCATTTTTGGCACATTTTTTCAATCTGAAAACGGTTATTGAATTACATTGAACGAATTGAAAAAATCAGCACGTGTTTTCACACTCGAAAATCGCACGATGCAATTCCGCGTGAATGACCTGCTTCGGGCGTTATCCAAAAAATCGTTTGTCATTATTGCGAGCGATTCGGCTGTCGCAATTTGGAGACAGGCGCGCAATGATGCAGCGTCTGGCCGCCGAGAGCTTTCTAATTTGCGTCAGTGATTACGCTGTAAAGCCGTATATCCCAAGGGTTTGTCTCAATTACCTCGACTTTTTGACATGCGTAAGCCAGTCCAATCAATTTTGGCCGCAGCCAACGTTGTTTGTGTTTCAAGAACGCAAAGCTGCGGTCGTAAAATCCACCGCCCATGCCGATACGATTGTTCATGATATCGAATGCAACCAGTGGAGTGACAACGAGGTCCAGTGAATTGGAAGCAACAGTAACGCCGTTAACGGGTTCCCAAAGTCCGAAGTAATTTCTTTGCAGCGTCGTATCATGATCCAGTTGTCGAAAAATCATAACGCCGTTTTTTCCGATTACTGGACAGAAAACGCGCTTTTTTGCGCACCATGCGCGTTTTATAATGCGCGATGGGTCGACTTCGTCGTCCATCGGCAAATAACAAGCGACCGTTCTGGCCGCCGAAAATTCGTGAGATCGAATGAATTTTTCATTGATGCGAGAGTTCGCAATGTCGCGCGCATTGTCATCCAGTGCGCGACGCGCTTTAAGTGCCTTACTGCGCTGTTGTGCAATCAAGAAAAGCGCCTCCCGCCTGTGCCGTTACAGACCGTCGCTCTCGAACCGGAGCAACAGGTGGGGTCAGCCGTGGCAGCAACAGGCTTACCGCTTTCGCGGCCCTGCTCAAATGCTGCCGACAGTGCACGACCCCGAGATGGAAATTTAGGGTCGAAAGGTATCCAGGTCAGTATCGAACACTGCAGGAGGCGCCAATTCGTTTGACCATGTCAACGCGTCAAAAATCCAGCTGTTGAGATCCACCCAATACACTTTCGACGCGATCAGAAATTAGTTTCAGACGGCTGCTGACGTCGCCGTCAAGCGTGCGATCTCGAGCTTGTGCATGCAACAAATCATTTGCCATGTTCAGTGCCGCCATGACAGCGATTCTGTCAATGCCCACGATTCGGCCGCTGTCCCGAATTTCGAGCATCTTGGCGTTCAAGACTTCTGCTGAATCCAGCAAGTCAGTACGTTCATTTGCCGGACATGCAACCTGGTATTCCTTGTCCAGAATTCGGACGCTGACCTGGGCAGTTGATTCGTTCATGTTTTTAAGATCCTTGCTCCATTGCTTTAAGTCTGCCGATCATTGCTTCAACGCGTGCCCGAACCTGCTCGTTTTTCTGCAGCAGGCCAGCTCGCTCGGCCGTCAATACATCCTGCCGCTGTTTCAGCGATTTATTTTCGTCCTGGAGCTTGTCACACACGCCTACCAGCGCGTCAACCCGCTTTTCCAGGCGTTTCAGTTCATGCTCAAACGTTGCGCTAATATCGTCAGCCATAAAAACAATATAGACACGCGCCCGGGCATAATCAATCGTCAATTGAATACGGCCAGCCACCGTGGCCAGAGAAAGCGATACGTGGGATCATTCCACCTGTACCGAATCGCCAGGAATCTTGTGCATGGATCAGGGAATCGACCACTACGCTTTGGAAGATGCGCTCAGGCAGTGTGGGGCCAATTGGGGCGCGTCGCAGACGCACGGCTTACTGTCGGGTCGCCTCGCGATTGCGGGCGCCGATAGCGGCTTCGACTGGCTGTCACAGGTGCTGGAGGGTACGGACCAGGCAAACACGACGCGAGTCGAGTGTGAAACCATGCTCGGCGCGTTGTTCGAAGGTACCTACCGGCAACTCGCTGAACGCCAGTCGGATTTTGAGCCATTGTTGCCAAGCGAGGACGACTGTACCGCCGTACGCGCTACCGCGCTGGCCCACTGGTGCGAGGGATTTCTGCACGGCCTCGTGGCCGCCAGTCATGGCGACGACCTGAGGGAGCGGCTCGCGGCGGAACCGCTGGCCGACATCATCAGGGACATGTTGCAGATAACTCGCGCGTCGGCGGATGAAGACAGCGATACGGAGTCCGATGATTCAGCCTATACCGAACTTGTCGAATACGTTCGGGTGGCAACGCAACTGGTCTACGAGGAACTGGCAGATCTGCGTCATCCAACGAGCGAGCCGGCCGCCGACTCCCTGCACTAGGTCAACAAAGTGAACAGCAAGGAATTCGCCCGCCGAAGACGACAGCTGATGCGCATGGTTGGTCAGGGCGGTATCGTAATTCTTCCGTCAGCGCCGGTGCGCATGCGCAGCCGCGACGTCGAATATCGGTTCCGCCAAGATAGCGACTTCTACTATCTTACGGGCTTCGCGGAGCCAAACGCCGTGGCGGTATTGGTACCGGGGCGGGATAGCGGCGAATACGTGCTGTTCTGCCGTGAACGAGATCCGGACAAAGAACTCTGGGACGGCAGGCGAGCCGGTCCGGACGGGGCGATGCGCGATCACGATGCCGACGATGCCTTTCCAATTGATGACATCGACGACATCCTTCCCTGAATCATGGAGTCCTGTAGTCGTGTGTATTACACGATGGGTCTGTACTCCGAGTTCGATTCTCAGATAGCTGACTGGATCAATTCTCTGCGATCGCGCGAATCGCGAGGGGTGCACACCCCGCAGGAATTTGTCGCGCTCGACCATCTGTTGCACGACATGCGCTTGTACAAGAGCCGCGCAGAAATTTCGGCTATGCGGAAATCGGCAGGAGTTGCGGTCAAGGCTCATGAACGAGCAATGAAGACGGTTCGGTCCGGAATGTATGAGTATGAAATTGAGGCCGAATTCGTCGGCGAATTTCGGTGCAACAACGCATGGTTATCCTACAGTCCGATTGTCGGCTCAGGAGCAAATTCGTGCACATTGCACTATGTCGAGAACGGTAACCGCCTTGTTGACGGTGACTTGTTATTGATCGATGCGGGTTGTGAACTCGACTACTACGCATCGGATATCACGCGCACTATTCCGGTTAACGGGGTGTTTAGTCCTGAGCAACGGGCGGTATATGACATCGTGCTCGAGGCACAGCTCGCGGCGATTGAGAAAACGCGCACCGATAATCACTGGAACGAACCGCACGATGCTGCAGTCAAGGTTATCACTCGCGGCTTGAAGAAAATCGGTTTACTCGATGGATCGTTGCCGCGACTTATCAAAGACGGTGCATACCGCGAGTTTTTCATGCACCGCACGGGTCACTGGCTGGGCATGGATGTGCACGACGTTGGCGACTACAAGGTTGGCGACGAATGGCGCATGCTTGAATCCGGCATGGTAACAACGGTCGAGCCTGGCATTTACATACCCGCTAGCAGCAAGGTTCCAGCGCGCTGGCACAACATTGGTATTCGCATCGAAGACGACGTCGCAGTCACGAAACACGGTCCCGATGTATTGAGCAAGGGGCTTGTTAAGGATCCGGACGAGATCGAATCACTGATGCAAAGCGAATGAAATACGACATCGTTATTGCAGGTGGCGGCATGGTCGGTGCCAGCCTCGCGCTGGCACTTGCGCCGTTGGGATTGCGGGTTGCAATGGTTGAACTAGTGCCGCGCGCCGAGGACGCACAGCCCAGCTTTGACGATAGATCGACGGCACTGTCGCGCAGCACACAGCGCATGTACGAGGCAATGCAGCTTTGGAATGACATCGCGGTGGCAGCGACACCGGTCACTCACATTCATGTGTCGGATAAAGGCCGATTCGGATTTTCTCATATCGATGCCGAGGAGCAGCAAGTCGAAGCACTGGGATATGTCGTTATCAATAGGGTGCTTGGCGACGTGTTGCAAAAGGCGCTGGACAAAACGCCGGGGCTGGACGTCCTGTGCCCAGCGCAGATTATTGGCACACGGTTGGGGCCCGATAACGCGGTTGTTACTGTCGAGCACACCGGTGGTGAGACTGAGGAATTGACCAGTCGATTGCTGGTCGCAGCAGACGGTGCCAAATCGTCGGTTCGCGAGATGATCGGTATATCCGCGAAACATGTTGAGTACGGTCAAAAAGCGATCGTCGGAAATCTGTTACCTGAGAAGTCACTGGCCAACTGCGCCTACGAACGATTTACTCAGAATGGCCCATTGGCGTTGTTACCTATAAATGATGGCCGCGCGGGATTTGTCTGGACCGTATCTGACAACGATTCAGATCGCATTCTCGCGCTCGACGATCAATCTTTTCTGGGCGAATTGCAGGAGGCGTTCGGAAATCGCCTGGGCACTTTTGCACAGGTTGGCCGTCGCGCCGCCTATCCGCTGGTATTGAGCAAGGCGATGCGCCTGACAGCAACGCGCGCTGTGCTGGTTGGAAATGCAGCGCATGGACTTCATCCCGTGGCCGCGCAGGGCTTCAATCTCGGATTGCGGGACGTGGCGGCTTTGTGCGATTGCATTGCCGATTCTGATCTCGACGATCCGGAACTCCTGGAGCGCTATGCCGCCTGGCGCAAGAGCGACCAATCCAAACTGGTTGGATTCACTGATGGACTCGTCAAGCTGTTCGGGCACTCGGGCCGGCCCATGCGTGTGCTTCGGGATTTAGGCATGCTCGGCTTTGACCTGGTGCCTGGTGTTCGTTCGATGTTTGCGAAACATGCGATGGGTCTCGCAGGCCGTCTGCCAAGGCTCTCGCGTGGTGTGCCGCTGTCGTGAACGACCACTTCAGTATTGTCGTTGTCGGCGCGGGGGTAACCGGTTTGACGATTGCTGCGCTGCTCGCCCAATGCGCTTGCCGCGATCGACTAACATTGACCGTTGTCGATGCAAATGAACGCGCGCATTTCTCGCCCAACGATGACGTCGGCTTACGAGTTTCGGCGATCGCCAGCGGTTCGGCGGCGCTCCTGGATAACATCGGCGCATGGGCAGCCGTGCGTGAAGCACGGATGTGTTCGTACGATCGCATGCGCGTGTGGGACGAGTCGTCGACAGCGGAGAGCAGCGATGCGTTACGTTTCGATGCGGCCGAATTCGGGGTGCCGCAACTCGGTTTCATTGTCGAAAATACGTTGTTGCAGCACGCCTTACTTAAAGTACTCGATCGGGAAAAGGTCGAGCTGATTTTTGCGATACCGATCGAATCGATGCAGTCGCGTTCGCGCGGGCACCGGCTCGTACTCGAGGATGGGCGGCAGATCGATGCGGATCTGGTCATCGGGGCCGATGGTGCGCGTTCTTTTGTACGCAATAGCGTCGGCATTGAGTCCGATGATTATGCGTATCACCAGTCTGCATTCGTTACCCATCTGAGAACCGAGGGGTCGCACCGTAATACGGCGTGGCAGCGATTTCTGACTGCCGGTCCGCTCGGCATGTTGCCTCTCGCCGATGGTCGTATTTCGGTGGTTTGGTCCACGAATGAGGAGCAGGCACAGTGGGCGATGTCGGCCACGGATGACGAGCTGGGAACAGAGCTTGGCAATGTGTCCGACCATGTGCTTGGTGATATGACGGTTGCCGGACCGCGTGGCGCTTTTCCATTACGCGCCCGGCACGCAAAGGACTATGTCAAAGCCGGAATCGCACTGATCGGCGACGCGGCGCATGCAGTTCATCCACTTGCCGGCCAGGGCGCCAATCTCGGTCTACAGGATGCCGTGACACTGGCAGAGGTTGTGGCTTCGGCGATGGCTGGCGGAGAGCATCCGGGCGACAAGCCCGTGCTAAGGCGCTATGAACGGGCCCGAAAGGGACCTAACGCTGCGATGTTGCATTTTATGACTGGTCTCAATCGCCTGTTTGCGACAGACTCGGCATTATTAAAAGAACTGCGCACGACCGGCATGTGGTTATTCAACCAAAGTGGGCCGATTCGTGAGCACGTGGTGAGTGTTGCGTTGGGGTCAAAGCGCTAACACCGGGAGGCCACGATGAAGCAGCAATATGTTTACGGCCTTGCTGCGATGCTGGCGGTGATTGGCTTGTCCGTATTCGCTTACAAGTGGCAGGTACTCGGATTCCCGGCCAGCAAAGGTCAGCAGACGACGGTATGGACGATTGAGTCGTCGATCCGTTTCGACAGTGGGCCTGGTTCGATCAAGGTCAATTTGAACATTCCGACGTTGACACCCGGATTTCGTATGCTTAACGAAAATTCGGTGTCTCGCGGATATGGCTTCAGCCTCAATTACGGCACGGGTGGCCGCGAAGCACAGTGGGCGATCCGCCGCGCCATATAGACTGCCGATTCAAACGCAAGCTGTTTACAGTGTGTTGCTGATGATTCCGATTGGTGCGCTGGTCATGGTTGCGCTGCGAACTTTCGTGGGCATCGATGCATTCGGGACTTTCATGCCGGTGCTGATTGCGCTCGCGTTTCGAGAAACCAAACTGTTTTGGGGCGTCGTACTGTTTACGATGTTGGTTGCACTCGGACTTAGCATCCGGTTTCTTCTCGATCGATTGCGATTACTATTTGTGCCAAGGCTCAGCGCTGTGTTGATCGTTGTTGTCATGCTCATGTTGCTTATCAGCCTGGGGTCACATGGTCTAGGGCTGGAAACGGGTCTGTCTTTCGCGTTGTTCCCAACGGTCATAATTGCGATGGCGATTGAACGCATGTCCGTGGTCTGGGAAGAGCGCGGTACGGCAGATGCAATGCGCGCAGGACTGGATAGCCTCATCGTCGCGCTCCAAGGCCCCGTCAAGCGGGATAATAAGCGCTCCTACAATTGATTTGTCAGCCACGCATCCATCCGTTGCTCGAGAATATCGAGCGGCAGGGCGCCGCCACCGAGGATTGCATCATGGAACGCGCGGACATCGAAATTGTCTCCCAACGCGAGTTCAGCGCGCTCACGAATGGTCTTGATCTTTAATTGCCCGATTTTGTACGCGAGCGCCTGGCCTGGATTACCTATATATCGATCAATCTCGTTAATGATGTCGAGTTCGGTTTTCGCCGCATTGTCTTTGAAAAATTCGATGGCTTGCTGACGGGTCCAGCCTTTGTAATGAATACCCGTGTCGACCACGAGTCTCACGGCACGCCACATCTCGTACGTGAGTTGGCCGAATTGTGAATACGGGTCTTTGTAGAGCCCGAGATCGTAGCCGAGGCTCTCGCTGTAAAGACCCCAGCCTTCAACGAATGCCGTGAAGCCGCTATAGCGACGAAAGTTTGGCATGTCTTCGAGTTCCTGCTGCAGCGCGATTTGCAAATGATGGCCTGGCATAGCTTCGTGCACGGACAGGACTTCGATCTCGTACTTGGGCCGCACCTCCGGTTTATATAGGTTGACCCAGTAGATTCCGGCTCGACTGCCATCCGCAGCGGGCCGCGAATAGTAGGCCGTCGTCGTGTCAGGGGCGATGGAGTCCGGGATCGGTTTGACGCCGTAGGGCATGCGCGGCAGTTTGCCGAACAAATGCACGAGCTCCGGATCGATGCGTTTGCTCGTGGCCAGGTAGGATTCGTACAGGTCATCGGGATTGTCGTAGTAGAACTGCGGGTCGCTACGCAGGAAATTAAGAAAATCCTGAAAACTACCCTCGAAATCGACTTCGTCGATAATTTTCAGCATTTCGTCGCGAATGCGGCGTACCTCAGTGAGACCCAACCGATGAATGTCATCGGGCGTCATCTGCGTCGTTGTGAAGCGACGCGCGTGATGTTCGTACCAAGCGCCCCCGTTCGGAAGCGATGACAGCCCGATGCTATCGCGACAGGCTGGCAGGTAGGTGTCGGAAAAATAACGCGCCAGTTTGCGATACGCCGGCAATATATTTTTGGCAATCGTGTCACGTGCCATGGACCGCAGGCGTTGTTGATCATCGTCGGTGATGGACGACGGCATTTCAACGAAGATTGCGTAGAACGGGCTGTCTTCGGCGTCGTCGACAAGTTGGGCCACCAGCTGGCCGGGAATCCGTTCCATGAGGATCTTCGGCGGCACGTAACCGGCCTTTCGCCCGTGCTCCGCAAGTTTGATTGTCTGTTCAATGACTTCATCAACCTTACCCATGCGGACGAGCCAGTCTTCGTAGTCGTTAACTGAGGCGAAGGTCAGGTAATTCGTGTCGCTGTCCAGATTCTGCACACCGCCGCGATGGTGCAATGGCATCAGGTGACCGTTGAACGCCATGCCGTCGACTTCGCTCTGTATGCTGCGGCGAAAAAGCTCGTAGTTAAGCTGATCGGACTCACTCAGGTCGCTCTGGTCAATCGCGTAGACACGCTTCAGAAATGCACGGATCTCTGAGTGGCGCGTCTCGATTGCCTCAATGCTATGGTCTTGCCAGCGATCGTTGTAGCGTCGGTCGCCAAGCTGCGAGGCAAACATCGGATAATTCTCGAGTTCCCACTCCCAGGCTTCGTCAAGCAGTGCGTGGAACTCATCCTCAGCAGCTCCGAATACAGCCCCGGAGAGGCTCAGGGTGATAAAAATAACCATAGCGCGGAGTAATCGCATACCAGTCTTCCAATCTTGAGATTTGAGCATTGTTACTTGTGGCTGCTTGGCTGGCAACCAACACCCGCTTTGGCTATGATTGCACGCACCAATCAATAGCGCTCGCAGAAGAGTCCCCGGATTTTCATTTAATTAAACGGGGCGCCGAAGGCGCAACTCGCTCGGAAACGCTCAGGCAGAAGGACTGTGCTCGCTGATTGGCTCTGGAGAGAGGCCCGAATAGCGGCCCACCGAAGGGGTATGTGGCTACCAAGCCATTGATCTCTCAGGTTTCAAAGGACAGAGGGGCGGCGGACCGAGAGGTCGGTCGCCTTTTTTATTGGCCAAATGGAATACTGGGACATGGGATCGAGAACATCGCTTTACGACAAGCACGTGGACGCGGGCGCCCGCATGGTCGATTTCGGCGGTTGGGATATGCCGTTGCACTACGGATCGCAAAAAGAAGAACACCACTCGGTACGCAACAACGCGGGCGTCTTTGACGTTTCGCACATGACGATCGCCGATCTGCGCGGCAACGACGTACGCAATTTCCTGCGTCAATTACTGGCAAACGACGTGGCCAAACTGCAGGAGTCGGGTAAAGCGCTGTACTCGGCGATGCTTAACGAGGCAGGTGGAGTCATCGATGACCTGATCGTTTATTTCATGAATGAATCCTGGTTCCGGCTTGTTGTGAATGCGGCAACCCGGGAAAAAGATTTGGCATGGATCCGGCGAGCGGCCGAATCGTTTGACGTTGACGTCAGCGAATGCGTTGATTTCGCAATGATTGCGGTGCAGGGACCCAATGCGCGCGAGCTTGCGGCATCGTGTATCGGCGGCGAGTGGCGTGAACAGGCGCTCGCGCTTAAACTTTTTACCGCGATGGAAGCAGGCGACGTGTTCGTGGCGAGAACCGGATATACCGGGGAGGACGGGTGGGAGATTGTCATGCCTGAGGCGCGGGTCGGTGAGATCTGGGATCAATTGCTGGCATCAGGTGTCGCGCCGTGTGGACTTGGTGCAAGAGATACTTTACGACTCGAAGCCGCAATGAATCTGTACGGCACGGACATGGATGAATCAATATCGCCGCTTGAGGCCGGACTCGGCTGGACCGTTGCCTGGGACCCTGCAGATCGCGAATTTATGGGTCGCGCGGCACTCGAGGCAAAAAAAAAGGACGCGAACAAGCAACGATTTATCGGTCTGCTGCTCGAAGACAAAGGCGTGTTGCGAAATCATCAGCGTGTCGTCGTGGATGGTATCGGCGACGGAGAAATTACGAGCGGTGGATTTTCGCCAACGATTGGCCGCTCAATCGGTCTTGCGCGGTTGCCAGCCGGAGACTATGAGCGTGCACAGGTCGACGTACGCGGTAAGTTACTGAACGTGCGAATAGTAAAAACGCCGTTCGTCCGCAACGGACAAATTCAAATTGAATTATGAGAGACACAAGATCAGACGGGGAGAATAAGCGATGGATGAATTGCCTGGAGAATTGATGTACACGAGCGAGCACGAGTGGCTGCGTCGTGAAGAAGACGGAAGTGTGATAATCGGAATTACCGATCACGCACAGTCGGCGCTGGGTGACCTTGTATATGTAGAATTGCCGGAGGTCGGGCAGGAACTCGACGTTGGCGGTGACATGGCTGTCGTGGAGTCGGTCAAGGCAGCGTCGGATGTGTTTGCACCGATTGCCGGCACTGTGGTCGCAGTCAACGAGGAACTTGGCGACGATCCCGAAAAGATCAATGTCGATCCGTACGGTGATGGCTGGATCGTCAAAATACAACCGGGCGGAGAAATCGACGACGGCGAACTACTGGCGCCGGGTGCTTATCAGACCCTGCTCGATGAAGAAGACGCCTGAGAGAGATCATGCCGTTTATACCCCATACAGAAGACGATACCCGGGAGATGCTTGCCGCAATCGGTGCCTCCAGTCTTGATGAGTTGTTCGACGAAATTCCAAAGGAATTGCTGATCGAGACGCTCGACGGTGTTCCGGACGCGCTCACGGAAATGGAAATCACGAGACTGATGCATCGACGTGCTGCCAGAGATGGCAGTCCACTGTGTTTCATTGGCGCCGGTGCCTACGAACACCATATTCCGACCGCCGTTTGGGACATCGCCACGCGTGGCGAGTTTTACAGTGCGTACACGCCGTACCAGGCTGAGGCAAGCCAGGGCACGCTGCAGACTATTTACGAATACCAGACGATGATTACAGAGTTGACCGGTCATGACGTTAGCAATGCGTCTCTCTACGACGGCGCGTCGGGAATGGCCGAGGCTGCACTTATGGCCGTGCGCAGCAATCGCAAAGCAAAAACAGGTCGTATCCTGCTGGCGCCTGGTGTGAACCCGGTTTACGAACAAGTCGCGACGGCCATTGCCAGCAGTCAGGATATTTCGTTCGAACGCCTGCCAATGGACAAGTCGACGGGCAATGCAGTGGAAGCGTTGGCGGCAGCGGAGGGGCCCGCCGCCGTTGTTATTCAGCAGCCTTCGTTTTTCGGCACGCTGGAGGACGTTGATCGCCTGACCGACTGGGCACACACGCACGGCGCACTCGTGATTGCCGTCGTCAATCCAATATCACTCGCACTGCTAAAAGCACCCGGTGACTGGGGTGATGATGGCGCAGACATTGCGTGCGGCGAAGGTCAGCCACTGGGGATTCCATTATCATCAGGTGGACCCTATTTCGGGTTCATGACCTGCAAACAGAAATACGTACGGCAAATGCCCGGACGCATCGTTGGCCGTACTACCGACCTTGATGGCAATCCCGGTTTCGCGCTGACGCTTCAGGCGCGGGAGCAACACATTCGCCGCTCCAAGGCGACCTCAAATATCTGTACCAACCAGGGCCTCATGGTTACCGCGGCCACTATCTATTTGTCATTGCTGGGATACGAGGGTCTGCAGCAAATCGCCAGCCGCTCGAAGCAAAACACGGCCCGGCTCGTTAGCAAAATGACCGCGATCGATGGTGTCGAACCGCTTTTCAATGGACCTCATTTCCATGAAACGGCGCTGCGTCTCGACTTGCCGGTTGCCTCTGTGCTGGGAGCACTGGCTGAACAAGGCATCCTCGGCGGTTTCGATCTCGGAGCAGCCTGCCCGGACCTCGGCAATTCATTATTGGTTTGCGCCACGGAGACCAAGACTGAGGAGGATATTGATAAGTATGTCGCCGCATTTGGCAACATATTGGCTGAAGGAGGCAGGCGCAGCGCCTGAACACATGGCAATCATAAAATACGAAGGTACGATCTATCGAACTTACGGCGAGTTGCCTGCGATCGGCAGTCGAGCGCCGGACGTTTCACTCGTTAACACTCGATTGCAAGGTGCGACGCTGGCCAACTGGACTGGCATCCGCAAGGTCATGAACATCATTGTCAGCATCGACACTGAAGTTTGTGCGAAGTCAGTTCTGGAATTCAATCGGCGTACAAAAGACGTCGATGACATCGCTATCCTGAACGTGTCCTATGACCTGCCGTTCGCATTTCAGCGTTTTCAGGAGCAACACGATATAAGTGATGTCATTGGCCTGTCGGCAATACGACATGCGGGTTTTGGCGAGAACTATGGCGTCCAGATTGTCGACGGGCCGCTTGCTGGCATGTTTGCGCGGGCAATTGTTGTGCTTGATGAAAACAATACTGTGGTGCATCAGGAACACATCGAAGACATTTCAACAGAACCCAATTACGATGCGGCGCTGCGCGCGCTCGGCGTCAGCGCAGACAAGGAATAGACGACGACTCGCATGGAAACTTTGATCTTTGAAAAATCCCGAACTGGACGGCGCGCATTTGCACAGTCGCCCGGATCCTCGGACGAATTAGCCATTCCGGAGTCCTTTCTACGCCAGGATAAGCCAAGGCTGCCCGAGGCATCAGAGTTGCAGACCGTGCGGCATTTCACGCGCTTGTCACAAATGAATTTCTCGATTGATACGCAGTTCTATCCGTTGGGTTCGTGCACGATGAAATACAATCCTCGCGCGTGCAACGCACTTGCGTTGCTGCCCGGTTTCGCTGGTCGGCATCCGCTCGGTCCCGTCGGACACGGCCAGGGTTTCCTGGCTTGCATGTACGAGTTGCAGGAGATGCTCAAAGCTTTGACGGGAATGAAAGGCGTCTCACTGACACCAATGGCGGGAGCGCAAGGCGAACTGGCGGGCGTCGCGATGATTCGGGCCTATCACAAAGCGCGCGGCGATATGGAACGCAACGAGATTATCGTTCCCGACGCCGCGCACGGCACCAATCCTGCAACGGCAACAATGTGTGGTTGCGTCGTGCGTGAATTGCCCACGGGCAGCGACGGCGACATTGATGTCGAGGCACTCAAGGCTTTGGTCGGATCGAAAACGGCCGGGATCATGCTGACCAACCCGTCGACGCTCGGCGTCTTCGAACGCCGCATTGTCGAGGTTGCCAGAATCGTGCACGAAGCAGGCGGGCTGCTTTACTACGACGGTGCGAATCTAAATGCGATATGCGGCAAGGTCAGACCCGGCGACATGGGCTTCGACGTAATTCACATGAATCTTCACAAAACTTTTTCGACACCACACGGTGGTGGTGGCCCGGGGTCGGGTGCCGTCGGTGTTAGCAAACGGTTACTGCCGTTCATGCCGATTCCCGTGGTTGGTGCCAGAGTGGAAAACGGCGACACAAGCTATTATTGGCAAGCCGAAGAGGATTATCCGCAGAGCATCGGCCGGTTATCGGCCTTCATGGGGAATTCAGGTGTGTTGCTGCGCGCCTACGTGTACATGCGCATGGTCGGTCGCGACGGCATGCGTCGCCTCGCGGAATACGCCACGCTAAACGCCAATTATTTACAGGTGAAATTGCGAGACGCAGGTTTCGAGCTTGCGTTTCCGGAGCGGCGCGCTAGCCATGAATTCATTGTGACGCTCAAGAATGACGCCCGGACGCTCGATCTCACAGCAATGGATGTTGCCAAAGCATTGCTCGACCACAATTTCCATGCACCGACGACCTATTTTCCGTTGCTCGTGCCCGAATGTTTGCTGATTGAGCCGACCGAAACTGAAAGCAAAGAGACGCTCGACAATTTCGTCGCTGCGATGACCGCCATCGCGAAAGAGGCTTTGAGTGGGACCAGTTTCAAAGAGGCGCCGTATTCAATGCCGGTGCGACGGCTCGACGACGTCAAAGCGGCCAGGCAACTCGATCTGGTATTCAGACCAGCGGACGACTGAGCGGACGACTGAGCGGGCCTGTGAACGGGGTGTTTATCGACCGAAGTAAAGCGCAGCGCAGCGAGCCATGAGGGAGAGAAATTCCCCGTTCAGAGGCCCGCTTTGGGTTGTGACCTGATCCGCTGCGTGGGACCAATTTATCTGGTCAAATAGGGAACCGATTTGCTCGGTCCCAGTCCAGATACATCTGTAATGGACTATTCGACAGGACAATTATGAGACACGGATCAATTGCCGCACTGTTCGCAGGGATGGCCCTGGCGACCGCCACACCGGCTGCGGAGGAGACGGCATGGAATGAGACACTCGACAGGATTTCATCGGGTGTCGTATCTATTCGCGTTGATAGCACGCGTGCCTTCGATACAGAGTGGAATTCATCCAGCCAGGCGACCGGTTTCGTTGTCGACGCAGAACGCGGATTAATCCTGACCAACCGGCACGTCGTGACGCCGGGACCTGTTGTTGCCGAGGCCATATTTCGTAATAACGAGGAAGTTCGGCTAACTCCCGTCTATCGCGATCCTGTGCACGATTTTGGATTCTTCCGCTATGACCCGGCCGAGCTGCACTACATCGAGCCCGCGGAATTACCATTGGTTCCGAGTGAGGCAGGGATTGGTCGAGAGATTCGAGTAATCGGCAATGATGCGGGCGAGCAACTATCGATTCTTGCCGGCACCATCGCGAGGCTCGATCGGAAAGCGCCTGTCTACGGCCGAGGCAAATACAACGATTTCAATACCTTTTATTTGCAGGCTGCATCCGGCACCTCAGGTGGGTCATCCGGTTCGCCTGTCGTAAATATTGATGGCGAGGTCGTGGCCCTCAACGCGGGTGCGAACAACTCTGCCGCGAGCAGTTTCTTTCTCCCGCTCGATCGAATTCATCGCGCGCTCGAACTGATTCAACACGAACTGCCCGTGACCCGCGGCACCTTGCAGACAATGTTTGAAAAGCAAGCCTACGACGAGCTGAAACGTCTTGGCCTCAGCGACGAATCGGAGCGGATCGTTCGATCCAAGTTTCCAGATCGAACCGGCATGCTGACGGTTCAAAAGGTCATTCCGGACTCGCCGGCGGACGGCCTGCTGGAACCCGGTGACATTCTGCTGAGAATTAATGGCGACCTGGTCACCGAATTTATTCCGTTGGCCACTGTTCTCGATGAAAGCGTTGGCACCGACATAGAGATTGAGGTTGAACGAGGTGGGCAAGCACTGACCGCTACGATGACTGTGACGGACCTGCACGCGATTACGCCCGACGAATTTCTCGAGTTTGGAGATGCAACTGTCAATAATTTGTCGTACCAGCAAGCACGACATTACAACCGGGCGGTGGATGGCGTTTATGTTGCAAATCCTGGCTACTTGTTGTCGAAGGCGGCTATTCCGCGCGGTGCTGTAATTACCGAATTTGGTGGCAAGCCAATTGGGAATATTGACGATTTCGCAAAAGCGCTCGACCAGCTTGCAGACGGATCACGATCGCAGATGCGTTTCATCACGATGGATAGCCCGCAGAATTCGACCGTACGCGCTTTCGAAATGGATCGCGTCTGGTTCCCGGTGCGCCGCTGCACGCGCGACGATCGCACTGGCGTCTGGCCGTGCCAGGATCTCGGGCCAGGCCCGGATCGAGAGCCGCCAAAAGTCGGCCGCACGGATTTGACCGCTTACGACGATCCACGCCTGAAAGCGATCACACCGTCGTTGGTCGTCGTGACATTTGATTTGCCGTATACCGTGTCCGGCGTGGCGGATCGACACTATTATGGCACCGGGCTCATCGTCGACAAAGAACGCGGCTACGTACTTGTCGATCGCAACACGGTGCCTGTCGCGATCGGCGATGTAACCGTCACTTTTGCCGGGTCACTGGAAGTCGATGCCAAAGTCGAACAGTTACATCCCCTGCATAACTTGGCGATTATTTCCTACGATCCGAAAGCGATTGGCGACACGCCGGTGCGTGAAGCAACGTTTACTACCGTTCCGCTGGAGGCGGGTGACAAAGTCTGGGTGGTCGGTATAAAAGGAGACCACCAGCTCGTGCACCAGGAGAGCACGGTGTCTGCGGTTGAGCCTCTGATATTGCCATTGTCTCGAACCCTTCGATTCCGAGATTCAAATATCGAGGGTATCGACCTCGTGAACGCGCCGCAGGATGTTGACGGTGTCCTTGTTGATAAGCGCGGGCGTGTGGCGGCGCTATGGTCGAGTTTCGCAGTACAATCCGGTGGCGATTCCGCACAATTCAATCGTGGAATAGGCGCCGATCTCGTTACGGATTTCATCGACATTGTTCGTGACGACAGACCCTACTATTCACTTGAAGCCGAATTTGTCTATTCGCCGCTATTTGCCGCGCGTAATCGTGGCGTTGACGAAGAGTGGCTGACAAGGCTCGAGGACAACAATCCGGTCTACCGCCGTGCCTTGAGTGTCACACGGCTGGTTGCAGGTACGGGCGCGTCGAAAGAACTCAAGAACGGTGATGTTGTGTTGGCGATAGATGGCAATGTCGTAACTTCTTTTAGGGGAATGGAGAAAGCCGTTCAAAAACCTGAAGTCACAGTGACTGTTTGGCGAAACGGCGGTGCCAAGGAAATTCGGATTGAAACGACCTCGCTCGATGGCCGCGGCATCGACAGAGCCGTATCATGGGCGGGCGCGTTGCTGCAAAATCCGCATCGGGCAATGGCGGCGCAACGGGGTATTGAACCTGATGGTGTCTACGTTGCGTTTTTTAGTTACGGGTCTCCGGCGACGAGATACGGTCTGTGGGCCGGGCGCCGCGTCGTCGCGGTCGATGCGATACCGACGCCGAATCTGCAGGCATTCGTCGATGCTGTCGCCAGCAAACAGGATAAGGCATCGGTTCGTCTCAAAACCGTAACCTGGAATGGCGCTGTTGAAGTCATTACATTGAAACTGGACAACCAGTATTGGCCCGCGTACGAGATCAGACGGACGAAGAATGGCTGGCAGCGGCTTTCGATCGGATCCTGATTACACACCTGCCTGGTGTGCGCCGGCATTCATCGTCACGCTGGCGATAATTTGCTGGCCAGGGCCATGGGCTGACGCAGACGAGCTCTACAAATATCGGGGTGAGAACGGCGAGTGGATTTACTCGGACCGCCCTCCCGAAGATGAACAGACGGTCGAAGTTCGCCGATTGAATAAGACAACACCAAATTCCGAGGTTACCGTCACGCAAAGTTTCATTGGGTCAACCGTCGAGTTGACGGCGAATAATTCCTATCATGCCCCGGTCGAACTTCGAGTCAAAATCGACAGTATTCGTGGTTTGGAGTTTCCTGGCGCGGATCAGGACTTGAAATGGGTATTGCCCCCGCGAAGCGCGACGCAGCTGCTGCGACTTGAACTGCTTGAGGGTGGTGCTGCACCGTTTCTCGAATATAGATTTGAATATCTCCTGGGAGAGCCGGGTGCTCTGCACAGACCGACCGAGCCTTACCGCGCGCCATTCGCGATCTCAAACAATTACCCGGTAACCCAGGCGTTCCCCGGAGTGGTCACGCATAAAACGCCGGATAGTTATTTTGCGATTGATGTAGCGATGCCCATTGGTACAGACATTTTTGCCGCACGTGCGGGTATCGTGTTCGATGTTGCTGCCAATAATTTTCAAAGTGGCCTGGATCCGATCAAAGATGGCCCAGCTGCCAACGTTATTCGAATATTGCACGACGACGGCACCTATGCCCTGTACGCTCACCTCAACTGGAATTCGATTCGCGTGCAACCCGGGGTCAGGGTCCAGCGCGGTGAATACATTGCCGACTCTGGCAACACCGGATTCTCCAGCGGGCCGCACCTGCATTTCGCGGTCCTTAGAAACGCCGGTGAGCGGATGGAGTCAATACCCGTCGAATTCCTTGGCGCCGACCTTGTTGGTGTTGTGCCAGCCGCAGGGTCGGTGTTAACCGCCTATTGAATCAGGATTTATCCGGAATAACGGTGGTCCGGACATTCCCCGCCGTCATGGCTCGCTGCGCTGCGCTTTACTTCCAGCGGGAATCATCCCGCCCACCGTCATTTTCAGGACAATATTCTGGCTAACGCGTCCTGGCTAGTCACTGGCAATTCGCAGTGTGTGCCAGTGCAGCGATAGGCGACGGTCTCTCCGTCGATAGCTTTACGCTCGGCCAATAGTCCTGGCAAGTCTTTCGTATCTTCGTCAATGGCGAAAGAAAGTCGCGTAGGGGCGTAGATTTTTGACACCGACTCTTGCCAACGAGCGATTTCATCGGCTTTACCGCGAATTACGATGATTTCGGGCGGATCCAGGTATTCCTCAAGTGCGTTCAGCAATGTGACATGACCGTGCGGATACTCGTCCATAGCCTGCCATGCGTTGCGCAGCCCGCGTTCGGCGGCGGCGATGTAGCGGTCCTCGCCAAGAAGATGACCCAGCCGTTGCAACGCCAACACCGTCACGCCATTGCCGGACGGCATCGCCTCATCCGCCAGCGGCTTCGGTCGGTGCATCAGGGTTTCGTGGTCGTTGGCCGTAAAGTAGAAACCACCATCTTCAGCATCTTCAAAGTGATCCAGCATCAGATCGGCAATCTGTATCGCGAAGGACAGGTTCTCTGTACTCCAGCGCGCCTGGAGATTTTCGATAAGGGCATCCACAAGAAACGCGTGGTCATCAAGGTAGGCGGGAAACCGTGCCCGATCGTCCTTGAAGCTGGCATATAATCGGCCATCAACAACCAGCTTGTTGCGTAATTGGTCGATAGCGCCTGCGGCGGCGTCGATGAAATCTTCGCGGCGCAATACGCGACCCGCGATTGACAGCCCTCGAATCGCGAGTGCGTTCCAGGCCGTCAGTTGTTTTTCATCGCGTTCGGGTGCGATACGTTGGTTGCGTTCTGCGAGTAACGTGCGTCTCGCCGCTACGAGCACGGCCTCAATCTCATCGGCCGGTTTTTTTGTATCGCTTGCGATATTCGACAGCGATTCACGTACCGTCAGGTGCCAGCTGCCCTCAAAATTCGCGTCCTGGTCGAGTCCGAAGCGGCGTGCAAAGATCGGATAGTCATCGGCCGACAACAGTTTACCGACAGTGTCTGGCGTCCATACGTAGAACAGGCCTTCCTCGCCCTCCGAGTCGGCGTCTCGCGACGAGAAAAATCCACCGTCGGGCGACCGCATGTCTGCCAGCATCCAGTCCGCTGTTTCCGTTGCTGTCGTCGCGAACAATGCCTCTCCCGTCGCGAGAAATGCGTGCGCATAAATCGCGAGCAGCGGGCCGTTGTCGTACAACATCTTTTCAAAGTGCGGTATTTGCCAGTGGCGATCGACAGAATAACGGCAAAACCCGCCACCCACGTGGTCGTAAATGCCGCCCTCGGCCATTCGAGTTAGCGTTAGCGACGCCATGAAAAGTGCATCAATATCCGGTTCGGCGTCATTTGCGGTCGTGCGCCAGTGGCGCAGCATGCGGTCGATCGTGCCCGGGTGCGGAAATTTCGGTGCACCGCCAAAGCCGCCGTAATCGCCGTCGAAGCTTTGCCCAAGTTGCTCGCGGACTTTACGAATCGGTTCCGCAGACAATGACAAGTGGTCTGCAGCGGGCGAAGGTTCAAGCTGGCCGAGCACATCGCTCAGGCGATTGCCCTGGTCCAGCACGTCGTCGCGTTTCTCGTCAAAGAAAGTTGCGACGCTTTGCAGTAATTCGCCAAACGATGGCATGCCGTAACGCCGTTCTTTTGGAAAGTAGGTACCGCCGAAAAATGGGCGCTGATTATCGGCGTTTAGAAACATGGTTAGCGGCCATCCGCCGCCACGTTGCGTCAGCAATTGATGTGCGGTCTGATAAATTCGATCGATGTCCGGGCGCTCCTCGCGGTCTACCTTGATATTAACGAAGAGCCGGTTCATCAGATCGGCGGTTGCGTCGTCTTCAAAGGACTCGTGCGCCATGACGTGACACCAATGGCACGCTGAATAGCCGATTGACAGGAGAACGGGTTTGCCGGCGTCGCGAGCTGCCTCGAATGCTTCGTCCCCCCACGCGTACCATTCGACCGGGTTGTCGGCGTGTTGCAGCAAATAGGGACTGGTTTCCTGGGCAAGACGATTGGTCATGGTTTGATATGATACAGACCTCCACTGGACCCCGAAGAAATTCATGTTTGTTTATCCCGAGATCGACCCGATCATTTTCTCGATCGGATTCATCAAAATACGTTGGTACGGATTGATGTACGTCATCGCCTTCCTGATCGCGTGGTGGCTCGCAAGACGGCGCTGTCAACGGTCGGATTCACCAGTCACTGCAAACCAGGTCGATGATCTGATTTTCTACGGAATGCTCGGCGTCATAATCGGCGGTCGCGTCGGTTACTGTCTCGTCTACGGCTGGGCTGAGCTAATCAGTGACCCGCTGTATCTGTTCAAAATCACCGAAGGTGGCATGTCGTTTCATGGTGGACTGCTTGGCGTAATTATCGCCATGTGGTGGTTCGCTCGATCGATCGGCGAGAAAATCTGGCACATCATCGATTTTGTGGCGCCAATTGTGCCGCTCGGTCTGGGCGCCGGCCGAATTGGAAATTTTATCAATGCCGAACTCTGGGGCAAGGAAACGACAGTGGCCTGGGGCGTCCTTTACAACGGCGTCGTTCGCCACCCATCGCAGTTGTACGAAGCGGCGCTCGAAGGGTTGATGTTATTCCTGATTTTATGGTGGTACTCGGCGAAACCGCGGCCGTATACGGCGGTGTCCGCGCTATTCCTGATTTTCTACGGCGGATTCCGGTTTTTTGTCGAGTTTTACAGGGTGCCCGACGCCGGGCTCGACTACCTGGCGCTTGGTTGGGTTACGATGGGCCAGATCCTCAGTGCGCCGATGATCCTTATAGGGGCGGTCATGTTTGGGATGGCATACCGGCCTGACAAAACGAAGGAGGCAGTGGCCTGACATGCAACAATATTTGTCCCTGATGCAACACGTCCGTGACGCCGGTACGAAACGGGAAGACAGAACTGGCACCGGGACTCTCGCGGTATTTGGTCACCAAATGCGCTTCGACCTGAGCCAGGGCTTTCCGTTGATCACCACCAAAAAACTGCATATGCGCTCGATCATTCACGAGTTGCTCTGGTTTCTTAAAGGCGACGGCAATATTCGCTACCTGACAGAAAACGGTGTCTCAATCTGGGACGAGTGGGCCGATGAAGACGGCGAATTGGGCCCAATCTACGGTGTGCAATGGCGCAACTGGCCAGCGCCTGGCGGAGGAACGGTCGATCAGATCAGTCAGGTAATGCAACAGCTTCGAGAAACGCCGGATTCGCGAAGGATTATTGTCAGCGCCTGGAACGTTGCTGAAATCGACAACATGGCTTTACCGCCCTGTCATCTGATGTTTCAGTTCTACGTAGCTGACGGCAAATTGTCCTGCCAACTTTATCAGCGCAGCTGTGATATTTTTCTTGGCGTGCCATTCAATATCGCGTCATATGCGCTTCTGACGCACATGTTTGCGCAGCAGGCGGATCTTGCTGTCGGTGATTTCGTCTGGACGGGCGGCGATTGCCACCTTTACCTCAATCATCTGGAGCAAGCGGAAGAGCAACTGCAGCGTAAGCCAACGCAACTACCGCGATTAGCAATCAAGCGGCGCCCGGCGAGTATTTTCGACTACGCATTTGACGATTTCGAAATTCTCAATTACGCGCCGCACCCGCACATTCGCGCCGCCGTAGCGGTTTGATTAGCCTGATTGTTGCCACCTCAGCCAACGGCGTCATCGGCCATGGCGGCGAACTGCCATGGCACCTGTCGGATGATCTCAAACGCTTCAAACAGCTCACGATGGGCAAACCGATCGTCATGGGGCGCAAGACATTCGACTCGATAGGGCGGGCATTGCCAGGCCGGCAGAACATCGTCCTGACCAGGCAATCGGAGTTCATCGCTGACGGCTGCGACGTTGTGTCCTCTGTGGATGCCGCGGTTACAACGGCCGGCGGTGCCGGCGAAATCATGGTGATCGGCGGCAGTGAAATCTACGCGTTATTCCTGCCACTCGCGAACCGCATCTATATGACTCGTGTCCTAGTAGACGTCGATGGGGACACACGTTTTCCGGAGCTCGACGACAAGCAATGGCAGGAAACCGGCCACGAAAACCACGGCGCCGGACAGTCGAACGACTATGAGTTCACAACAAGCGTTTTGGAGCGTATCTCGATCTGATTCACGTTCTGTCGATGCCTCTATTGCCAAACTCCGCCATATCGGCATACTTTCCCATAGTCACGAGGTCAAGACGCAAAGATGACTGCATCAGTAAGACAATTGACTG
>Ga0255051_10000175_pt1 | contig 23239 bp, 23 predicted proteins | sample JV7_2_9_MG_FD_181719 | JGI IMG/M metagenome (GOLD analysis project Ga0255051, IMG submission 181719) | Seawater microbial communities from Jervis Inlet, British Columbia, Canada - JV7_2_9 | ecosystem: Environmental > Aquatic > Marine > Inlet | place: Canada: British Columbia | collected 2016-10-06
CCGGTATGTCCTGTTGAGCGATCAGGCTGGCGGTGCCACCGGTAGACAAAAGCTCTACACCTTTTTTATGCAGGATTCGGGCGAGGTCGACTATGCCTGATTTATCGGAAACGCTGATTAGCGCGCGGCGAATGGGCGGGGCAGAAGTTGACATGATGTTAGCCCGCATATTGCATGAAGGGAACGAAGCTCAGGGGAAATCTGGCAAACAAGGTTGATCGATCGTCCGCAGATTCATAGTCGTAGCTATGGATCAAGGGGGATCGATCAACATTGGCAGCCAGATTTTTCCTGACTTCGTTCAGGTACAAACTGTATATTTCGTTATTCATGATTTTGGTGTCTAAATTGTTTGAAATTAATGATAAATATCATTAGACGTTACCGCCTTCGTGCAATATGCGGGCTAGGACTGGTCTGAAAAAACCGGCATTATAGCGGATCGAAAAAAGAGAAGTGTAAGTTAATGCTCTATTTGATAGTGCTTCAGTTTTTTACGCAGCGTGCCGCGGTTGATGCCAAGATAGGAAGCGGTTTTACATTGATTATTGTTGCAGTGCTGCAACACGGTTTGCAGTAGGGGTTGTTCGATTTCGGCGATTACGGTCTCAAATAGGTTGCAGGGAATTTCTCCATCTAAATCAGATAGATACTCGCGAATTGCGTGCTCGACCGATTGTTGTAACGAGCTTGTCTGCTGTCTGTTTTTCCCGACAACCAACTATTAAATCCCCCACAGATTTATGAAGCCTTGGCAAATCTCCCGAGGAGCCATTGCTCAAAGTACCTATTTATAATATCTAACTGGGCTTCGGCTCCTGTCGCCTGCATCATTTCCGGCTTGACCTGGCGATATGTCGAAAATTGGCCTAGCTGCCAGTTAATGTGTTTGCGTGCAATCTGTACTCCCTGAAACTCCCCATAAAACGCGTACAGATTTTTAAGATGGTTAACTAACCATAGCTGTTTTTGTTGTTCTGTCGGTTCCTTCGCGTTTTTACCGGTCGTCAGATAATGCCCTATCTGTTGAAAAATCCATGGTCGATGCTGCGCAACACGGCCTATCATAATAGCATCCGCGGCTGTGAAGTCCAAAACCATTTTGGCTTTTTTCCCACAATCGATATCGCCATTTGCTATAACAGGAATTTGCACAGCTTGTTTCACCTGTCGGATGGTCTCGTATTCCGCGGCTCCAAGAAATTTGTCTTCGCGAGTACGTCCATGGACAGTTAAGGCCTGAATGCCGCAGTCTTCAGCGATCCGGGCGACTTCTAAAGCATTCCTGTTATCACGCGCCCAGCCCGTTCTTATTTTCACTGTCACAGGCACGGAGACTGACTTAACCACGGTTTCGAGAATTGCACGCACCAGCGCCGTATCCTTTAATAAAGATGACCCAGCATCGACCTTGCATACTTTTTTTGCCGGACAACCCATATTGATATCGATGATTTGAGCACCGTGGTCAACGTTATAGGCCGCCGCATCGGCAAGCATATTTGGAATACCACCGGCGATCTGGACGATAATCGGACCCGGCTCTCCCTGGTGGTCCATGCGTAGCTGGGTTTTACGGCTTTGCCTCAAATCGACCCGACTGCTTACCATCTCCGATACTGTCATACCAGCACCCAATGAACGGCAAAGTTGTCGAAACGGCCGATCAGTCACTCCGGCCATCGGCGCCAGCACCAGACGATTTGGGAAAGCATAGGGGCCAATACTAAATGACATAATTGTTTTTCAATGTAGAGAGTGCTCAGGCATTAGACTCGGCCTTTCTCCGGCTCGCCAGGTCCGGAGCACCACATTCCAGAAAAATTCGATTGGTACAGGTAGCACATATATCTTTATCAAGCTTTTCAAAAATCCCGGAGATGGCTTCAGATTTCGAGTCGAAAAAATTCTCGGCTTTGATTTCCTCGGTATAACCACCTCTATCCATTACCTTTGCAGCTGCATCCTTGAGTTTATACAAATATAAATCCCCACCCATTTTACGCCTCGCCCTGGCTTCGCTGACCAACAACTCGGCGCCGGCAACATCAATTTGATTAATACCTTTAGTCAACAGGAATAAATTTCTCTGTTCCGGATAATGCTCACGATAACGTCGCAACAATTCGCCCACGTGCGAAACCGATCCAAAATAAAGCGAATCTTCCAGCCTTAATATTTTTAGCTGGGGGCATTCGGGAAGGGTAACACCTGTCTTAAATTTGCGCAGTCTGGAATCCGGATCGGGCACGCGCGGAGATAATTTAGGTCTGGAGGTTTTGCGCAAAAATATCATCAACGATAAAATTACCCCGAGCAGGATGGCGAATTCGAGTTTGAGAAAAAGTGTACTGAGAAATGTGAGTATTAAAACAACTGCCTCGTTGGTGTCGGCGCGGAGAATTTTTTTAATCTGTGAGAAACTAATCAAGCGCCAGGCAACCAGGATCAGCAAGCCTGCTACCGCCGCCTTTGGTAGATAAGCAGTTAACGGCGCAACAGCCAGTACAATAATGACTAATATTACACCGGCCGAAGCTGCCGCTAAGGGGGTACGGGCACCCGCGTCATAGTTAGCGCCACTGCGGTTAAATGAACCGGTAGCAACGTAGGCGGAGAAAAAGCTGCCGAAGATATTGGAGAGCCCCTGACCAATGAATTCCTGGTTTCCTGAAATCGGCTGACCCGACTTAATGGAGATAGAACGTGCAATCGATACCGCCTCGGTCAAGGCAAATAGCGTCATTGCCAGCGCCAGCGGCGCCAGATCTCTTAACACGCTGAGCGAAAATTCAGGTGTCGACAATGGTGGTAATTGCCGTGGCAATGCACCTAACATTTGAATGCCGGTAAATTCCTCGCCGAATGCCAGATTCAGTGAAACGGCGACGATACTGCCGAGCAGCAAAGCGGCGATCATGCCGGGAAATCGCGGGTCAATCCTGTGGGCAAGCGCACCAGTTGCCAGTGTTGTCAGCGCCACTACCGAGGCCAGTGGGTGCAGTGAGTCCCAGTGGCCAAACAGGTAACTCAGGTCCTGTGTCAGGTGCTCGGCATCGTGTAAGTCGATGCCCAGAAATGTTTTAGCCTGTTTGGCAGCTATCAGGCAGGCCGCGCCAGCGGTAAATCCGATTATTACGGAATGAGATATAAAATTGACCAGCGTGCCTAGTCGTACCAATCCCATCGCCAGCTGTATAATGCCAACCATGAACGAGAGCGTGATCGCCATCGATATGTACTCCGCACTGCCGGGTGTCGCGATGACGCTGAGGGATGAAAACATAACAATTGATGCGGCCGTGGTCGGACCCGATACCAGGTGCCACGAAGAGCCGAATAGCGCGGCAATAATCGCCGGCACCATGCTGGTGTAAAGACCGTACTCGGGTGGCATGCCAGCGATTGCAGCAAATGCAACTCCCTGGGGTAAGACGATTGCAGCGCCGGTTAAACCAGCCAACATGTCTACCTTGACTGTCTCTTTGGTAAGGTTTTTACCCCAGCGTAGAAACGGCAATAATCGTGTTAGTTGGACTGGGAAATTCATGTTCGATTCTGTTCGAATATTAGATGCACAAACGGGCACGCACTCGATCGTATCGGGCGTGAATTTAAATTAACAAAAATAATGATGCCTGGCTTCCCTGTTGCCAACAAACTCACTAAAAACTCCTTTAAATCAGAAAAATAGTAAGGTATTTATACCAATATTAAACAGACTTACTAGCCAGGTAATGTACCCGAGATTAATCGGAAATTATAGTCTCTAAATTTTATCAAAGCGTGTGTAAATTTCGATGCTGGTATTAATGGGTCTTATGTAAATATTATAAGTTGTTACCGCCTTCACGCAATATGCGGGCTAGCTGTGCGCTATCACATAAACTCGAATTCGTAAGTGAGGGCATCGGTACCCGGGTCACTTATTTCAAGTCGAAACTGTACCGGTTTGGCGTTTACCATAAGCATTCGATTCTTATCGGTTTGCAGGTATTCCATTGGTGTGAATAGTCGGTTAGCAATCAAGTTGCCCTGAATATCAAACAGGCTAACCAGAAGTTTTGGTAACTTCTGGTCAAATACCGCCTGGTTTACAAATGATCCGGTGACCATCAACGCGCTGGGCTGAACCGGATGGGAAAATACGTTTCGCTCCAGCAACTTGATTTGTTGAGTGTTTGAAAATTTTGATTCGTTACATGGTACTAACTGGCACAGACTCAAAACCTGTTTTTGATATTGTGGCTTTTCGATTAAGGGATAGCGTTGGTAATAAATGGCCTGGGCTATGCCCAGGGTGAATAGTAATAAAATGCCGATCAACCACATTAAAGGTGCAAATTGCGATAATCTGCTGTGCCGGTCGCCGTACATGGCTTCGTGCAAACTAAGCTCCGGTCTCGCTTCGGGCGGGGTGTCGACTATTACTGCCGTTTGCGGTTGATGGTCGGTCGATCGCTTGCCCTTGTAGGTTTTCAGTGACACCATAGCTTCAAAAACCTTGCCGCATTCGCCGCATTGAACCTTGCCTCTGCCAGCATGCAATTGCTGTTCGTAGATTCGAAATCGGCTTTGACAATGGTAGCAGGCTGTTTCCATAACCGTGCCGCGATTAGCTCTATCCATTTTTTCGTGTTCCGGTTACCCTGATCCAGTCTTCTCGCGTGTTTTCCGGGTCCAAATCAAACCAGGATTGGTAGGCGCATTTTATATCATTTACCTGCGTCTTGAGTATCCCCGAGAGTAAGATTTTTCCGCCGGGTTTAACCATGTCGGAAAATTTTGGCGCTAATTCGACTAATGGCCCGGACAGAATATTGGCGATTAGCAGATCTACTTTGTCAATATCAAGTTTTGATGGCTGGGAAATATGCAGTAAATCTGGCTTTATGCCATTTCTTCGTGAATTTTCTATGCTCGCATCAACCGCCTGTGGATCGATATCGACGCCAAACACCTGTTTTGCGCCGAGTTTGGCGGCGGCGATCGAAAGTATGCCGGAGCCACAGCCATAATCGATGACAGAATGATCATTAAGGTTTTCGTGCGCCATCCAGTCCAGGCAAAGTGCTGTAGTAGGGTGACTACCGGTGCCAAATGCCAGCCCCGGGTCTAGCCGTATGTTAATTGCCGCCGGGTCGGGCGGTTCCAGCCAGCTGGGCACTACCCATAATTTATCCGCGCACTGGATCGGGTTGAAATGCTGTAAATGAACGCGTTCCCAATCCTGCTCTTCGAGAATTGCCTTACGCGCTGTTGCCACCTGATGATCGGGCAGTAATTTAAGTAGATGGTCGTAGAGGTCTTCAAGCGTTTGCTTCGCCTCGAACATGCCGATAATTACCGTATGTTGCCAAACCGGGGTGTCACCGGCCAGTGGTTCGTAGATAGGTTCGTCCTGCGCGTCGCACAGGGTGATACTCACTGCGCCGAGCGCAAGCAAACTGTCTTCAGTCGCTTCGAGCTCGTCATCGCGGCATTGAACGCTGAGTTGCCACCAGGCCATTGGACCCCTAACTGATCCCCAGCTTTTTTTCCAGATAGTGGATATTGGTACCACCGTTGGCGAAATTACCATCGCTCATAATTTCTCTTTGTAACTGGATATTGGTTTTAATGCCTTCGATTACAATCTCGGAAAGCGCGCCTTGCATACGTGCGATTGCCGATTCGCGTGAGTTGCCATAAGTGATTAGCTTGCCTATCATCGAGTCGTAATAAGGCGGTACTGTATAACCATTATAGATATGGGAATCCATACGTACGCCTGGTCCCCCTGGCGCATGGTAGAGTGTTATTTTGCCGGGCGAGGGCATAAATGTTTTAGAGTCTTCGGCATTGATCCGGCACTCAATCGAATGGCCGTGTACCACAATGTCTTCCTGTTTGTAGCGCAGTGGATTGCCTGAAGCGATCGAAATTTGTTCTTTGATAATATCGACCCAGGTAATCATTTCGGTAACCGGATGCTCGACCTGTACACGCGTGTTCATTTCGATGAAATAAAACTCACCGTTTTCGTATAGAAATTCAAACGTACCCGCGCCCTCATAACCCATCTGTACACAGGCATTAGCGCATCGCTCGCCTATCTCCTTGCGCTGCTCGGGTGTAATTCCGGGAGCCGGCGCTTCCTCGACGACTTTTTGATGTTTGCGTTGCATCGAGCAATCGCGTTCGGCCAGATGAATTGCGTTACCGTGCGAATCGGCCAGAACCTGAATTTCTATATGCCGGGGCGAACCGAGGAATTTTTCCATGTATACAATATCATTATTGAATGCAGCGGCGGCTTCAGATTTTGTCAATTGAATCGAGTTCAATAAACCGCCCTCTGCGTGCACGACACGCATACCGCGGCCACCTCCGCCGCCTGCAGCTTTAATAATAACTGGATAGCCAATTCTTCGTCCGTGCTCGAGACTCGCTTCTTTGTCATCGGTCAGCGGACCGTCGGAACCGGGTACCGTTGGTACACCAGCATCTTTCATTGTTTTGATAGCGGCGACCTTATCGCCCATGACTCTAATCGCCGCCGCGCTAGGGCCGATAAATTTGAATCCACTGGATTCGACCTGCTCTGCGAATTCTGCGTTTTCTGACAGGAATCCGTATCCCGGATGGATGCCTGCGGCATTAGTCAATTCTGCGGCGCAAATCAAAGCAGGGATATTGAGATAGCTTTCCAGGGAAGACGGGGGCCCAATACAAACAGACTCATCGGCGAGTCGCACATGTTTGAGATCCCGGTCGGCGGTCGAATGTACCGCTACGGTTTGGATACCCATTTCACGACAGGCGCGCAGAATACGCAGTGCGATTTCGCCTCGGTTGGCGATGACGATTTTTTCTAGCATCTTAGTACTCCTGCAAGGTGGTATTTACGCATTCAGAGTTACAGCAGCGTGTCAGTGCAAGACGCATCTCGCGGGCAAGGGTTATTCCCTTGGCGAGAGCTGCAACGCAGCAATGGCTCGCTGCTGTGGCTCCCGAAGGGCAAGGCGCAAAGCATCCATCTGCGGCGTTGCTTGTCCTTGGAGCAGGATGGCTGCTCCGGCGGACCAGCGCCTTGCATCTGAATGCCTCTCGCCTTGCTGAATGCGTAAATACCACCTTGCAGGAGTACCACTACTCGATGATGAACATGATCTGATCGAATTCAACCGGGCTGCCGTTTTCGATCAGGATCTTCGCGACCGTGCCTGATTTGTCCGATTCGATCTGGTTCATCATTTTCATTGCTTCGATAATACACAGGGTATCGCCGACCTTAACCTGTTGGCCCTCGACCACAAACGGTTCCGATGTTGGTGAAACAGCACCGTAATAAGTACCAACCATCGGTGATTTTATATGGTGTCCGCGTGGTTCCGAGGCAGGCAATGGCGCGGCTGTCGCTGCTGCTGCAGGCGCAACGGGTGCGGAAGCCACTGCTGGCGCTGCATATTGCGTGACCGCAGATTGACGACTGATACGAACTGATTCTTCGCCTTCCTTGATTTCCAGTTCCGCGATATCCGAATCTTCGAGCAGCTCGATTAGTTTTTTTACTTTGCGTATATCCATTATTGAATTCTCTTTAAATTGGATTGTTTGCACTGACTGACTGCAGCCTCGAAGGCCAGCAAATAGCTATTTTTACCAAATCCACTAATAACACCGGTAGCGATATCAGACAGGTAGGAATGCTTGCGAAAATCCTCACGTGCATAAATATTGGAGAGGTGTACCTCGATAAAAGAAACATTCGAGGCCAGGAAAGCGTCGCGAATGGCGATGCTGGTATGGGTAAAGGCCGCTGGATTGATAATGATAAACCCGGTCTGGTCGGATCCTGCCTGTTGAATGCGCCCGACAATATCACCTTCGATATTCGACTGGAAGGTTTCGAGCTGAATATCATGCTGCCCGGCCATTTGCGTCAGCGTCTGATCGATCGATGCCAACGTATCAGATCCGTAAACTTCGGGTTCCCGACTACCCAGCAAGTTCAGATTCGGTCCATGTATGACCAGTATTTTTGTCATTAGACGAGTTTTGTGACTGCCACAGGGCTTTGCCTAAGAATAGACGTAATTTTCACATAGTGGGAAGATAGAGTCTAGTTATAGTGTGTTATTTACATTTTTGCCGAAGTTGGCGACAATTTATTTTACTACCGGGATCGCTTTAGAGTAGTTTTGATACTTGTTGGCGTAATGCCTGCAGGTTAATGATGCCGGTGTGGGTAAATCCGATTTTACGGTCCCGACCAATAATCGCGGTAAACGGCAGGGCGCCGCTTTTGTTTTGAAATACAGCGCTATACATTGCGATATGTTGATTGGCGATGAACGACGGGTAGTTCATTTGATATTCATCGGCAAATGACTCGATATTCTCAACACTATCAAACGCAAGGCCTAAAACTTGAATGCGCTCACCATACTCGCGTTGCAATGCGATTAAGTCGGGTACTTCGCGGCGGCAGGGAACGCACCAGGGAGCCCAGAAGTTGATGACTAAAACAGGTTGTTTCCAGTCGCCCAGGGTTTGACTCACGCCTTTCAGGTCAATCAGAGGAATAGCATTTAATGATGCAGGAGTATCTGATTGGACTGGGGGGGGTTGAAGCGACTTAGTATCAGCTTGATTTAAGCGGGAGTCCGATAACTGAAACAGTGCAATGCCCGCCAACATCGATACCAGGCTGACAATGAGTGCTATCCATGTTTTCCGATCTATCGATTTATCGCTCACTACTAAAAGGTCCCGATTATGTGCGCCGCGAACTCTTCGCCTGACATTTCGCCAACCACGCGGCGATGGCGGATTTCCTCGCCCCGGGCATCAAAAAACAATATGGCCGGGGGACCGTAAATCCCCAGCGAATTCATTAACCGGGTATCAATTTCGTCATTATCGGTGACATCGGCCTGGAAGGTACCGACCCCACTCAGCGCGTTAATGACGCCCGGGTGGGTGAATGCATACTTTTCCATCTCCTTGCAGGAGATGCACCAGTCGGCGTAAAAATCCAGCATGCTCGGGATATTCTGTCTAACGGAATTCGCCAGCGCCTGCTGCAGGCCGTCTTCGCCCTTAATTTGACGAAAAGCCACGCGACTTTCCTGCCCGTTGGTAACGGTGCCGCTTGATATACTATTAACAATACCCTTCAAAGGTTGCACCAGATCTTTACTGCCCGCGGCTGCACCTATTAAGTAGGCTGCACCATAGATCAAAATAATTACACCCAGGCCCTTGTTTAATTTCAGCCAGCCAGAGGCTTTTTCGGGTAAGGATTCCAGCGCACCCATATATATGGCCGAAGTGATGACCAGAATAGCGATCAGTAACATGGTGATATCGGTAGGCAGGAATCGTTCCAGCAGCCAGATTGCTACCGCCAGTAAAACCACCCCGAATACTGCCTTGACCCGGTCCATCCAGAGTCCTGCACGTGGCAGTAGTTTTCCAGCCGAGGTGCCGATCAGCAATAGCGGTACGCCCATACCCAGGCCGAGCGCGAATAGCGCGAGACCCCCGAGCATCCAGTCCTGGGTCTGCGAAATGAATATCAGCGCGCCGACCAGCGGTGCGGTAATACAGGGGCCGACGATAATTGCCGAGAATGCACCCATCAAACCAACCCCGATCAGCGTGCCACCCTGTTGACTATTGCTCAACGAAGTCAGTCGGCTTTGAATCACATTCGGCATTTGAATTTCGTAAAAGCCAAACATCGATAACGCCAGCAATACAAATATAGCGGCGAAAACACTGAGGATAATAGGGTCCTGAAACCAAATCTGTATATTGTACTCGGCACCGTAGTAGCCAACGATGGCGCCAACGATGGCATAGGTGACCGCCATCGCGAGTACATAAACCAGTGAAAGTATAAAGGCCTTACGCGTACTGATTGAATCACCCTGACCCGCGATAATACTGGATAATATCGGTATCATCGGAAATACGCAGGGTGTGAAAGTGAGCCCGATACCGCCGAGGAAAAATAGAAATATGATGAGTAAAATGCCTTTATCCTGAAGTATCTGAGCGTATCTACCCTGTTCAGATTGCGGGCTCGTGTTTGTTTCCGCTTCGGTAGTCGGTGTATCAGCCGGGATGCTGGCTGCACTCGTATCGATTGGCTGATCGGTAATATTGATCGAACCAGTGCGAGTATTCACCTGCAGGTATTTGGTGATCGGTGGATAGCAGATACGATCTTCGACACAGCCCTGATAACTGTAGGCGAGAGTAAGGGCATCACTGGCGCCAGTCTCGGAAATGACTGGTATGGAGACTTTTACCCACTCGTGATACACCTCCATGCGGCCAAAGAATTCATCATCCTTAATGTCGCCGTCCGGCATCGCAATTGCGCCAAGGGCATGACCGGTGCCGTTTATGATCTGGAAATTAAATTTGTCCCGGTACAGGTAGGTATTAGGGTATAGCTGGATTTCGGACTGGATAAAATTGTTACGATCAAGCTCAGCCGATAGCATGAATGCAGTATCGGGATGGGGTATCTCATCGTCACCACTGAGACCGATGCTGTTACCGAGAGATTGCAATAGTTCCAACGCCTTGCTATCCGTGGATACCGTTTTAATTTCACTGGCGTTGTTTTGACTAGTATTCTCGATAATGCCTGCGAGCAGTGCCTGTAAATCCGCGACATTTTGTGAATTTTCATTACTGGCCGCGGTAGATTTCACTACATAAGCAGTCGGAATTATACGGGCGCTGGATGTGGTATTTACGTTCAGAGTCTGGCTCAACGGTGGATAGCAAACCCCTATATCCGCACATCCCTGACCGGTGGCTTTGACTACAAGATTCAACGTCTGTAGATTATCCGCCAAAATTGGCAGTACGATTCTGAGTTTGCCCCGGTATACCTCCATATCACCAAAAAATTCATCATTCTTGATTTTGCCATCGGGAATAATTGCCGTATCGAATCGCACATCTCCCGATTCGATCTGAAAATCGAATCGCTGCCGATACATGTAGTAGCCTTGCGCTATATCATATTCCGCGATCAGGCGGTCGCCCTCCATCCAGGCGGCCAGGCTAAAAGCTTTTTCGGGTGGCAATAACTCGTCACTCTGCGCGAGCAGCTGTGAGCTGCTAAACAGCAATAAACAAACCAGTAAGCCTGCGTGCAAGCGCTGGTTTAAGATATTCAGAGTGCCTTTCATTTCTCTTTTCATAGGTGGATAGAGTGTATTTTTGGTGAAATGTTTACCAAAGCTACAAATTTTTCATCGAACCGGTTGTGATACATCCTCAATCTCGGGCCAACTAGTGATTATCAGATAATAGTCGGACATGGATTTCTGGTCAGGCTTTTTGTCAAAAGGTTGTTCACTTAATCAATAGAGCCTTGAAACAATGATATGCTACTCATATATACGCAGTATTGCTGTATTAAGAGCGATAGCAAGGGTACACATGCCTGACTTTTGTATGTTTCGAGGCTAATTATGTCACTTTCTGGTATAGCGCGGTGCACAGTGTAATTATAGGATAGTTATGTTTCCAGTCATCACCATTATTTTTCTGATTGTCCCAGTCGTCGAAATTTACCTGCTTATAGAGGTGGGGCAGGTTATCGGTGCACTTTGGACCGCCTTTCTCGTTGTATTAACGGCTGTTATTGGCGTAAGGCTGCTTAAAATTCAGGGGATATCTACCCTGATGCGTGCTCAAAATAAAATGCAAACTGGCCAGGCGCCTGCGCAGGAAATGCTTGAAGGCATCGGTCTCGTGCTGGCTGGTGCTTTTTTACTGACACCCGGTTTCCTCACCGATGCGCTAGGGTTTTTCTTGCTGTTTCCTCCGACCAGGATCTGGCTGGTTAGTAAAGTAGTAGCTAGTTTGATGACCTCTGCTCGTTTTTCGCAACATGGCAACCTGCATGGTTTCCATTATGAGTCCAGTTCCCAGCAAAGAAAATCAAAACCGGATGTTATTGAAGACGTGAAATATAAGCGCGAAGATTAGGCCAACTTTACTGACCTTGAACTACCCCGATAGGTAAACCTTTTCGTGTCTAAGGCCGGAATTTGATTCGAAACGGCTTTATCTACCATAAAAACCAGTTTAAGTGCTTGAAAGTCCTTTTTTATCCCCCATATCGCTTGACTACCGGGAGTTGCTGAATATTATTGGCACTCACTTGATGCGAGTGCTAACTCGTAATGAACTCTAACTGCCATTCTTCGTTGGTTGGCAGGTAACTTTAAACTAAAAAAACTGGAGAATAGCAACAATGAATATTCGTCCCTTGCATGATCGAGTGGTCGTCAGGCGTAAAGAAGAAGAGCGTACTACGGCCGGTGGCATCGTGATTCCCGATTCAGCAACCGAAAAGCCAAGTATGGGTGAAATACTCGCGGCGGGTAATGGCAAGATCACCGATTCGGGTGATGTCCGGGCCCTCGATGTCAAAGTCGGTGACACGGTTTACTTTGGTAAGTATTCCGGCACTGAAATCAAAGTTGATGGCGAAGAACTGCTGATCATGCGCGAAGATGACATCATCGCGATTGTTGAATAATTCATAGATAAGAGGTTAATTCCCAATGAGTGCAAAAGAAGTAAAATTTGGTGACGATGCGCGTTCGCGTATGGTCAATGGCGTTAACATCCTGGCTAACGCGGTTAAAATCACGCTGGGTCCGAAAGGCCGTAACGTGGTTCTGGATAAGAGTTTCGGTGCCCCAACAGTAACCAAAGATGGTGTTTCGGTTGCGAAAGAAATCGAACTCGAAGACAAGTTCGAAAATATGGGCGCGCAAATGGTTAAAGAAGTTGCTTCACATACTTCTGATGTCGCTGGTGATGGTACTACTACAGCTACTGTTCTGGCGCAGGCTATTGTTCGTGAAGGCATGAAAGCAGTTGCTGCTGGCATGAATCCGATGGATCTTAAGCGTGGTATCGATAAAGCCGTCGCTGCAGCAGTCGTAAATTTGGAAGCTAGCTCAACTCCTTGTTCTGATACCACGGCTATCGCCCAGGTGGGTAGCATATCTGCCAATTCGGATGTTAGTGTTGGTGAAATCATCGCCGAGGCTATGGAAAAAGTCGGTAAAGAAGGCGTTATTACCGTAGAAGAAGGTTCATCTTTCGACAATGAACTCGATGTGGTGGAAGGTATGCAGTTCGACCGCGGTTACCTGTCGCCTTACTTCGTAAACGATCAGTCAACCATGTCTGCCGAACTCGAAGAGCCAATGATTTTGCTGTTCGACAAGAAGATCTCGAACATTCGTGAATTGTTGCCAATCCTGGAAGCCGTGGCTAAATCCGGCAAGCCATTATTGATCATCGCGGAAGACATCGAAGGTGAAGCACTGGCCACTCTGGTGGTTAATAACATGCGTGGCATCGTCAAGGTGTGCGCGGTCAAGGCGCCTGGTTTCGGCGATCGTCGTAAAGCCATGTTGCAGGACATCGCTATTCTCACCGGTGGCCAGGTAATTTCTGAAGAAGTCGGCCTAAGTCTGGAAAAAGTGACCCTTGAAGATCTGGGTTCGGCAAAGAAAGTATCCATCACCAAAGAGAATACAACTATTATCGACGGTGCTGGTTCTGCTGAAGACATTCAGGGTCGCATCACCCAAATCAAGGCTCAGATGGAAGAGTCGACTTCAGATTATGACACCGAAAAAATGCAGGAACGCCTGGCGAAAATCGCCGGTGGTGTTGCTGTCATCAAAGTCGGTGCTGCGACTGAAATCGAAATGAAGGAAAAGAAAGCCCGCGTTGAAGACGCGCTACACTCTACCCGCGCCGCGGTTGAAGAAGGTGTTGTTGCCGGCGGTGGTGTTGCGCTGATTCGTGCCAGCGTGGCTATCGCTAAATTGAAAGGCGATAATCACGACCAGGAAGTCGGTGTCAATATTGCGCGTCGCGCGATGGAAGAGCCAATGCGTCAAATCGTATTGAATGCAGGTGACGAAGCTTCTGTAGTAGTTAACCAGGTTATATCATCTAAAGGTAACTACGGTTACAACGCTGCTACTGGTGAATTCGGTGACATGATCGAAATGGGCATTCTGGATCCAACCAAGGTTACTCGTTTTGCGCTGCAAAATGCAGCATCGGTTGCCAGTTTGTTGATCACCACCGAGGCCATGGTTGCTGATGCGCCTGCCGATAAGAATGCTCCTGCTATGCCTGATATGGGCGGTATGGGCGGTGGCATGGGTGGTATGGGCGGAATGATGTAATTTCGCCTGCTGCGCTTGCATCTGCGGCGTTGGAATTCGGATCGAGACGCTTACATACTTAGCGTATGCTGCGCGCCATCTCACCGAATTCCGCCTTGCAGCTGCTTCGCTCGCGACGGCGAAATGAGAGTTTCACTGGATCAACCAAAAAGCCCCGCATTCGCGGGGTTTTTTGTGGATAATTGAAATATCACGCCGGCATTCCGCCCGCTTGCCTGAATAATGATTTAGGGGTTGTCCTAAAAATATCGGCTTATTTTCTTGACTCGCTTATTAAATATTTTCGTTCTGGTATCTGGATTATGGGTAACCGGTGAGGGCAGGGTAGCGGCCAGTTGGATCGACTGCCGCGCAGATAACCTGGCTGCAGATATTCCCCAGTAATATCTTGCTGCCGCCTCCACACCGTATATTCCACGTCCAAATTCGGCGACGTTAAGATACAGTTCGAGTATACGTTTTTTACTCAATTTTCGTTCCATACCGATGGTCAGCAACAATTCATGCCACTTGCGCAGCGGATTTCTTGAAGGGCTGAGGAATATGTTTTTTACTGTCTGCTGGGATATAGTACTGCCACCGTAGATAAATCGTTTTTCCGACAGGTTATATTCCATGGCCGCTTTCAATGCTTCCATATCAATACCGGAATGCGAATAAAATCGTGCGTCCTCTGCGACGACGATTGCCCGCACCACGTGTCTGGATATTTTACTGATGGGTTTAGGTTTCCATAACAGGTAGGGCCAGTCGCGGTGTTGATATTTTTCGAAGATATAGTTTCGAATAAAATTTGATTGCTGGATCGGGCCTTTTTTATAAAGCTCCCAATCTGGCCAGATACCGATCAGGTAACCGGTATCCATGATAAATACGATAATCAGGATTCTCAGGCTCCAACGAATGATGCGCACTGAAGTCCGCGTCCGCAGAAAGTAATAAAGTCTTAGCTTTAATGACGAAAATGACATGGTCTTTTATAATTGATCCGTTAAGCTGGGATAGATTAGCGTGTCTTAAGTCTAGACTAACTGTGACAGGATAATCCGGGAACTTGTAGCTTGAATAAAATATGGCCCTTCGGGATAATTCATGGGTTAATACAAAGGTGGGTTCTCGCCAGGGCGCGGAGAACGCAAAGGATTTTATTTGCATATTCGAATAGATAAAACATTGACCATTTATCTCTTTGCGTGCCTGGCGGCTTTGCGAGCGCATCATCATTTTCAGGTTTACACGTTAGCATTGATTTCTCGATCTTGATACAATAAAAGTCACTTGAAATCATACACTTATCTGTTTTCTCCTGTTCGCCTCTACCCACTAATTTATCGGACGAGGCTAAAATATTATCCTGTTCGCTTAAGGCCGTTCTACAACCAGGTACTAAAATGAAAAAATTATTAATTTTCTTTTCAGCAGGTTGCGCGGGTGGCCTTGCCTATGGCGTGGCGGTTTCGACTTTTGGTGATCTTGGCATTACGTCGGCATTGGGTGTTTCATTTCATCACAACCTGACCCCGGGCTGGGTTTATTCTCAAATAGTTTGGGGCGGCATCTGGGGCATGCTTTTTTTTCTGCCACTGTCACAATCAAATTTGTTCATAAAAGGCACAATACTGAGTTTATTACCGACCGCCTTCCAGTTATTTGTGGTATTTCCGCTACTCACTAACCATAGCATCGGCGGTATTGATTTAGGTTTTTTAACCCCGGTTATCATTCTATTTTTTAACTGGGTGTGGGGTGTCGCTACCGGGTTTACGTTACAGTTATCAAAGTGAGTTATCAAATCGGACAGGCTCCTGGCCGATAGCGGGTTTTACGATGGCAGGAAGTCTATCGGGTAACTAACAGTAATTTGTGCAACCCTGGCGTTAGCGAATTTGAATTTCTTGATCTTTAATACCAGCTTGCGCTCCAGTTTTTCATCCCCCAGTTCGCTGGATACGATTTTGACCTTGATAACGCTGCCATTCGGTGCGATGGTCAATTCGACAACCACCTTGCCTTCGAGCGAGGGGTTCTTACGCAGTGCGCGGTTATAGATAGAAAATATAGCGCCTTTGTTTTTCTGAAATACGCGTTCTACTTCTTCGGCACTGCGCGTAGCAGTTCGACCTGATTGGCTGGTACTAGTGCCAGTAACCTTTCCCGTTGATTTGCTTTTGATATTACTCGTAACAGTGGTGGTTTTTCGCGTAGCAAGTTCGCTGGTTTCAATCTTTCTGGTTAATGTGTTGGTAGTGATTCCGCCACTCGATTGTTTTGCCTGACTGCTTAGCAAATCGCCGGCGCTTGCTAAATCGATGGCTTTTTTGCCGATGGTTTGCTGTGGTAACTCACTAATATTGTCCAGGTCAAAACTTTCACGAAGGTCTGCCAACTCATCGCTGAGTGCGATTAGACCGCTTTGCTGTGCGACCTCGCGAGCGACTTTTGCTTTCTCTTTCGGTGCTTCCTTTTTTACTTCCTTAGGCTTGATCTTTTTCTTTTCTTTGGGTTTTTCCGCCTTCTTTTTTTCTTCGGGTTTGGGCTTTTCTATTTTTGGCGGTGGCGGTTTAATTTTTTGCTTCTCGAGGATTAACCGGGCGAGCCTGGGAGATACGTCGAACAGTTTTTTTTGTGTCACTTCGGGTAGTGTGAGTGAATCGAGCACCAGTCCCGCGACGAAGAAAATAATCAGCAAAGTGATCAGCAACCGTCTAAAGTTGCGGTCTTCGTTACTTTCGACCCAGGGCAGGTTGGGTTCCAGAATGACGGCTGCTTGTGCCATGTTAACTGCCTGTTGCCTCAGTCTTCTGATTTACGGCAAAGGATATGTTGGTGTATTCAGCACCCGCACAGGTCAACATTATTTTTTTAAGTAGCTGGTATGGTATTTCCTTATCACCCATGATCGTGACACCTTGTCTGTCGGTAATATCCCTGGCTGACGCAGCATTGATTCTTAAAGCATCAAATAATGGCTGAATAGTTTTTCTACTGCTAGACATGACTTCATTAACCTTAATAACGAATCGACCCTGAATGCGAATGTCTTCTTCGTTAACCGCAATGACCAGATTGCGCAAAGGTATTTTTTCAGAGACTGAATCGGGCAGTGTAATGTCCTGGGGTGAAGGCAAAACCTCGGCACTGGTGGCATTGACGAGCAAGAAGAAAACCAGAATGGTAAAGATATCCATCAAAGACACCATGTTCAGTATCGCCGAATTTTTTTTAGCACGAGCGTGGTGTTGTTTCATGCGTCGAGCCCGTCTTGAAAGTTTCATAACCTGTGTCGCCTTTACTGTTTGGCCGCATCGCCAATGGAAATATTAGGGAATAATTCCGCATATACCTGCTCGCCTTCATACAGGGTCTGGTACGAACGTGAAGCGTCCATCACCTGAATTAGGTCGTCATAACGTGTACTTTGTTCGGCGAGTATTGTCAGCGCGGTTTTGTCTGGAAAGCGGGCTTTTATTTGCTTCAGAGTCTGTTTCAATAATGCGTAATTGTGAGCCTTGTTTTTTTGCGGAATGCGCTTGATCAGTCCACCCTGGTTATCGGATAGCACTAACATCTTCGAGCGAATAGTCAGGCGTAATTCGAACGGTGGTTTTTTAGGCTGTTTTGCATCGCTACCTGGCGGTGGCAAGTTTAAATCCAGAATTGTGATATGACTGAATACAGCAGTCATCAGCAAAAATGGAACAAGCACCACCATCAAGTTCATGAAAGCGGTGATGTTAAGCTCCGCTGCCGGATGCACACGCCTGATAATATGTCTTCTAGCCATTTTGCAAACTGGCGTTCTTGACGCGTGACAGATGATTGACAAACTTCACCACGGTCATTTCCAGGCTGTCGATGATCGTGGTTGTCTTGGTTTGCAGTACTGTATAAAACAGCAGCAATGGTATAGCGACAATCAAACCAAATGCAGTGGTATTCATCGCAACAGAAATACTGGTAGACAGAATTTCTGCCTTCATCGACGGATCGACCTGGGCTACTGCGGTGAATGCCTTGATCAAACCGATAATGGTGCCAAGCAGCCCGAGTAGCGTTGCGATGTTGGCGAACATTGCGAGATAGTGGGTGCGTTTTTCAAGGCGTGGAATAGCTTCCATAATGCTCTCTTCCATGGCCGCTTCAAAATCGTCTCGCCGCCGCGCAGACTGGAAATGCGCTGTGCCTTGTAAAAGTATTGCGCTAACGGTTGAGGCCGATTTTTTCGCCATGTTAACTGCGGTGTTCATTTCACCCTTTTCCAGTAACGGCAGCAATTTGGCTATCATGCGTCGGTTTTTCATTTTCGACAGGCTCAGATAGAAATATCGTTCAAGCGTTATAGCCAGACCAATAGCGAGCACCGCTAAGATCGGGTACATGAACGGTCCGCCGGATTGAAAAAATTGGATTAGAGTGTTAAGCATTGCGTTCATCGCGTTTATCTCCGCTGATTGGTAAATAGGGTTGGTGGTGAGAACTCGCCATTATCATCTGGACGGAGCACTAGTCGAAGTTGAGAAAATAGCATCGTGGTATCGAATTTGGCGTCTGAATGCATTGCGATCCAGCGGTTTTAATGCCTGATCCATAATGCTCACAATAGGTGGGCTCGGGAAGTTAACAGTTTCGGTCGATTTCCAGGGCACGATATAGAGTATTTTTGGTAGTTCCTTGTTACCGATGATCGCTGTTCCTTCCATTTCCAGCCGTTGTTGTGCCATTACACTGGCGGTAAAAAATATCGGCAATAGCATCGATATGATTTTCAGATATTTGATAGTCTTCATAATTATCCCTGAGTGCTGGTCTTGACGGTTTTTAGTTGACGTTGAATATCAACAATCCACTTTCCGACCGAATTACTTTCATCGCTGGTGAGGGCCTGATATTTTTTATATTGTTGTAATGCTTTTTCCAGATCCTGCAAATAGATATCGTAGAGTATGCCTAGATTCAGGTAGGCACTGGCGTATCTATTATCGATCTGGATGGCTTTTTGATAAGTTTGCCTGGCCGAATCGAACTCTCCCTGTAAACGTTTAATAATGCCCAGATGATTGTATGCAATGGCATCATTTGGATTCGAGTCAATCGCCTGCTGAAAGGCCAGTTCTGCATTGTCGTAGTTTTTTTGTTTGAAATAGGCGAGCCCTAAATTGGTAAATACATGTTCTAGTTCCGGCGCACTAATGCGCACTTGCTGAAGCAATTCAATCGCGAACAAAATCTCACCCGCTTTGAGCGCTACCAACGCGGCTTCGTAGTTTTTCTGGTCCACATCGATTACTTCCACCGGCTCAGAAATTGCCTCGACTACAGGTTCGGGCAAGGCTTGTGGCTCAGGTTTTGGAACGCTTTGGCAGGCTCCGATAGCCAAAACCAGAAATGCAACTAGTAAATTCCTAGGGTAGTTCGACATAGGCATCTGCCACCTCAACCTTGGCGTATCGAAACGGCATTAATTCGCCTAATACCTTAAGGCTATTTTTTACTGATTGATCATAAGCGCCCTGCGGTATTCGCTTGAAATTAGTTAGATGAATATCGATCGCCTTTTCCTCGAATGGGTAGGCTTGCTCCTCAAGCAACAAGTCGTACTCCTCGAGTTCTTCTTCATTGAGTCCCTTTGGACGCTGAGACTTAAGTAGGGCATTGGCAAAACTGTGATAGATTTCGGCGATTTGATAGGTTGCTTCGGTAGTGACTTCTTCGACCTGATATTTAATAGCCTTTGTATAAGCGGCTATCGACTTTTGCATCAGATTTTTCTTTTTCTTCAGACTCTTTTTCAAAGGTACGGTCAACTTAACAGACTGGAACGAACTTTGTATCGGCTTTGTCAGTTCGATGCTAGCGGTCGCGGCCAGGTATTTACTGCGGGGACTGCGTTCACTTTTACCCTTTGCGTCGGCCTTGACGATTTCGTTTAACCAGTAATGTAATTGCTTTGTATTATTCTTTTCACGGTAAGACTCAGCGATACGAAATCTCAGCTCGATAGATCGTTCGAGTGGAACGGGGTAAGACTTAACATATGCCTTATAGATAGCGATTGCCTCGTCTTTTTTGCCAGCCTTTTGATAAAGCTCGGCGGCTCCCCACATCAGGTCTTTTTTTCGAGACGCTGATTGAGTAGAGGCGGCCACAGTCATCATCTCTTTTGCCGCAAATGCATGGTCACCCTGCATACTGTAAGCCAGTGCCAGTTTTTCGCTTACACCTGTATTCCATCGATTATCCTTCGGGTATTTTTTGCGAAATGACTTCAGCAGCGTGATGGCCTGTGGCCAGTCTTTTAACTCGACATAAGCTGTGGCCGCATCATAGTCGGCGACGATACGTTTCGGTGATGTTGGCACCACAACACCCAGTCTTGAAAAGTGCTGTGCAGCCAGCATGTGATTGCCTGCATTTCGAGCCTGTTCTCCCTGTTTGTAAATACTTGCTGCAATTTGCTCGCGAATTTCATTGCTTTCTTTTGAATTTCTGCCGAGCAGGGGTAATAAGGTTATATAGGCTTCTTCGGCATCTTTATATTCCATCGCGGCATAATGTGAGTGACCGATAATCGTCCAGGCTGAACGATGAATTTTTTTATCGATGCCTTGATCATCTACTAACCGGTACGCAGCCTGCGTTGCATTCGGATAGTCTTTCCATTCGAAAAATTGCTTTGCTGACTGCAAAAGTACCGCCGGCATCCGAGGGTCAGCCGGAAATGCCCGGCTGAATTTCAGTGCGCTGGTAACCTGCTCCTGCTGGAGGACTTTATTTTGGTCCGATTTGTTTTGTTTAAACAGAGCATCGTAGGCTAACAAAGCAGCATATCCAGCCTCGGCGCTATTTTTATGCGGAGCATAGTAGTAGGCAGTCTTTTCGTATTCATCAATCGCAGAGTTGTATTGCCGAGCGTCAAATAAACTTTCGGCAAGCAGAAAATTGATTTGATCGGCATCACGATCATTCGGAAAGGATTGTAAGTAGTGTCGATACCAGTTGGCGGCAACTTTATAGTCAGCTATCTTTTTTGAGGTACGAGCCAGGGCATGAAAATGCGTGGCGAGGTCGCGTAAATGTTTGGTCAACGCCGGTTTCAGGTTAGACTGCGATGCCTGATCCTGTCGCTTCCAGAATTCAGTATCGACATCGTATCGATTCACGAAGGCTATTTTTTCCTGCAATACCAGTGTCGAAAATCCAGCTTTTTGGTAACCGAGGATTGCCTTTTGATGAAATTCGGGGGCATATTGTGAATAAGGGTATTGTTTTCCATAGGCGAGGAAAATATCCGCAGCGTCGGTGATGCGTTCTTTACTCAAATAAAGTTGACCGAGACTGAGATATATCAGGGGTTCAAATTTGCGTCGACCAGCTTTATTAAAATAGACACTCAAAGACATTTTTTCGGCCTCATAGGAAAACGCCAGACTCACGACGCGTACCACATCATCGAGCAACTCCGTCTCAGCTCGTGTCAAATCCTGGCTCAGGCTAATTTCATCTATCTTGTGCGAACTTTCATTAAGATCAAGAACAGTAATATAACTATTGATCGCATCTCTATAGCGGTTTTGTTTAAACTGTGACCAACCGTATTTGTACAGGGATTTTTCGTAAAACAACGAATCAGGATGATCCTTAACAATGACTTCATAGGCATCTTCTGCCTGTTCGTACTCCCGTAATACGAATAATTTCTCGCCGCGACGAAACTGCACTTCATCGATATATCGAGAGTCCGGAAATTCCGCAACCAGACGGTTAAGTGCCTGTAAAGATTTTTCCGGTTTCGAATCCAGTGCGTAGGCACGCGAAAGCTGATAAAGAATATAATCATTATCCACTCGATTGGGGTAAAGTTTGAGAAAATTTTGATAGCCCTCGATGGCGTCGAGTGATTCCTGCTGACCTTGCTGCTGTTTAACTGATTCATCTGCAAGACGGTTGTCGAGGCTAGCTTCCAGTTCCAGATCAGCAAGGCGTCTGATTTCGTCACCCGTACCTATACCATTGTCGGTAATCTGAACCAGGGCGCGATAACTATCTATAGCTTGTTGCCGGCTAATATTAAATTGTGCCTGCGGTTCGATTTGAGCGATTTTTGTGCTTAAGTCGGCAATGGTTGGTTCGAGATTAACATCGTCTGAAGCACAACCCGATACCAGGGCAGTGAGCGCGACAATTAAGGTAAGTCGGTAGTTCATGACTATTCGCTCACCATTGAATCGTACAGGCGTGCCAGTGAATAGCGAGCATTCAGGCGAAGCTGGGTGATATGCTCTTGTTGTTGCTGGATGGCGCTTATTGCGAGTTGATTTATGCGTGACTCCTGTCGTTTGATCAGCTTGACAACGCGTTGGTAAAGGGTTTCTATCCTGATGTCCTGACCGTCAATACGATGTTCAAATTCGGCAAACCGGTCGCGGCTCAGGTCAGTTATCTGACGTAGTGATTGCGCACGTCGTCCAGATTCGGCCAGCGCCTTGTCTAATGCGATTAACTGTTTCTTTGCCCGCCAGTACCGCGGCGCATAATCGGTACTGATTTGCCATTCTAAAAGCCCTGAGATTAAGCGGTGCATATCGGCCTGGGAATCAGTATTTTCCCTGCCCCGCAATTTGTTCATACTGATAGCAATTTTATCCAGCCTTTGAAGCTGCTGTTTTTCATCTATCGATGCCAGACTTAAATAGTCATGCCTGTTTTCAATATCATTGAGCTTTGCCGCGTAAACTTCACGTGAGCGTTCAAGTTTTGCCAGCGTCTGGAAATCACTTGTTTGTTCCAGTAATGGCTTTTTTTGTTCGAAGATTTTACGACGCTCAGCCAGCATCAGATTTAGAGTCGGTAAATTGCCATTCCAGTGGGAGAGTGAGATGCGAATATTGACTAATTCCTGGTAACGTTTGACTTCGCTCTGGAAAGCCTCCGAGGACATGAGTAAGTGCAGGTAGGGTGTTGCGACTGAAGGCGGTGGAGTCATGTCAAATCGACTCGTGGGT
>Ga0255051_10000177_pt1 | contig 23195 bp, 25 predicted proteins | sample JV7_2_9_MG_FD_181719 | JGI IMG/M metagenome (GOLD analysis project Ga0255051, IMG submission 181719) | Seawater microbial communities from Jervis Inlet, British Columbia, Canada - JV7_2_9 | ecosystem: Environmental > Aquatic > Marine > Inlet | place: Canada: British Columbia | collected 2016-10-06
ACTCATTTTATACGACCAGGGCGAACATCGAGTTTTTTGGCGGCAACGCCATGGACCTGCCCTGTCGCGAGTCCCGCGACCTCGGATCGGAGTTCCCGTTCAAGGGCAATATGGACATTGCGGCGCTGGAAAAACTCGTCGCAAGCGAGGGAGCGGAGCACATTCCGATAATCATGGTCACTGTGACCAACAATTCCGGCGGTGGCCAGCCCGTATCGATGGCCAACATTCGCGAAATCAGCCGGATTGCACGAAGCGCCGGAATCCCGTTTTATATCGACGCCTGCCGTTTCGCCGAGAATTCACATTTTATCCGGCGCCATGAACCGGGATTTGAGAATACCGCGGCAATCGATATTGCCAGGGAGATGTTCAGCTACGCGGACGGCTGCACGATGTCGGCCAAGAAGGATTCCTTCGCAAACATCGGCGGCTTCTTATGTACCAACGATGCCGAACTCGCACAACGGGAACGCAATATTTTGATTCTCACGGAAGGATTTCCGACTTATGGCGGTCTGGCTGGACGCGATCTTGAAGTAATTGCTGTTGGGCTGCGTGAAGTACTGGACGAACACTATCTTGACTACCGTTTGCTATCGACACGGTACGTCGTCGAACATTTGCGTGAATCGGGAATCCCGGTTGTCATACCTGCAGGCGGGCATGCCGTTTATCTCGACGCACGACGTTTTCTTCCCCATTTAGAACCGCTGCAATATCCGGGTCAGTCTTTGGTCGTGGAACTCTATATCGAAGCGGGCATCCGCAGCGTCGAAATTGGCACCGTGATGTTCGGCGCCGATCCGCATACCGGGGAAGAACGCCCTGCCCGCCTTGATCTGGTGCGCCTGGCGATTCCCCGCCGGGTTTATACACAAAGCCATATGGACTACGTCCTCGAAGGCATCAATCTCGTGTGGGAGCGACGGAGCGATATCCGGGGCATGCATATCGTTCAGGCACCGCAATTTCTAAGGCATTTCACCGCCAAATTCGACTGGGTCCGAGACGAAACTGAATCTCGTTACAAGACAAGCATGGAAGAAGCATGAATACACAAGTAGCAAACAAACATACCTGGGCTGAGCCCTTCAAAATCAAGATGGTCGAGCTTCTCAGGATGACGACGCGTGAGCAGCGGGTCGAGGCTATTCAGGAAGCCGGGTACAACACCTTTCTGACGCGAAGCAGGGACGTTTACATTGACCTGTTGACTGATTCCGGCACTGCCGCGATGAGCGACAGGCAGTGGGCGGGACTAATGCTGGGTGATGAGGCCTATGCCGGGAGTGAAAACTTCTATCACCTGGAGACTGTTGTCAGGCAATTTTACGGTTACAAATATCTCGTGCCGACGCACCAGGGGCGCGGTGCCGAAAACCTGATGTCCCAACTACTTATCAAACCGGGCGATCATATCCCGGGCAACATGTACTTCACGACGACTCGCCTGCACCAGGAACTGGCTGGGGGGACTTTCGTCGATGTCATCGTTGATGAGGCACATGATCCCGAAAGTTTATTCCCGTTCAAAGGTAACGTAGATCTCGACAAGCTGGATCGACTGGTGCGGGAGGTTGGCGCAAGACGCGTGCCCTACTTAAGCCTTGAAGGCAATGTGAACATGGCGGGCGGACAACCATTTTCCATGACGAATCTTAAGGATTTATATAGTTACTGCGGCAAGCATGACATTCCGATCATGCTGGACGCCACGCGCACTATTGAGAACGCCTGGTTCATCCGGGAACGGGAAGACGGCTATGCGGACGTATCAATCAGCACCATTCTGAGGGAGATCTGTGACCTGACGGACGGTTGCACGATGTCGGCGAAGAAAGACGCGCTCGTAAATATCGGCGGTTTCTTTGCGTGCAACGACGAGGAATTGTATGCAAAGGCGCAAAACCTTGCCGTCGTTTATGAAGGACTGCACACGTATGGCGGCCTCGCGGGACGGGACATGGAGGCCATGGCGCAGGGCATTCGGGAGGCGATTTCAGAAGAGCACCAATCGGCACGTGTGGGACAGGTGCGATACCTGGGTGAGAAACTTGAGAGTGCGGGCATTCCTATCGTCAAGCCGATTGGATCACATGCAATCTGTATTGACGCGAAGCGGTTTTTGCCGCACGTGGATCAAGATGATTATCCTGCGCAAGCGCTTGCTGCAGAGTTGTACATCGAGTCCGGCATTCGGTCGATGGAACGGGGCAATGTATCTGCCGGACGAGACCCCAAGACCGGTAAGAATCGTCGCCCTGCGCTGGAACTGGTGCGGCTCACAATACCGCGCCGCGTGTATACACAGGCCCATATGGATGTCGTCGCAGAATCCGTCATTGATGTTCACAAACGGCGCGACGATATTCGCGGCTTGAAAATGGTGCACGAACCCGAGTACTTGCGTTTCTTTCAGGCGCGCTTCGAGCCCATAATTTGGAGAACCCCATGACCTACGACATTATTATTGTTGGCGCGGGCCCCGCAGGATTGAGCTTCGCGCGATCTCTCGCAAATTCCGGGCTACAGATCGCACTGATTGAGAAGCAATCCAGGGAGCAACTTGCCGCACCCGAATTTGACGGGCGAGATATCGCGCTGACACACCAGTCCGTTCGCATCCTGAAGGAGCTCGGAATTTGGGCGCGCTTCGAGCCCGATGACAGACCTCCGATAAAGGAGGCCCGGGTTCTGGATGGGACATCGCCATATTGTCTGAAATTCGACAGTGGCAACGAGTCAGTCGATGTACTCGGCTACATAGTCTCGAACCATATTATTCGACAGGCACTCTTTGACGAGATTCTGACCGTCGACAATGTCGACCTGCATTGCAACCTGGGAGTGACCTCCGTATCGACAAACGACAATAGCGCTTCCGTCGTTTTGTCCGACGGGCAGGTGCTGGAGTCCCGCCTCGTCGTCGCCGCAGACAGCCGTTTTTCAGAAACTCGCCGTATGGTGGGAATCCCGGCGTCCATGCACGATTTCGGCCGCGTCTGCATTGTTTGTCGGATGGAACATCAACATTCGCATGACGCAGTCGCATATGAGTGTTTTCACTACGGCAGGACCCTGGCGGTACTGCCGCTGGACAGCCACCGTTCCTCTATTGTCGTTACAGCTCCGATGGCCCTGCGCGACTCGATTATGGAAATGGATGACGCACAATTCAGCCACGATATTCAACACCGATTCAACAGTCGATACGGTGACATGAAACTGATCAGCAAGAAATTCGCCTATCCCCTGGTTGGCGTTCATGCATCGAAATTCTATGCGAAACGATTTGCATTGATCGGCGACGCCGCTGTTGGAATGCATCCTGTCACTGCTCATGGCTACAACCTCGGACTCAGCGGCCAGGATATCCTCGCAAAGGGAATTATTGACGCGACGACTCGAGGAAGTGATATCGCCGCATCTTCCTTGTTACAGCGCTATCAGCGAAAACACATGAAAACGACCAAACCGATGTTTCACGGTACCAATGAAATCGTCAAATTCTTCACCGACGACCGCGCACCGGCCAAACTGGCAAGGCATATTGCATTGCGACTGGCCAACAGGATTCCGCTGGTCAGGCGAGTGATACGGGGCAAGCTAGTACAGACGTGTGCTTGAAGTGAGTAGGTACAATTACGGATTTTCCAACCGTGATCGATTCCGTAGAAATGGTTCCAGGGCATTTACCGGAGAGTCACGATGGATTTCATGTTTCTTGTTTGCACAATTGTCGGTGCGTCGGCAGTCTCTCTCATAGGACTAACTCTTCTACTTATCGCAATGAATAAGATCGACGTATAGCTCTGCCCCCCAGACTATACTGCGAGTGAAAAAGGGCCCCATTTGGGGCCCTTCTTTTATGGTAGGAGCGCCTCTTGAGGCGCGATAGATTCGCGCCTCAAGAGGCGCTCCAACAGGATGATTACAACAGGCCTTCCAGCCCATCCAGATCGTTGATCACGCGCCACTCGCCGCCCGTCCCTTCGACCCTTTCCTTCCAATCCTTAAGCCGGTCCAGGTATTCGCGCGGGTCCATATTGTCAGAGCGCAACTTGGTGACATTGAGCGCGATGACCTGGAAACCTGCAAGTTCGACGTCGATATCGCGGACGAAACCCGCCGCCAGGTCTTCCTTGAGATCCGAGAAAATCAGGATCGTTTTCTTGCCGGTATCCTTCTCATTGAGGAATTCCACAGCCTGCAGCAGACCACCCGTAATGTCGGTGTACGCTGCCGGCTTGGCGTTGGCCACAAAATCACTAACTTGCTGGGCGAACAAGCGCTTCTGGCGATTGATGGCACTCGGCCGGTCATCAAACGATGTCTTGGCGACAATGTCTTTTTCACTGAAGCTGCCCGTATCAATTCGGGCCACTGCAAACGAGTCCGACGCATCGAGCTTCGACAGTGTATAGCGAATGATCTGCTCGGCTTTCTCCAGTTCCTGGGTGTATGTGCCCGAGGTGTCGAGCAACATGTACACGCCGGTATTTGTTGGACCTTGTTCCTTACTGGCACACGACGCCAGCAACACACACAAACCGATTAAGATTCCTGTCCTCATTGGGCTACCCTCCCCGGCATAGACGTGCCCCGGGCATTTTTCGCCATGCGCTCCTCGAGCCATAGCGGAACGAACAACGGCAAGTCGTAGACTTGTCGTAAGAAAACACCGAGATAGAGAAAAATATTGGCCAGCAGGCGTAACGCCAGTGACACGACTCGTAACATCGATATCGCTATGATCCCGACGACTGTGCGCAATGAATGCACGAAAGTTTCGAGCGGTATCGCCACAAAGGTAAGAGCAAACGGCAGTATGAAGCCCATGCCCATCTGTGCGGTTGTCGTAATCCACATGTACTGACCGGTCGCCGTCGCGCCGGTTTCACCGCGCAGCAAGGCGCTCGTCGCCAGCTCATCGTGCAGCAGGACCTCACGCATATAGGCGAGACCGGCCTCGACGCCTGCCAGCAGGAACAGGATCGAGAACGTGATATAGGCCATCCGCACCCGGGTCTTGTCCGGCAACGCGCCGATAACCGGGAACAGCCGCGTGATACGCAACGATTCCATCAGGAACAAGCCCATTGAGATCTCAACCAGGATGATGACCAGAGCGGCAATATCCGCCGTCCGAAAACCGCCGATCAGGCTCGTCCCGCCAACCATTTCAGCCATGGGTCGCGCGATCAGCGAGAAGTTAATCGTCGCACCGCCGATGGCGATGCACAGAACAAACGCGGACACGAAAAAATTCACCAGCGATGACGACGACAGCACGGAAATCGCGCGGTCCTGGCCAGCAACGATGTCCTCGTATTCCTGCATGTGCCGGTCGATGGTGACCGAACGGCTCAGCAAGCTGTCGACATTCTTGCCGACCGCTACAAGTGTCTGTTGAATCTGCCGCCAGTCGGGACGCATGTGACGAAGTAACTGGTGACGCTTGGCACTGGAGTCATGATAGGCGGCTAATGCTTCCTTGTGCGCCTTGACCAGCGATTTGTGTATATCGCCCAGGATGTTGCCGATCATGCCATGCCCTTCTCTCGATTCGATCGTGGCAACTGCCTGGACTGCCTTCACCCAACCGGGTGGGTCAGGTGGTACGTCGACCGCTTCCTGGTGGTCTTTCTCGATGCGCCCGATGGCTTCGCTTAATGTGCGGTGCAATGACGAGTAGTTGGCAAGATCCTTGCGAACCGTCTCGTTGATGCGATCGAATTCGCGATCGATGATGCGTTCTTTGGATTCCTGGCCGGCTGCCAGCAAGACATCGCGGTTGCGGGTCTCCAGTCTCTTCTCCGAACGCGAAACGGCCTTGGAGGCGATTCTGAAGCTGCGGTGCAAGCCTTGTGCCGCGGCCTGGATGGTCTTGTGTGCCGTGGTTCGAATGAGATAGAGCGCCGCAACAATCAGGACGATCCAGAGTATTGCCGAGGCGACTGGCCAAGGCGTGATGCCTAGCATAAAGCTCATGATGGTAACCCCGCTGCCGTATTTGGAGTGCGTAGACCGGTGGTTTTGCGAAGCGCCCATACGAGCGCCGTGCCCTTTTCATCTTCGCGGGCAGCGTTTCACAATGGGTGGCGCAGTGTCAACGTCATGGGCCTCAGTTCGCGAAAGTCCTCGTAAAAGGCCGAAAGTCGCGAAAAGGGGGGGGGTGCGGTTTTAGGCGTGCTTTTTGACTGTTGGTACGGCCCGAACGCATCGTTCTGCCTTGAGGTGCCTTATATTGATGAGGTTCGTCATATTGACCGTATCGGGCGATTTTAGAAGCTTCTCCACTTCTTCATTCATCTCGGGCACATCGAGCACCTTAACGCGGTGATCGCCCAGGGAAATGATGTCGTTTTCTCTCAGTATCGTGCTTTTGACCTGTTTCGAGTTGACGATGGTGCCATTGGCACTGTTCAGATCGAGCAGGACCAGCGCGTCAGTATAAAGGAGTAACGCGATATGCACCTTGCTCACAAAATCGTCAACGACAACGATATCGCAAAATTCGGAGCGGCCCAGCAGCATCTTTTTTTCTTGAAACGAAAATTCCGCCACTGTTTTGCCGTTCTTGGTAACCACGAATCGCGGCGGATCGGGACGTAAGGTGTCCCTCGCAACCTGGTTCAACAGACCCGGCCATCCGCCGGACTTTTCGTGTAAGCGGTCGCAAACAGCCACGGGGAACATCTCGTTTGGTTGTTTGACGCCGCAGGCGCGCATCCTGGCGTGCAAGTAGAGTTTCGTTTCCTCGGGAGTCAACGGATCCATCGAATAGATGGCGGCACTGCGTCCCGAAATGCTACTCATGCCGTCGGACTCGACCAGCGACATCAAACCCTCATTGCCCGTCAGGATCAGGCGAATCACGAAGCGTCCTCTTGTCTTCAAACCCGCAAGCTTGTCCAGTATCTTCAACGCACTCGGATACATGCGATCGATGTTGTCGACGAATATGACGGGCGGCTCACAAGACTCGGTCTGCTGCACGGTAAACACTTTGATCATGCTCAAAAGCTCATCGATTTCCCCGAGCCCGGTTTCATAACCAAACTGCGACAGTATCTCTGAAAGCAGTTCGTGTGGCTTGAGTCGGTTACCGTCAACGACCGCGACGGCGGCGTCATCGGGTAATTTCTCTGACAACTGCCGCACCATCGTTGTTTTGCCGCAGGCGCTGGGTCCCTGGAGGAGTCCGACGCTTTTTTGTTCCTTTAGAACCGAGCGCAGAAAATCATACGCGTTCTGATTCGATTTGTAGCTCACAGTGACGATGGCATCGGCATTTTGACCGAATGCATGATCACCAAGTCTGGATTGTTTTGTGTGCATATGACGTTGCCCCACGACTGCACTTAATAGACGCACAGGCATTATTTATCTTTACGAGTGGGGAAAAGGTCTCATTCGACAATAAGCCATTTTGATTTTAGGATATCATTATTTTTCAATAGCTTATCGTGTATAGCGAAAGTGATATTTGAAAATTTTTCGGCGATTTTGGTGATTATGTTAGGATTTTTGGGACTACCTGGGCTTAGGGGAGAACGACATGGCACGTATCACCGCGGAACTCACAACCGGCATGGTCGTACAGATATCCAATGGGCGTCACGAATGGACAGGTGACGAACCAATTGATGCCGGCGGCACCGATACGGGACCGAATCCCTACGAACTGCTATTGGGTTCCCTCGCCGCCTGTACCTGCGTGACGCTGTCCTGGTATTGCCGAAATAAAGGGTGGAAGCTGGAATCGGTGAACACAACTTACGACTTTTCGCGCGTGCACGCAGACGACTGCGAGGATTGCGATATACCCGACAAAGGATTCATTGAACAAATCACGAGCAATGTTCATATCGAGGGCGATTTCGACGAAAAACAACGAAAACGCCTCGCCCAGATCGCCCAGCGCTGCCCGGTTCACAAGACCTTGGCGCATGGCGTAGAATTTGAAGACCATGCGACGTTTGGGTCAGATTGAGAGGTAACAAGACATGGCACCTAGATTAAGCGGTGTGGATCATCTACACGTCAATGTGGGTAGCTGGAGTGAGGCTGAGGTCTGGTACCAGTCTGTACTGAACTTCAAACGCGTCGATGCGCTGATGGGCTGGGCCGTCAAAAACGGTCCACTAACAGTCGAAAATCCGGAGGGCACTGTTCACCTGGCACTATTCGAATCCGATAGCCCTGAAACTACGAACGTCATTGCATTTGGCACAACCGGGGAGGAGTTTTTGAGTTGGAAGACACATCTTGAAGACCACGGTTTGAAACTAAGAGTCACGGATCACAAAATGGCGTACTCGATGTACTTCAGCGATCCCTGGCAAAACAACCACGAGATAACTACCTACGAACGCGACTTCGTCGCAGGGAAATTGGCCCAATAATGTCGAACTCAAAAAAATTAAATACGGCTGTCATCTATGGCAGTGCGCGGCGAAGCCGCCAGGGCATTAAAGCGGCACGCTTTGTGGTTCGCAAGCTCGAGGAGCGCGAGCATGACGTCACGCTGATTGATTCGGAGGAGTACGACTTGCCTATGCTCGACTGGATGTACAAGGAATACGAGTCCGGCAAAGCACCAGATGCCATGCAAAAAGTTGCCGATATTCTCAGTGCGGCTGATGGGTTTGTCATCGTCAGTGCCGAATACAATCACAGTATCCCGGCCGCAATCAAGAACCTGCTGGACCACTACCAGAGTGAATACCTCTATAAGCCGAGTGGCATTGTCACCTATTCCGCCGGGCCATTTGGTGGCGTACGAGCGCTGGTCAATCTGCGTGGAATTCTTGCCGAGCTCGGCACACCGAGCATACCCAGTGCCTTTCCGATTTCTCAGATTCATAAAGCCTTCGATGACGACGGCAACGCCGTGGATACAGCCTACGAAGAACGGATCGTCAAGTTCCTGGATGAGTACGAGTGGTACACTAACGCGTTAAAGCGTGCTCGAGACTTTGAGCGTTGTAGCATCGATGTTCCGGTGCAACAGCAAATGTGCCGCGGATAATTACGTGGCAAGACTCTAACGCTTTTCCCAATTGGTGGTGGACGCCTCGAGCGTCCCATCACCGATACCCGCTACCCACTCCGCCTGCACGTCTTTATCGGCAAACACATATAATTTTCCGTCCATCACGTGCCATGCATCGGGCGATGTATCGGCTGTAAATCCTTTGCTCGCCGCGAACGAACAAAATCCCCCAAATTGCGGTGCGTAAGCTTCTGGATCCAGCTCAAAAAGCGCCAGGTTGTCAGCACTGGCGAATCGCCAGGTAGCGTCGCGCCAATCATAGGAATATTGACTATCGCCAAGCGTGGCTTTTGCGTCCTTGATATACGCGACGGGGTCGTATCCCTTAAGGGCAAGTCCCGCCGACGTATTGTAGGTACCCCACATTCCCCAGGATAAGGGCGAGACTTTTTTGACACCCACGAATACGCCGACGATAACGACCAGGATGCCCACTATTGCGATTGCCCACGTTTTCATGCTCCGACCCTTCGATATTGGCGAACGCACGATTGTATCTGAATCCATAAACTCAATAAATTGTATAGGTTCCTTTTTCTATAAATTGAAGCTGTTAAGGCTTCATTTTCTTCCCTAGACTGGCACTGTTCCGCGATTCCCGAAGGGGTTGCGGGCCAGAGGAGCCAGCCAATGAACGTCCGAAGAGCATGTCGCATCACTTGCCTGTGGGTTTTTGCCTTGTTTGGGTTGCCCGCACTGATTGTCGACGCCTCGGCTGATTCCGCCGACAACGAGTGGCAACTCAGCGTACCGCTCTACCTGAAGGGCGGCGCTTTTTTCCAGCAAAAAGGCGATGCCAGCGTCTCCTATGAGGCATTCGCGGCCAACCTTGAGCTTGTACTCTCCTCCCCGATGCGACCCTACTCGATCAGTCTGTTCTTCAACCAACGGATCTCACCAGACAGTCGTTTCAACGCTGCAGTGAATCTCGGTGGTTTGTTCCGATACAAAGCCAGTCGATGGGACTCATCGACGTATGTATTCAAGAGTGATTCTCGCGGGAGTCCGGGTCTTTGGGTTCTCGGCGAGCAGCTTCGCTACAGATTCGCGGACAGGCACAAACTCGGAATCGAAGCCTTCGCCCCCATCAAGGATCCGGGTGAAACGACACTGATGCTCGGATACTACGGCGCAATTTCACGCACAGTTTCCATCAAGATTGTCGCAGGCGCGAATATTAATGCGGGCCAGGATCGAGTCGCCCTTACGGAAGTCGTTTGGCAGATCAATTAGCGGTGATATGAAGACGACCGACTACGGAACGGTCGCCGTATTCGAAGATCTGTACGGGAATCTGTGGGACTTGTTAGAATTTGTGCCCGGTCACCCGATGAGAATCTCTTGAATAGGAACCCCCTGCAGCGTGTTGCTCTGTTTTTTCTGCTGGCTACGGTCTCGGCGCACGCACAGATTGTCCCTGATGACGTAAAGGCCGGCGCCAAAGCGCTTCGCGACCAGGCGATGAAAGACACAATCGCCTATGAACTGCTTGCATCCCTGACGATGGAGGTCGGACCGCGATCAGCGGGATCGGCTGGCGATGCGGCCGCCGTCGCCTGGGCCATTCAGATGATGAAAGGACTCGGATTCCAGAATGTGCGGACCGAAGAAGTGCTCGTGCCGCACTGGCAACGTGGCTCGATTAGCGCTCACATTACAGCGCCTTTCCCACAGTCACTCGTTGCGACATCACTTGGCGGCAGCCCTGCGACGCCCGAGCATGGCATTCAGGCCGAGGTCGTTCGGGTCGAGAGCTTGAACGAACTGCGCGCGCTAACCAGCGATGACCTGGCCGGCAAAATCGCATTTGTCGATCACGTCATGGAGCGCGCAAAGGACGGCGACGGCTACTCGGCCGCTTCACGAATTCGTTCCTGTGGCCACTATGCGGCTGCCGAACGAGGCGCACTGGCGACGATTATTCGCTCTGCCGGCACGTCGGTACATCGGGTCCCGCATACGGGCAGCATGCTAAACAACTCCATTCCCGCCGATATTCCGGCCATCGCGCTGGCAAATGCGGATGCAGACCTGCTGTCTTACCAGGTCAATACGGGCGAAAAAGTGACGGTCCGTCTGCATTCCACGGCGCAGAATCTCCCAAAAATGAAGTCAGCCAATGTCATCGGCGAAGCGCCCGGTCGAGGTGCGCTTGCGGATGAAATAGTCTTGCTCGGCGCGCACCTCGATTCCTGGGACCTCGGCACCGGTGCGATCGACGACGGCGCAGGTGTCGCGATTGTTACTGCAGCGGCGAAATTGATACTGAATCATGCCGACGCGCCACGGCGCACTATCCGCGTCGTATTATTTGCGAATGAAGAATTCGGATTGGATGGCGCCAAGCAATACAACGAGAATCTCGCCACAGACATCGACAAGCACGTCATCGGCCTGGAAGCCGATTTTGGAGCAGGTCGTGTCTGGAAATTTTCATCGCGAGTTGCTGACGACGCACTCACCATTATTGACGAGATTCACGCGCTTCTTGAACCGATTGGCATCGAGCGCGGTAAAAACACCGCATCAGGAGGCGCCGATCTAAGTCCAATGCGAAAAGCCGGCATGCCGGTGTTTTCCTTCACGCAAGATGGCACCTACTATTTCGACTATCACCACACACCGGACGATACGATCGACAAGATCGACCGCGACGATCTAAATCAGAATGTCGCCGCGTATGTCACTGCCGCGTTTATTGCTGCGAATATCGAACAGGATTTTGGCCGACTGACGCCGGACACGCGCCGCAAACGCAGCTGCAGCGCCGACGACGATGACTGGGAGTCTTGACGATTCTTAGGCCGAATTAACTTCCACGATCCACGTGACCACAGCCTCTTCCAGCATCGGCAATGTAACGCTGCCGTTCTCAAGAACACGATCGTGAAACTCACGTATATCGAATTTGTCACCCAGCTGTTCTTCGGCGAGCGCGCGTAGCTTCATGATTTCGAGCATGCCCAGCATGTAGGCATTGGCCTGTCCAGGCCACGCGATGTAGCGATTGATTTCTGATTCGATGTCGATTGGCGGCCACGCGGTGTTGGCCAGCATGTAATCAACCGCTTGTTGTCGCGTCCAGCCCCTTGTGTGCAAGCCGGTATCGATTACCAGCCGAGCAGCACGAGCACCCTGGTCCGACAACATGCCCATGCGATCGAGTGGCGTCGTGTAAAGATCTAATTTGTCCATCAGGCGTTCTGAATACAACGCCCAGCCCTCGCCATATCCCGAATTCCACAAATACCGTGCGATCGGGTGAACCTTGTCGCCAAGCTCCAGCGCAATGGCACCCTGCAGGTGATGGCCCGGATACGTCTCGTGATACAGGAAGGACTGCTGACCGGTACGCGAGCGTTGCTCGGGATTACTCGTCGGGATGTAGAAGATGCCCGGCCGCGTGCCGTCCTCGGATGACGACCAGTATTCGCCCGTGCCGCTGGCGCGATACGGTGGATACGCTTTGACAATCACATCGGCTTTCGGAAGCAGGCCGAACAAGTCGGGCAATACTTCTCTGATGCCGGCCAGTGAGGCAACGGCATTTTGTACGATCTCTTCTGAGCTGTTGAATGTGAATTGTGGATCAACATTAAGGCGCAGCAGAAAGGGCTCGATATCACCACCACCGTAGTGCTCATCAATGATGGACTGCATGTCGGCGCGGATTATGGCGATCTGCTCGAGGCCGGTTTCATGAATTGAATCGGCCGAGGGCGAGATCGTTGTAAACGAACGAACCAGGGCCCGGTAACATTCCTCGCCGTCAGGATTGAAGGTCAACGCGATTTCATCGCGCGCGTTCGGCAGGTACTCCGTCTCTATGTAAACTGCGTGCCGTTCTATCGCTGGTGCAATTTGTTCGTCGAATATTTGTTGCACTGCGGCCGAAAATTCCGCGTCGTCGTCTCGGCGAGCAACGCCAAGAAACGGATTGTCGTCTTGCAACAATGCCCGGATTTCGCCCGGGACGGGCTCAACCGTGGGTCGTGGCGCGCTGTAGCCGAAGTCCAGGCCGGCCCGCAGATTGCTAATGTCTGTCTCGATATAAGCGGCGACTTTGCCCAGACGCCGCAGCGCTTCCTCGCGTGCTTCGGGAGACCCAACGGGTTGCAGATCGAAGACGAAGGGAAGGTCCGTGTGCCAGGCTGTTGCCGCGCTGGCTGCCCACAATTCCGTGCGACAGATTCGGGTGCCAACCGAGTTCGCGAGTTCGTCGTACAGAATGCCGTAGGTCACCCAGTCACGGCTCCCGATATCCTGCGGCGCACCTATTTCGGTAAGCGCGGCGAGCCAAGAATCTACCCTGGCCTGCCAGGTGATCAAGGCTTCAGGCGAGTTATCGTACAGATCGTCATGACGTAATTCGGGGAGCGAATAATACGTTGCGGTCGAGGGATAACGTTGCAGCATTTCCTCGAGATATTGGTCGGCGATTGCCTCAACAGGGCTGATTTCCGGCTGGACATCTGCCTCCTGTCCGCACGCTGTGAGAACAAAGAAACCGAATATGATTGATTTTGAGTAGCGCATGGCCCGCAATCTACAACATGACGCAGGTCCAAGATAGCCCCTCAGGCTGCGTGCTAAGCTGATTCAATGTTCCTGCCCGTTAAAGCTGATTTCCCCCTGTCCCGTTTTCCGGCGATGACCATACTGGTCTGCATCGTGTGTTTCGGCGTTTTTCTGAAACAGGAAAGTGACTGGTCCAAATTCGAGCACGCGATCGAGCGTTATTGCGACGGTGCCCGGTCGCGCATTGATCAAATCGTCTTGCAACGGGTAGACACTCTGAAAGGTTCGGAAATATGCGGGCAGGCCATGTACGAGATCGATAATTCGGACGAACCGGACAAGGAGATCGACAAGATCGTCAATGCCCTCAAGCCGCTAACCGGGTTTAACCAAGAGGATTCGCGCGAGTACGTACGGCAAATTCTCTACGACGAGTTACGTCTGTACCAGGCATACGTGCCCGAGGATCCGGATTCCAAGTTTGCCTACGACACATCCTCGTGGCATCCCGTGCACATGCTCACGGCAAGCTTCGCACACGCGGATTGGGGCCACATTATCTTCAACCTGATTTTTTTCTTCGCGTTCGCGGCCGCGGTCGAGGCAATCGCGGGCCCAATCGCCTTCACGGTATTTATTCTGGCCAATTCGATAATTATCGGCGTGACTGATTCGGTTGTTTCAACGCTCCTGGACAATCACCACTGGACCCTGGGCTTGTCAGGTGTGGTCATGGGCATGATGGGCCTTTTTGCCTACCTGCTGCCGCACGGCAAGATTCGCTGTTATTACTGGGTTATCGTGATTTTCGGGTCAATTGCCGTACCCGGCTGGATACTTGCGCTGTGGTACATCGGCGGCGACTTGTACCAGCTGTTTTCTTACGACTCGCACAGCGGAGTGAACGTACTTGCGCATGTATCGGGCGGCATCGCCGGTTACTTCTACGGATTTTTCTTCCTGAAAAAAGCACGCCAACGGGCAGTCGACGCAAAAGGTGCGCTTGATCAAACCCATCTGATGCCGGGCCTCTAATCCGGACGAACTTCGGCCACGCTACTGCTGTCATACTCTCACAAGCACCTCAAGTGGGAGATTGTCATGCGTTATCCGAAGACAGCAGCAATAGCCGTCGTCATTTCGATTTATTTCGTCGCCACAGAAACCGCATCTGCCGGCATATTCGACGACCCAAAGAACCTCAAGGTCCTGCCGGAAGACATCAGCACCGCAGAATTGCGCCAGACCATGCGTGGGTTCGCACAAGGAACAGGGTCGCGCTGTTCTGCCTGTCACGTTGGCAAAATCGAGGCCGATCTGAGCACCTACGATTTCTCGGTCGACGACAAAGAGAAAAAGCTCAAAGCCCGCAAGATGATCCAGATGGTTCGGGACATTAACGACAACATCGCCAAGCTATTTCCGGACGCGACCGAGCCGCTTGTCAAGGTGACTTGCGCCACCTGCCATCGTGGCCAGGCGAAACCCGAAATGATCCAGGATGTTGTGTTCGCGACGCTGCACGATGAAGGACTCGATCAGTCCGTCGCCAAGTTTCGTGAACTTCGCGAGCGTTACTACGGCGGCTATACGTACGACTTTAGCGAACGCGTATTGATGCGAATAGCGGAGGATCTCGGCGCACAAAATGAATTGGATGCGGCGATGCGATTCGTCAATCTCAATCTCGAGTATTACCCACAGTCGTCACGCACGTATGTTTTGCGCGCACAGGTATTTGCCGAACAAGATGATATCGAGGCCGCGCGCAGCGACTACGAGACTGCGCTTGAGATGGAGCCCGACAGTTGGTGGATCAGAGAACAGCTGGACAAATTGAATCAATAATGGATCGCGCTTGTTATCCCCCTTGAGGGGAGCAAGCAGCGCTCCAACAGCAACATATTTGGCGCATAATTAGGGCCGAGTAAGGGGAGAACAACATGTCATTACCAATAACAGCCCTCTATGCCAGCATCATGATGATTTTCGCGCTGGCGCTTAGCTTCAAGGCCGGCGGATTTCGTGGCAAGAGCGGGATTTCCGTGATGTTCGGTGAGCCGACAAACATGGAACTAGTCCAGCGGGTTCGAGTCCATCAAAACTTTCTCGAGTACGTGCCGATGGCCATCATCCTGATGGGCATCATCGAGATAAACGGCGGCAATTCGACGTTCCTGCATGTGTTCGGTGTCGTATTGATTATCTCGAGAATCGCGCACGCCATCGGGCTCAGGCACGACAACATGGGGCATCCAGGTCGCATTATCGGCGCGGGCGGCACCGCGTTGATTTCAATGGCCGCGGCGCTGTATGCGTTGTGGATGGTTGCCGGACCGATGCTGGGTTAAAGATCCAGGAAAATGCCAACTTCGGGCACCGGGTCCCAGCCCAGATCCACGCGTTCAACGTTTATCGCATCGAGATTGTCTTTCTTTAAAGCAATCATTCGTGGGTCCTGAGCGACAGGATCCCACTCGCTGTTGTATTGCCAGTTTGCAAACCGGTTACCCAGCTCGAAAGAGCGGCGCAGGCGTATCAGCGCCTCGTCGTACTCCCCGCTCATCGCATAATATTTAGCCCAATCACCTTCGTGATTCGAATCAACGAGCCCTTGTGCATCGTCTTCTTCCAATTCCGCTCGTATCACAGCAAGCAACGCGATCGCATCATCATCACGCCCCAACGCTTGCATGGCGGGGACGAAATCCGGCAGCAAGAAGTGCAATCCTGCTGACCGCAACTTCTCCGGTGTCTCTATGTGCTCATCGTAAAAATCCACGACGCCTTCGTAGTCACCAATATAGGTTGAGCCAAGCGTGTAGGCGATCACCCCGAGTGGATACATCGGATTGGCATCGAGTGCCGCACGTAATTGCGGCAAGGTCTCATCCCATTCGCCTGTCAGGAAATTTCTCATAACAGCAAATTGTGGCGGCACAACGTCGAGCGCTTGCTTGTAATTCTGAAGTGTCATCAGGTTGAGCGCCCGCTGTGAGGAGACCCCGGGTGTATCCGGCGCCAGCTCGTAGGCCCTGCGAGTGGCGCGATACGCATCAGCCAATTGGCCCACGTTCGATCTTGCATTGGCATCCATCTGGTGAAACATGGCCGAGTCCTGGTGATAGGGCCGCAGGCGCTCGAGGATTTCCCACAACTCATCCGTACGCCCGAGTTCCACGTAATTCCGAACCAGGTTCGAATTGGGGACCAGCCAGAGCGGGTCGATGGCAATCGCTTCGCGGTAATAGTCCATCGACTCCGACAGCTTCTCCTGTCGGGCCGCATTGTTCGCCCGCCAGTTCCAGGCATCGGACAACGAGGGATTGAGTGTGACAGCGCGCCGCAAGCTAGCCTCGGCTTCTTCAAATTGAAACTCTGCCTGGAGCATCAAGCCACGAACCGCGTAGGCATTGGCCAAATCCGGGTCGATCTCGATCGCTCGATCCAGCAATGGCGTAGCGATCTCACGAACCTCCTCTGGTGTGAGGTCCCCATAGCTTAGGAATTGTTGTCCCTTCAAGAGCACCACGGTCTCGGCCAGCGACGCCAGTCCCGGTGCATAATTCGGTGTTGCCGCGACGACCTCTTCGAGCAATGCGCGAGCTTCGGTCAGGCTTTGGTTGGTCCGCTGAGGAATCAGCGTGCGTGCCTCAAGGAACTTGTCGTAAGTCGCAACATCAATTTGGGCGAACGCTGAATCATTCGTCTCCTCGCCGAGCAGATTTCCCCGAAGTGCGGTGACAATCGCGGCCGAAATTTCATCCTGCACGGCGAACACATCAACTAGCTGGCGGTTGTATGTTTCCGACCAAAGATGAAATCCATCACTGACTTTTATGAGCTGTGCGGTAATGCGCAGCCGGTTGCCGTCCTTGCGAACCGAACCTTCGAGAACGTGTTGCACGCCGAGCGCGGCGCCAATTTCGCGTAAATCTTCGTTGCGTCCTTTGAACGCGAATGACGATGTGCGACCTGCTACTTTCATTGTTCTGAGTTTCGCCAGACCGTTCAAAATCTCTTCAGTAATGCCGTCGGAAAAGTAGTCCTGATCGCGGTTCGGTGACATATCGGCAAACGGTAAGACTGCAATTGAAATTTCGCCAGCCGCTGCAGTCGGAGCAGCGGGCAATGCCATCTCCGGAAACAGGAATCGATCGCTGACAACTAAAATCATGGCAAAAATCAATGCCGCAATCGTGATGTAATCCAGTTTCTTGCCGGTGTCACCGGTTATCGACTGGCTGCGATCCACGTCCTTTTCGCGCTTCAACCCTTCGGGCGTCAGCTCGAATGCCCACGCAAAAACCAGCGTCGGAATGAATAATAAAAAGAGCAGGAAAAGTACGAGTGAGTTGACGAAGTCGGGCAGGCGTAGTGCCGGAACCGCCACTTCGGCAACTTGCAGGATAAGCCAGGACACAATGGCATAGGCCACTGCAACCCTGAATACGTTTCTTCTTTTGAATTCCTGAAACAGGCCTGGCATTGCCAATCCCTTGCGCGACCAGCACGTATGGTACCAGTTTTGCCCCGAAATACGGCGTACCATCAAAGACTTGAAGTAAACAAACCGAGGGCTCCGAAATGAAGATTCGTGCGCTTGCATGCCTCTTATTCCTCGCACAACCGGTCGCTGCGGAAACGATCGCCATCATTGGCACCGGCAATGTCGGTGGTGCGCTTGGCCCCGAATTTGCAGCACAGGGCCACACGATCGTTTATGGGTCGCGTGACCCATCCAGCGACCGCGTTAAAGCGTTAGTCACAAGGACCGGCGACGGAACGTCCGCGACGACGCTGGCAAATGCCGCAAGAGACGCCGGAATCGTGGTGCTCGCCGTACCGGGTATGCTCGTTGCCGAAATCACGCAAGGATTGGGCGACCTGTCGGGAAAGATCATCATCGATCCAACCAACCCCCTCGAACGAACGGAGGACGGGCTAGCTCACGGTGTCGCAACGTCCAACGCCGAGATTATTCAGGAAGTGGCACCGGCGGCGTACGTCGTCAAAGCTTTTAATTCGCTGAACTGGCGAACGATGGTCGATCCAGATTCTTCCGGCGGGCCCGTGTCGATTCCGCTTGCCGGCAATAATGACGATGCCAAGGCCGCGGTTGCAGCACTGGTCGAAGGAATGGGACTCGAAGCAATCGACGTCGGCTCAGTTGAGAACGCCCATTGGATCGAAGGAATGTTGATTCTCTGGATCAACAATCGCTACGGAGACAATGGCCGCCCGTCATTCGATTACCATCTGCGCCAGAATTAGCGGCTCAGAATCGGTCGTTGAAATTCGGGAAATGGTGCCGGATAGGTGATTCGAACACCTGACCCCAGCTTTACGAAAGCTGTGCTCTACCAACTGAGCTAATCCGGCGCGGCGCGAAGTATAGCCTCAGTGAGTCCGGTGGAAAAGGGGCATTGGCAATTATTAGGTGCGGTTGCGAACCTTGATCAGGACTTCGACACTGTCGCATTCGGTGCCTGCCGGTAAATTCGGAAGATCCTCAAAACCAATCTTTGCATCCGGGATGTCGAACAGCTCGCCCGTATCGATATTGTAGAAATGGTGATGTGCGTGCGTCGTCGAGTCGTAGAATTTACGAATCGGGTCGACCATGCACTCTTTCACGAGACCATGCTGGCTAAACAGCTTCAGCGTGTTGTAAACGGTCGCTTTCGAAACGGCGCTGCGTTTGAGTCGTAATCGCTCGATGATCTGGTCGGCGGATAGATGTTGCGGCCGGTCCAGTAGAATCCCAGCGATTTCCAGTCTCTGCGGGGTCGGAAGAATGCCGAAATTGTCGAATACTGAGCGAATTCCCGAAAGAGTCATATTTACCAATCCTAAAATTTTGTATTCGGGGAGTATAGCCGAATTTTGATCCGTGAAAATAGTTGTCCCGTGTCCGAGACTATTCTTTTGTCGAACGAGTGCATTTATGAGCCATCGCCGCTCCGGATTTACTTTGTACGAATTACTGCTCACGTTGACGCTGGTCGCACTGCTGGTTGGGCTGGGCCTGCCGTCATTCGCCAAAATTGCGGCAAATAGCCGGATCAGGGCCGAGATCGACGCCCTGTTTCACGCGATTCACGTCGCCCGAAAAGAATCGATCATGCGACGATCCGTCGTCTCGATATGCCCTAGTTTGGATGGCATTACCTGCCGGCCCGGCAAGGACTGGTCGCGCGGCTGGATAATGTTCAACAATCGCGATCGCGACGAGCCGCCACAAATCGATTCCGGCGAGCCCACGCTACAGGTCCACACAGTCGGCGAAAATGTCAGGATCACGGCAAACCGGCGAGGATTTACCCTCAGGGCAACGCAGAAACGTGCCACCAACGGCACGATTATCGTCTGCGATGCGGCCGGCCGGGTAAACCCCAGAGCGCTGGTCATAAGTTACACCGGACGACCCCGAGTCGCCCTCACGAACCGTCGCGGCGAAGCCTATCAATGCTCAGATTAAGTTAAGTTCGGAACCCGAATGCGACCGCTTATCGGGCCCATTTGGCCGTTCGTCGGGTGATTGTCAACGGCTGGACCCCGCACAGTATATTGCCTGCATGAAAAAACGAACTCAGAGCGGCTTTACGCTGTATGAGCTGTTAGTCACGATGCTAATCGTTGGTGTCGTATTGACGCTTGGCATCCCGAATCTCAGCGATTTCACCCGTAATAGCCGCATCACGGGCACGTCCAATGACTTGCACGCCTCGTTCCTGATGGCGCGCAGTGAATCCGCACGTGCGAAAACCAACATTACGATTTGCGCCAGCAGCAATTCCATGGATGCCGGCTCAAATTGCCAGGGCACCTGGGACCAGGGCTATATCGTCTTTGTCGACGAAAACTTCGATCTGGATCGCTCAGGCGCAACGGAGACCGTACTTCGGGCTCATCCAGCAGTGTCCGAAGGCGTCACGCTGACGGTCGCCAATGATGCGACCTATTTCATGTACGCAGCAACAGGACTGGGCCGCCAGGACGCTGGATTTAGCGCAGCTGTCACGCAGGTCATTATCTGCGACCAACGCGGCGTGGTTGAAACGTCAAAAGACTTCTCGGCTGGGCGCTTGTTTGTTGCCACGCCGCTTGGACGTGCAACCGTAATCCGGGATTTCACGATGGTGGATAACGCACTCACCGCGATGGCGGGCAAGACCTGCCCGTAATCTGCCTGCCCTATATATAAGGAATAAGTACGATGTTGATCACTCACGATATGCGCACTTCACGGAGACAACGAGGCTTCTCGCTCGTTGAAGTGTTGATTGCGTTGGTCATCATGTCCGTCGGCATGCTCGGAATAGCCGGGTTGTTCGTCCAGGGCATGCAGGCAGGCCGTACATCGGTGCTACGGCACCATGCAGTCACGCTGGCCGGCGACGTCGCGGACCGTATTCGAGCCAATCCACGAGCCGGTGTTGCCTACGAGGGCGGAGCTGCCGACGGCGGTTGCGTCGGCTACGGTACCGATTGCAACGAGGCGACCATGGCCGCACATGATGTGCTTCTCTGGGAACAGCAGGCGCTCGATTCGTTGCCGACCGGCGCTGTAGCGGTCGATTTCGACGACACCGCCACCCCACCCCTTTATACGATCGACGTGACCTGGACTGAGCCCGGTGAAAACCTGAGTTACACGATCGCAATCCCCGTCATTGGAAATTGATCACAATGCCAACTAACAACTTAATAAATCAGATTATTCGCCGGCAGACCGGTTTGACGATGGTCGAGCTGCTGGTCGCGCTTGCGATCGGTTCATTCCTGATGATCGGCGCGGTGAATATTTACAGCCAGAGTCGCCAGTCATTCATTATTAATGAGTCAATCGCACGAGTGCAGGAAACAGCACAATTTGCGATGGATACGATCGAGGCCGATGTTCGCATGGCCAGCAACTGGGGACGCAACAGTCGCTCGCTCGCGGTTGAAGGACGCTCCATCGTGGGTGACACCAATCCCAATTCACTGCCCCAACCTGCTGGCGATTGTGGTGACGGCTGGTCGCTGGATCTTGCGATGACGGTGGACGGTTCCGATAGTTTCGACCTATTGTGTGGCGCAACGCCTGCCGCAATGGCGGGCTCCGATGTCATTACGGTGCGCCGGGCCACGGTGGCGCCGGTTGCTCTCCAAGCCGGTCGACTGCAGATTCAGACGACTCGTATTCAGGGTCAGCTGTTCGCAGACGGTCTCGTACCGGGAACGTTCAGCGCTGCCGACTCGACGACGCACAATCTGCTGGTCAACTCTTATTACGTTGCTAACGATTCCGAATTAATCCCAGGTGTTCCGACGCTGCGTCGCAAGAGCCTGTCAATGGTCGGCGGCGTACCGACGATTATCGACCAGGAAATCGCACCAGGCGTCGAGAATATTCAGTTGCAACTCGGCGTTGACGTCAATGAAGACAACACGGTCGACCGTTATGTGAATCCGGGCGATCAATCTTACGACCCAAATGCCGTTGGATTCATTCCGGGTGCACGCGTCATAACCGCACGTATCTGGATTGTCGTGCGCGGCATCACGATTGAAAACGGCGTCCAGGACAATACGGATTACCAACCTGGAAACGCCAATCTCGGCGTAATCAATGACAATTTTCGCCGCATGCAGGTATCGAAAACGGTCCTGATGCGCAATGCCAGAACCTGATTGAGAGCCAAACGATGAATACGATGAAGTCACATTCCAAACAACAGGGCGCGGCGCTCGTCGTCGGCCTGATCCTGCTCGTCGTGATTACGGTGCTTGCCATCTCCGGCATGAACACCGCAACGACTGAACTGGCGATGGCACGCAATGACATGAACTATGAGAATGCCTTCCAGGCGGCGGAGACCGGCCTCGAAATTGCCCTAGGGCAGGGATTGTTCGATACGCTGGTCGGCTCCACCGTAACGCAAACGATTAGCTCACACGATTCCGTCTCTGCCGAGATCGAATTCGAGGATTCATCGATCGTGCCGGACAAGGCATTCAGTCTTGGCTCGGGTAGTGGCGTTGCCGCGTATCACTTCCTCGCGACATCGACGGCCATATCGGAACGTTCGCCAGGCTCAACAACGGATCGCGACTCGAGCGCGATTCACACACAGGCTTTTTATGTCGTCGGACCGGAATCGTCGACACTTTAGAAAAACAGAGTGACAACCTAGGGAACAGGGTGAGTCTCATGAACATCAAGACATTATTTGCAATCACGATGATCTGCTTTGGCCTTTCGGCCACGGCAGAGGATCGGATCTTATCACTGGCGTATGAACTCGCACTGAGCGATTTCCAAGCGCCTGTGACGCAAAATGGCAGCGCAGCCTTCAAAACATGTGACACGTGCGAGCGGAAATACGTGCGCGTCACGCCGGCTACGCGCTATTCCGTCAATGGAAAGGTAGTACGCCTGGAGGACTTCCGGGATGCTGTTCGAAGGGTGCGTAACCGGGACGAAAAGGGTGTCGTTGTTTTGCACCATCTCGAATCCGACACCATCAAATCGATCAGCGCAACGATATAAATGTTAGACCCAAATACTGAGGTAAGGATCATGAAGATCTCTACACACAAAATTACATGGATGAGTGTCAGCTTCGCA
>Ga0255051_10000180_pt1 | contig 22987 bp, 25 predicted proteins | sample JV7_2_9_MG_FD_181719 | JGI IMG/M metagenome (GOLD analysis project Ga0255051, IMG submission 181719) | Seawater microbial communities from Jervis Inlet, British Columbia, Canada - JV7_2_9 | ecosystem: Environmental > Aquatic > Marine > Inlet | place: Canada: British Columbia | collected 2016-10-06
TTGCTATTGCTGCAGCGCTGCACGGGTTTTACGACTTCATGGTCTTGTTAAAACCCTATAGCGCCCTTCCCTTCGCCGGATTACTTGTTGGGATCCTGTGGATTTGGCGCTTAAGAGTCATGCGTAGATTACACAATGAGGCCACCGAGGGCCCTGCGGCGCACAACGAATAAAGGAGTTATCAGGGATTGAGTCGGTTGTGGCAATTGTAGGGGTCGTTCACACCGAGTTCCGCCGAGGCGTCCTCAAGTGTAAGGCCCGACAAACTGTCCGGCTCATCCATGAGCTCACTGCACCGCCGCTTAATTTCCTCAAGCTTTAGCGACACACTGGTTTCTGCTGACGAATCATCCATTTCACTTACCTTTTCAGGGGTTTTCACTAAGATGTCGCTCAATCGCGACAGCTCATACTGTCGCAGTATAGAGACAGAGATGCCCGCAAAATGTGAGGTACGTCACACATCAGACGCAAAAAAACGGACTTAGGACACAAAAAAAGGCCGCTTCAAAAGAAGCAGCCTTTTTGTTGAGTGCACCCGATCCCAGGTGCGATCAGTGTTACGGCTTCAGACGATCTACGGTACCCAACACGATAACCGTAGCCGCGGCTGCCAGGAACAGGCCATTCAGCCCACCCAGTGCCGTAGTAATGAACGGACCAATCTCGTTAATTCCGTTTAGACCTCCCTGTGCCGCATTCAATGCTACTGCAGCGATCAGGAAACGGGACCGATCATCTTCGGCAATGTACCATGCGCCTGCAATACCAAGCACAGCTACAATAAGGTCGCTCTGCGGAATAGCCACGAACGCGGCAACAATTGCCACTACTACGCCGACGAGTTTGACGATTTTATCTACACCCATTAGAAATCCCCTTTTAACTTTCTATTGTTATGCTTTTGTGTACGTTCTTATTTTTATGACAACACGCTGTGCTGAGAACGACGCCAGTCTATCAGGAATTTAACATAATTGTTTTTTCAATAAAAACAAACATCAACACACGTTATTTAGAAACTCGCTTAATCTTTTTTGAGGCATATATGGTCGTATTTTATCCAAGTGACCTAGAATCGAACGAGCGCCGATCCCCAGGTAAAACCAGCCCCGAAAGCCTCGAACAAAAGTAACTGACCACGTTGAATGCGGCCATCTCGCACCGCTGTATCCAGCGCCAGCGGTATCGACGCTGCAGATGTATTCGCGTGTTCGTCAACGGTCACAACAACACGTTCCATCGGCATGTCCAGCTTTTTCGCGGCCGCAACAATAATTCGCAAATTGGCCTGATGAGGTACCAGCCAGTCCAGTTCGCTCTTATCGATGCCATTGTCTTGAAGCGTTTCTCTGGCGATCGATCCGAGGGTGCCCACCGCTTTCCGAAACACCGCATTGCCGTTCATCTTAATGAAGGACTCTTCGCTACGCGGGACTTCGAGGAGATCTTCGAACTTGCCATCAGCATGTATGTGCGTCGATATTATCCCTGGCGCACCACTGGCTTGCAGTACAACAGCGCCGGCCCCGTCGCCAAACAACACGGCAGTGTGACGATCGTTCCAATCCGTAATTCTCGACAGCACCTCACAGCCGATCACGAGCGCCGTTTTCGAACCCCCCGTTTGAATGAGACGATTGGCCACATCTAGGCCGTAAACGAAGCCTGAGCACGCTGCCTGTATATCGAATGCGGGGCAACCGCGCACGTCAAGTTGCCGCTGGATAATGCAGGCGGTGCTTGGAAAGACCTTGTCGGGTGTCGTCGTTGCGACCACGATCAGGTCGATCTCGCTGGCCTCGACGCCCGCCATTTCAATGGCGCTGCGAGCGGCCGCCAGACCCATGTCCGATGACATCTCGCCTTCGGCCACGATGTGTCGCCGCCGGATTCCGGTGCGTTCCTGAATCCACTCATCCGACGTATCAATGGTCTTCTCAAGGTCGTGATTGGTCACAACCTTTTCCGGCAAATAGCTGCCGGTACCAGCGATACGTGCATATATCATTGTCAGCGTCTCGATCAGGCGTCGCGCCGCAGGAATTCTGCGATTTCACGCAACGTGGGATAGTCAAAGAGGTCACTGATATCGAGTTTGCCGGGATAGCGCTCGTCGATGGCCAGCACGATTTCAGTCAGGGTCAGCGAGCTTACACCGACTTCAAACAGGTTGTCATCGGCGCCGATGCTTCTGTCTTTAGCGAATTCACTGCAAATGCTCATCAATTCGGACACAAGTGGGTCGTCATCAGTGTCCGGCGTTGCTCGATCAGGTTCCAAGGCCTGAATAACGTCTTTGAATTCGCCATCCAGGTAGGCATTCAGTAGTTGCACGCGTTGTACTTTGCCACTCGTCGTTTTGGGGATTCGCGGGACCGGGATGACGTGATCGACCTCTAGCCCGGTTTGCTCGCCGATCGTCGCGCTGACCGCCTCTGCAATGCCCGCGAAAGCGTCTGGATCCTTTCGGTACAAGACGAACACGAGCAATTCTTCTGTCCGGCTGTCCTCAGTCTTGGTGCCTCCAACGACGACCTTGCCAAGGTCAAGCCCGCCAACTCGCGCCGCGATTTCCTCGATGTCGTGTGGATAATAGTTTTGACCATTAACAATAATGATGTCTTTCGAGCGGCCGGTGATGACCAGCTGCCCGTCGACGATTACCCCACAATCACCGGTCCGCAACCACCCGTCGCTGGTAAACAAATCCGACGTCGCGTTATCGTCACCGTAGATTCGCTTGGTAACGCTGGCGCCCTTAAGCTGTATGTTGCCAACGAACCCATCCTCCACAGCTTCGTCGGCATCATCAACGAGGCGCATTTCCACATCGTGAATGGGACGACCGACTCTGACGAAACTTACCGCATCCGCATCACCCTCTTCCGCCGTCTCGTACGCCGATCCAATCCGTAAACTGTGTCGATTGACCAGAATTCGCGAATATTCATCGCCGGGATTGGATATCGTGACGCCGACCGTGGCCTCGGCAAGTCCGTACACCGGAAACATCGCCGATCGCTTTAGCCCATGTGGTGCAAGCGCTGCAAGAAAGTCTTCGCACAGTTCGTAGGAAATCGGCTCCGCGCCATTGAGGATCAGCTTGACGCAGGAAAGATCCAGGTCTGGCAACCCTTTGCGCTCGAACAGCTTGAGAAAATGCTTGTAGCCAAAATTCGGGGAACAAAGCTGCGTCGCGCGCAGCTCGTTGACCTTGCTCATCCACAATAGCGGCCGGCGGACAAATACGCTGGTGTCCATCACCGCATGATTCATGCCCGCCGCCATGACGCCAAGGTGGTAGCCGATGAGCCCCATGTCGTGAGTCAGTGGCATCCAGCTCAGGCTCTGGTCGTCTTCCATCCAGTGTGTAGCTTCGACAATAGCGCGAATATTGGCGCACAGGTTGCCGTGCGTCAGGCAAACGCCTTTGGGATCACTCGTGGAACCAGACGAATACTGGATGAATGCGATGTCATCAGATCCTGCTTCGAACAACTCGCCGTTGGTGCCGGGCTGGATGTCCCCAATGAGTGCCGTCCGTGACTCGAGAATATTAGTAATCTTGTCAAGACGCTGTTTCTTCGAGAACTCGAGTAGTCGCGTTAACAGGTCCGGTTCCGTGAACAGCGTGGCTCGCTCGAGTTGTCCCAGGATGCGAAACAACTTCAAGCGATGCTCGTCGCTGATTCCGACTGCCACAGGTACCGGCACGAGTCCGCCTAGAACAGCGGCCCAGTATGCAATCACAAAGCTTTCGTTGGACTTGCTGAAAACAACCAGTTCGTCGCCTTGCTTCATGCCGCGCGATTGCAGGGCCCCGAGCAATGCAATGGCCCGGTCCCACAGTTCGGCAAACGTCACGGTCGTTTCGTCGTGCTCACCGTCGATAAAACGGATATGCCTGTCCTTGCCCCGTGCATCTGCAAGTAGATCGATCAGGTTTTGGTAGAGTTGCATTATGAGTCGCGAAGAGTCGGTCGCAGCATGATATCCCGAGCCGACCGCAAATTAATGCCAAGTTCGAGCTCCGGCTCGTCCTGATCAATCACTTCCATTCGAAAACGCGGCAATAACAAGCCGAGGTGTATTTTCATTTCAAGGAACGAAAAATACTCACCGAGGCAGCGTCGTGGACCAAGTGAGAATGGGAAAAACGGACGATCCTTGTTGGGTCGATCCGATGCAGCGAAACGATCGGGATTAAACTCGCCCGGATCATCCCAGTAATGCTCTGTCCGGTGAAGAACGTACGGTGACAGGTAAATATCTGTGCCTGGCGGTACATCGAATTCCCCAATCTCATCGCCCGCTAGCGATCGACGTGTAAAAAGCCAGACCGGCGGGTACAACCTTAAGGTCTCCTCGAGCACCTGTTGTGCATACGTCATGTCGGCCACACGTTCATGGCTCACAACTGACGCATCGGGCAATGATTCACAAGCCTCGTTCAGAAGCCGCTGTTCGACCTCGGGATGTTTGGCGAGCAAATACCAGGCCCAGTTCAGCGTATTGGCTGAGGTTTCGAAACCGGCAACGGCGAGAGTGATCAATTCATCGAGCAATTCCGCATCGCTGAACGGTTGTCCGCCTTTGTCCCGAGCGGTCAGGTACATCGACATAAAATCAAAATGCTGGGTTTCCTGGCGGGTTCGGCGAATTTTGATTAATTCCAGCAGCATCTCACGCACTTCACGTACCTTCATCACCACGGTCAGGTCACGTGTGGAGTCCCGGCTCAGAAACGCGAACGGATTGTTGCCGTCCGACTCGATCCAGGGAATCGAATCCTCGCCAAATGTGCTGATCAAAATCAGGTCGAGTGCGAATCGACTGGTCTCTTCGGTGATATTGATGGTTCCGCCGTCCCGCACTACATCAGACCATCGCTGCTCCAGCATACTCGCACAACTCACCATGATGTCCGTTAAGGCATGAACTTTCTGACGGCTGAAGGCGGGCTGAACCATTGTCCGTGAGCGGCGCCAGGTATCTCCGTCGCTAACGATCAGGCCGTTACCCAACAGCATCTTGACGCGCTCAAAACCCGGCCCTTTCTGGTACCGCGCGTGTCGCTTAACGAGAATGCGGCGAACATCCGTTGCGTCATTGACAAAATAAGCGAGCCGACCGTTCGGCCGCACCATGCTGACGGTGTCACCGAACTCATCACGAAGACCCTCAAGAATGCCCAGCGTCTCGGGATCTATCCCGAGTGTTACTGGCCCAGCCGGGCCCGGCGGTCGCCTGAAATCAACGGAAGTTGCGGTCATGAATTGCGGTAGGATCAATGTCTGGGAATAGAAAAACAGGCGCAATATTACATTGAACGAAAACAAACCTATAGACTTCCAGTCAATAGAGTCGCGCCGCAGTTCACGATCCGACCGGCGCATGACGCCGCTGCGTCGATTTTTCTATTTTATTGGTACGCCGATACTCCGCGGAATCATTTGGACCCTAATCCGCACTTACCGAGTCGAAGCCATAATTGGCGCAGATAACATTGGGCCTTTCCTCGACGGTAAATCCGTGTGCGCACCTGCCTACTGGCATCAGCATCACGTGTTGTGTTCAGTCCTTGTAAGACGTTGGGTAGATCGCGGATTTAAGGCCTGTTTCCTCGTGTCGGGATCGGTTGACGGCGAGTTACCCGAACAAGTTGCCCGTGCATGGGGCGCCGAGGTCATTCGTGGATCGGCCAATCAGAGTGGCGCCTTGGCCCTGCGGGATATGCAGGACATGATGAAACGAGGCTATTCGATCGTTACGACGGCGGACGGCCCGCGCGGACCAATTTACGAAATAAAGCCTGGCGTCATCGTCATGGCCAGGATCGGCGGAGTGCCAATATTACCCATTGCGTGCGCTGCAGATCGTGCCTGGTACATGGATCGCTGGGACAACTTCATGGTCCCGAAACCGTTTAGCCGTGTGGTTCTTGCCGTCGGTGAGCCCTATACGATTCCGCCGGATGTCCCGCTAGACGCCATTGAACCACACAGGCTGAACGTTCAGGAAGCAGTCATGTCTTTAATGAGAGAATCCGAGAACACACTTCGGATCGACTGAGAGATTGATTTGCTGAAACTATTCCTGACTGCCGTTATCGCAGCGATGACGATGAATGCGAATGCTGAAACGGTGTTCACGCCACACCAGGCTGAGTACAAGCTGAAAATCAGCGTTCTCGGCGGACAGCTAAATACGGAACTCAGAGTCACACCGGACGGCTATGTTGCTACTCATGTCGTCAAACCCACAGGAATGGCCAAACTGCTGGCCAGCGGGAAGATCAGCGAGACGTCAGAATTTCGTAGTACCGACGACGGCATTCGCCCTGTGAATTATCGCTCTGACGATTCCCTTTCGAGAAACAAGACAAAGGCATCGATACAGTTTAACTGGGAAACAGGCGAATTGAGCGGCACAGTCGATGACCAGGCGGTCAGTTCAATAATAGAAGATATCGCCTATGATCGCGTATCGATTCAATACGAGCTCATGTTCGATTTGATGAATGGCGGTCCGTCGTCTCAATATATTTTATTTGATATCGACGAACTCAAAACGGTGATGGTTAGCAACATCGGGCGCCGCACGGTCAAAGTCCCCGCCGGCACTTTCAATGCAATTGGCGTACAGCATCAAGCCGTCGGCTCCAAACGAATCACGACGATGTGGTGCGTTGAAGCTCTGGACTATCTACCCGTCATCGTCGAACAACACCGGAAGGGAAAACTGAAAATGCGGGCGGTACTGAGCAGCTACTTGCCACTCGAGACCTGAGAAAATTCCTGCACGAGTGCCAGTATCTTTTCGTTTTTTTTCCAAATCTCAATCGTGCGTTGAAACTGCCGGTTATCGTTCTTCAGCTGGTAGGCATCAATCAGCTTCGCACCTTGTTCATCGAGCGTTTCCACAACGTACGCTGTGCCCTCCCACCCCGACACACGCGTGGCCGAAATCGCACCGACACTGATGCTGTCGTTTTCTCCGAATCGAAACTCTTCCACGACGGAGCGATCGAAACTCAGGAATAAACCCGAATCGGTTTGGGTAATTTTCAGTGACTTTCCGGTCTCGAGAAACACGTAAACCAGCAATTCGCGGGCTTCACGCTGGCCGGTTCCGCTGCTCCCCGTAAGCACCCAGTTGCCCGAGAAATCAGTCCCGGCAGGCACTTTGGCAGGTTTGCTAAGTAAGACCTGGGCCGAGCCACAACCAGCCAGCAGTAGCGCAGCAGCCAAAATGGCAACCAGGCTGCGTGTCATTCAGGCTTGCTCCAGAAACGCCTCACACGTTGTCCTCGCCTCTTCCTGTCGCGACGCGGCTGAGCAAACTTGCATTACCGACGCTCGAATCTCAGCCAGCGCAGCTTCATGCTCGTTAGTCTCACTCCATTCGATAAGCCGCTTCTCCAGCCTTTTGAGCTGTGCCTTCGGGCGATGGTAAAGTCCGCCTGAGTTTTGCAGTTCGTCGATCAGCGCTACCGTCGCGTCATGAATGAGCTGCGTATTTTCCGGCGTCATTTCCATCAAACCGGCCACGTAGTAATAACCCCATTGGAAACGCGTTGCCGGGCCTTTGGTAGCATCATGAGCTTTCTTGAGCCACTCGATCGCGACGTCATTGTTGCCGGCTCGCTGTTCAATGTCGGCGAGCGATACCATGAAATAGTAAGGCTGTTTCGACTTGTCGAGCTCCGCGAGCAACAATGTTTTCGCCTCGTCATCCATGCCGGCCTCGTCGAGTACATTGCCGAGCGCATTGATGATTGGTTGCCGCTCGTAAACGCTCGGCGTCGTTTCATCCGCCCATTTCACCATGTCGCGAATCTCGCCCTGCAGTTCTTCCGACAATTCCGCCTCTTCATCGTCCATACGTTCGATATTGATCTTACCGATCAGCGTGTAAATGCGCTCACGTGTGTAGACAGAATCATCTGCCGCGATGCGGTCGTACACCTGCCCAAATTTGCCGATCAATTCAGCCTGCTCATCGCTCCCGTCGTCGGTCAGTGCCTGCGCGTAATCGGTACTCGAGAACAGCACGGTAAATATGTTGGCTTTGATCAACTCGTCGTTGGAGATCAACGCTTCGACATGCACCAGCGCTTCTGCCTTTTGCTCGGCGCTCAGCGGCACCGCATCCTCTTCGGCTTGAGCCGCCATGACGGCCTCGTCAAGCCAGTTGGAATACAGAATGGACCGTTCAACCATCATGTCGGCGGGGCACGCCTCGTACATTTGTCGAAACACCTCGCCCGAGTCCATCTCGGTTAGGATCCGGGTGTCCTGGCCCCAGGAGTAGTACGCGAGCAAAGTGCAGTCCCGGACTGCCAGTGAATCCGCCCCGGCTATGAGTCCGGCGACGAGGTCGTTTGCTGATGACGCGTGGTCCAGCGTCAAATCAAGAATGTTGGCATACGCCTGCAGATCGATACCGCCCGGAATCCGGGTGAGCTCGCTGCCTTCTGAATCGAACACAATCATGGTTGGATAGCCACGAACGCCGAATTTTTCGCCGTACACCTGCGCGTTCTCCGTGTCACCGTCCAGGTAAACGGGAACAAATAGCTTCGATCGCTCGATGAATTCAGGACTCTTGAAAATGGTCGCACTGATCGCGTGACAGGGCGGGCACCACACGGCGCCCCAGTAAAGGTAGACGGGTTTGCCCGACTCCTTCGCGGTGGCGAATGCCTCTTCGACACTGCCTTCAAACCAGTCGATTCCTTTCACTGGGTCCAGTGCTTCCACCGCCTCTGGTGCGGGCTGTATGGATTGATCCTGGTCGGCACTGCATGCTACGAGCAGTACCCCAGCCAGGAAAAATGTAGTTAAGCGAAACATCGTCTGTGACCCTCTGCGTTCCGAATGCGCAACATACACAAAAATCGGCCCATTCGACAATTAAGCCTGAGATTAGTGCAATTTTAGTCGGGTAGCGGAATAAAATCGCTCTCGCCAGGTACTGTACCGAAGCGCCCGTCACGCCAGTCCGCTTTCGCTTTTTTCAAGCGCTCGCGCGAACTGCTGACAAAATTCCACCACAGAATACGCTCGCCCGCCAGGGTGGCACCGCCGCACAGCATAACGTGCGATCGACTGCTTGCCGTGATGGTCGCCGCACTGTCGTTTTCGAGCACTGCGAGAAAACCGGCTGGAATATCCTGGCCACCGACGCTGACGTCACCGTCGACAACAAAAACGCCAAGCTCCTGGGCGTGTGGTAAATCAACAGACACACCAGCATCGACCTTCAACTCGACATACAGGGTTTCGCTTTCCGTCTGCACGGGAGACGTAACGCCGTACGCGGAACCAATGACTACCCTGACATCTGCGCCGTCGAGTGCAACGGCCGGAATGTCGCCTGATGAATAGTGTTCGAAACGCGGCTCTATTTCTTCTTTCTCGACGGGCAATGCAACCCAAACCTGAACGCCGTGCAGCCTCTGTCCGCTGGCGAGTATCTCCTCGCTGACTTTCTCGGAGTGGACAATGCCTTTACCCGCCGTCATCCAGTTGACCGCGCCTGCATGAATAGTTTGAACGTAGCCGAGACTGTCACGATGCAGCATTTCTCCGTCGAACAGGTAAGTCACCGTGGCAAGGCCGATGTGCGGGTGCGAACGGACGTTGACGCCGCTACCCGGTGGAAATTCAGCCGGCCCAATGTAATCGAAGAAAATGAATGGTCCGACACGCTGGCGGCGTTTGTCCGGAAGCAGCCTGGCTACCGTGAATTCGCCCAGGTCCTTGGTGGCCGGTTCAATCACCAGTGAAATGCTAGTCCCCATGCCGTCCTCCGCTCACATTGCTGCCGCTAGTTTTTTCGAAAATTCATTACCCTTGGTAACACAAACGACGTCGAGGTTCAGCCACGTCTTCAACGCATGTAATTCGCTTGCCAGTGCATCCAAACAAACACCTTGCTCAATGTGTGCCTCTTCGTGCACTGCAAGCACGAGCAGTGATCGATTCTGGCGATCGGCTTTTAGATCGACTCGGGCGACTATTTGGTCCCCTACGCGAAATGGCAGGACGTAGTAACCCCATTTCCGCTTCGATGCCGGTACATATATTTCGATTCGATAATGAAAGTCGAATAATCGTAATGCGCGTGGGCGAAACCAGACGACCGGGTCAAATGGCGATAATAGTGAAGCGCCTCCGATCTGCCGTGGCAATCGAGCATCCGACGACAGGTAAGCGAGTTCCTTCCAACTGTCGACCGAGACCGGATGGATATCCCCATTCTCGACCAACTCTGCGATCCGTGGCGCCGCTTCGCGCGGCGACATTCGAAAATAGTCCGCCAGGTCATGCAATGTCGCAATACCAAGGGCAGTCGCGGCTCGTTGCAACAACTCGCGTTGTGCATCCGGTCTCGAGACCGATCGCGACAGATATTCGTCATTGAGCACCCGCTCCGGCAGATCGTAGACACGCTGGAAGTTTGGCAGGCGATCCGTTACCACCATAGATCCTCGCGCAAAGTGGTATTCGAGCGCGCAACGCGGAATGGACCGATGCCAGTCACCCGGTTTGCGTCGCGGTCCTGGGACCGGTGGCAAGTCGCTTGCCGTAAGTGGTCCGTCTTGCTGCACCTGTTTTAGCGCTGCGTTGAGATACGCCCTCCTGGACCTCATTCGACGCAATGGGCTCTGCTGGTGAATTTCATGGCGCTGCCGCCGATGCTCGAGTAGTGGCCAGGTACTGGCCGGCACGATGGAGGCTTCGTGTGCCCATTGCTCGGTAAATTGGCCACTGCGATACACGAATTTCTCGAAGCGCGAACGATCGTACGAACCCAACCGCGACCAAAGAACCAGGAATTGTGCCGGCATCAGCACATTGACGTAGTCCAGTTGCAACAGACCCAACGAATGCAAGACACGCCGAAAATGCCGGACATCCGGGGTCGAATTCGGCCGCGGCCGATCGAAGCCTTGTGCGGCAAGCGCAATGCGCCTGGCTTCAGCGATACTTAAGTGAGTACGTTGCAACGATTAATCCCTGGCCTAAATCCGTTATCATCCGGCCCAGAATCATACGCGGGCCATTCTGTGAAACCACTATTTCAAACGATCGTCTTGTCGCTGCTGGTTGCCGGATCGTTCGCGCTTGCGGATGAGGTCGATATTGAAGGTAGATGGCTGAGCGGTGATAAATCGGGCTGGATTGATATTCGTATGGTTGACGGTAACCCGGTCGGTATAGCTGCTGGTTCGACCACAGAGAAAGAAGGTGATCCGCCTCGACTCGATGAATTCAACCCTGACCCGGCACTGCAAAGCCGATCACTGCTCGGCATCACGATCCTGCATGGATTTGAATACAAAGGCGATCATGTCTGGAAAGGTGGAACAATCTACGACCCGAATACCGGCAAGACGTACAAGAGTTCGATGGCTTTAGTCGACAAGAACGTATTAAAGGTGCGTGGTTTTATTGGCATATCGTTTTTGGGACGATCTGACACCTGGACGCGCGACGATCCCTAGCTTGATCAATCGTCGACAATTGCGTCGGCTTCGATCTCGACCAGCATGCCCGGATCGATTAGCCGGCTGACTTCGACCATCGATGTGGCCGGAGCAATGTCACCAAATGACTCCTGGTGTGCACGGGCAATCTCGGACCACTGCTCGATATCGGTAACGAACATGCGTGTTCTAACCACGTGCTGTAGCCCGCCACCGGCCTTTTCGAGGGCGTCACGAATCACCTCAATACAACGCTGCGCCTGAACGTAAGGATCGCCAGCGCCGACCAGTTTACCGTCGTCGCCAATCGCGGCAGTCCCCGACACGGCGATGAAATTTCCCACGCGTACGGCCCGTGAATAGCCCACTAAAGGCTCCCACGGAGCGCCCGATTTGATCGTTTTTCTTGCTGGCTGCTTTGACATCACCTGTATGGTAACGCCATTTGCCAAGGAATTGCGGTAAGCTGCGGCGCTCAAATACGTCCCGAGCCATCGATGATCAACCCTGCAGAACTTGAGTTGCTACGTGATGCGCTGACCACGCTCTCGAGGGGCTACGAGAACCTGCCGGAGTTCACGCCCGATTTTGATACAGAGGCGGCGGCCGAGGTGCTGCAGATCGTTGCAGAGCGTATGCAGGACAACTATCCCTACTATCACCCGCAGTACGCCGGTCAGATGCTAAAACCACCACACGCGATCGCGCGTATCGCCTATGCGATGTCGCTGTGGGTAAATCCTAATAATCATGCGCTGGACGGCAGCCGTGCGAGTTCTCCGCTCGAGGTGGAGTGCATCGCCGAACTCGGCAAGATGTATGGCTGGGACAACCCGCTTGGTCACCTGACGGGTGGCGGCACAATGGCAAACCTCGAAGCGCTATGGATTGCAGGCTGTCTACACCCCGGCAAGACAATCATTGCATCGGCCCAGGCACACTACACACACAAGCGCATCAGCGATGTGCTCGGCCTGCCGTTTTCTCCCGTGGCCGTCGATAACGACGGTCGCATGGAACTCGATGCCATCGAAGCTCTTTTGCAGACCGGCGACGTTGGCACCATCGTCGTCACGATGGGCAATACCGGGCTCGGTGCGGTCGATTCACTACCTGCGATACTGGACCTTGCAAGATCCCATGAAGTCCGCGTGCACGCCGACGCCGCTTACGGCGGTTACTTCGGCTTGTGCAGCAATCTTCGCGATGCAACGCGTGCGGCCTTTGACAAACTTGTTGATGTCGATTCGATTGTCGTCGATCCGCACAAACACGGCTTGCAACCCTACGGTTGTGGCTGCGTCCTGTTTAAGGATCCGGAGGTTGGCCGGTTCTACAAACACGACTCACCGTTTACGTATTTCAGTTCGGCGGAATTGCATCTCGGGGAAATCAGCCTGGAATGCTCACGACCGGGCGCATCGGCAGTCGCGCTTTGGGCAACGCAAAGACTTTTCCCGCTTGCCAAAGGTGGGCAATTCGCGCAGTGGCTGGATCAGGGGATTGATGCTGCCCATGACTTTTGGCAGCGTCTGAACGATAGCGAGCACTACCAACCATTGATGCAGCCCGAACTCGATATCGTCGTCTATGCCTGCGTTGCACCAAGCGCCTCAGCGTCCACGCAACAAGCCCGTGATGTTTTCGCACGGGCCGCCGAGCAGGAACTGCACCTGGCTATGATGGATTTGCCGACTGAGTTTGTGAAAATTTACCTGCCCGATATGCAAGCGGACGCAGAGAGCGTGACTTGCTTACGGTCGGTGCTGATGAAACCGGAACATCAGGAATGGCTTGACCGGATTATGCGTATCCTCGAAACATCCGCAACAGCATGAAGCCGGCATAAAAACACGCAAAACCTCCCACGACACTTGCCATCAGGTAGCTGAAGGACGCAATCAACTCGTTTCGCTGCAGCATGGTGTGCAGTTCCATGACGAGTGCGGATAAAGTTGTGAAACTGCCGCAAAAACCCACGGCAAACAGCAAACGATACTGATCGGGAATGATGCCCGCATTATTGAACCACTCGGAGCTTGCAACGAGCTGCGCCACGACACCCATCAGCAAAGATCCAAGCAGGTTTGCGCTGAGCGTGCCCCACGGGAACGTGACGTCACGCTGCAGCGCAACATTAAGCGCAAACCGTGCCATGGCGCCCAGAGCACCACCGGCACCTACGAAAACATACGACAGGGCGATAATTTTCATTGCTCAACCCGTACCGAATTGCGTGCGTGCCGCATTGTATTCTTTCTCAATTCGAACAACGAGCTCGGCCGCTGGCAGAATTTCGTGAACGCCGCCCGCACCTTGCCCGGCACTCCAGATATCACGCCAGGCTTTCGCTGCGTTCTGGTCTTGTTTGCTGAAGTCCATGGCACTGCTGTCACCCGTTGGCAGGTTGTCGGGATCGTAGCCTGCATTCGCGACGCTCCCCTTCAGGTAATTGCCATGAACGCCCGAAAATAACGACGAGTACACAATATCGGCAGCTTTGCTGTCGACGATCATCTGTTTGTAATCTGGCACGGCATGCGCCTCTTCCGTTGCGATGAATCGCGTACCCATGTAGGCGAGATCCGCACCCATCGCCTGTGCGGCGAGCACGTCGCCACCATTCGACATGCATCCCGACAAAATGAGGGTGCCGTCAAACTCCCGGCGAATTTCCTTGATCAATGCGAAAGGACTCAGCGGCCCCGCGTGGCCACCCGCGCCGGCACAAACAGCGATGATGCCATCGACGCCCTGCTCCATTGCTTTTTGTGCGTGACGAAGGCTAATCACGTCGTGAAACACCAATCCGCCGTAGTCGTGCACGGCTTTGACGACGTCTTCAGGCGGCCGCAGGCTTGTGATGATTATTGGCACCTCGTGACGGATACAGGTCTCCATATCCGCATGCAGGCGCTCATTACTCTTGTGGACAATCTGGTTTACGGCAAAAGGTGCAACCGGATGCGACGGGTGTTCTTCCTGGTATTGGCCAAGCGCGTCTTTGATTTCGGTAATCCAGTCGTCGAGCGTTTGTTGCGGTCGAGCGTTAAGCGCCGGAAACGATCCGACGATGCCAGAGGTGCACTGTGCAATAACGAGCGCTGGACGCGACACGATGTACATCGGTGCGCCAATCAGCGGCAGGCGCAATTTGCCATCGAGTGCGGCCGGAATCCCCATGCAATTTCTAGGACTTCTCGAGCATGAAACTGGATTCGCAGTCGGCAACCAGAACATCATCGGCCGCGCGGCGAATTTCACCCTTGAGCAAGATCAGGCGCCGGCGCTCATTCTCGATCCATCCTTTCAAGACCAACTTCTCTCCGACGACACAAGGATGACGGTAACGAACCTCGCAACGCGCGGTATGCGCTTTGCGACCTTGTTGGTAAAGAATATTTGCGGTCACGTCGTCCAGGGCCGTATAGATGATGCCGCCGTGTATCGTATTCTTAAATCCAACGTGGTTTTCGTTGGGCGTAAATTCGGCCGTACAGATGTCACCGTCAACATGAAAATTTATTTTGAGGCCGATCGGATTATCGGGCCCACAAGCAAAGCACATGGTTGCCGCTTCGATTTCATTGGACATCATTTTCTTTCAAGGAACCTGGTGTTCAATGGACAACGTTATCCTGTCAGTCTCGGCCGGTCTTACGAGAGCCAGAGCATACCAGTCGCCGGATTGTGCGATGGGCTGGCCGGAAAGGGAAACTCGCGCGACAATTTCAAACTCTGCGAAAGCCGATAGTGTTCGACCCGGAATCATCGAGTCGCCGTCGCCCAGCTCCACAACGCCGGGTAATTCCGACAGCATTCTTCGCGTAACGGCAATCGGCGGCGAGGGCTGTTCAGGATCCCGCGCAATTATGAAAACAGTCGCTTCTGCCGGCAGTGATTGGGCAGCAACTTCAGAAACCAGCACCTCGGCTGTTACAACGGAACCTGGTCGCTCAACGGCGGGGGTTTGCATCGCCGGCAGCGGCTCACCCCGCCATTCCGCGATTCGTTGTTCGAGCAGGCTGCGAATCTCAGCAGGCGGATTCAGGCCCAGCAGGATCTCCCAGCGATCCGCGGCCAAATCGGTATTGCCGCGATTAAGGGCAGCAATACCCGCATAGAACAATGCCGACGGATTGTTGGGTTCAATTGCCAACGCGCTTTCAAACAGTGCTGACGTTCGGCCCTCGATTGGGGCATTGTCGCGAGCCATCATCGCGGCACCGAGGTCAACCAGCGATTGTGCATTTTGCGATTGTTCAAGCTCGACGACTCGCTCAAACGCCAGCACGGCGGCATTGTAATCGCCCAGAGTCGAGTACGAACGGGCCAACATCTTCCAACCGTCAAGATCATCTGGATTGTTTTCCAGACGCTTTGCCAGGGACGCGACCATATCCTCGACATCGGACTGCCCGCTTGCCCCGGTCGGAACATCGGGACTGCCCTGGTACGCATACATTCCGACTGACCAGGCAACAATGGCTAAGACGCTGCCGCCGATCAGCAGCGACAGCCGCTGTTGCCGGCGGTAAATGGGCCAGGCGACGAACAGGGTCGCGATGAGGCACATCACCGCTATTGCGATCCACAACGTCATACGTCGTCTATAGCCTCGTCATCGATGGACAAGACCGTGCGACGCTGCACGATACGCCACAGCGCAAATGCCCCGAACACGAGGAACATCATCGGTGCAATCCAGAGAATCAGTGTTCTGCCCGACGCGCGAGGCCGGTAAAGCGCAAAATCACCGTAGCGCGAGACCAGGAATTCGTAGATTTCATCATCCGTCTTACCATCTTCAAGCATGTGGCGAATCTCACGCCGCAAATCGGATGCCAGGAACGCATTGGAATCCTTAATCGTCTGATTCTGGCACTTGAGGCAACGTACTTCGGAAATTATTTTTTCGTAGCGTGCCTGTAATTTCGGATCATCGAATGCCTCGCCCACGTCGATAGCAACGGCAACTGACGACAACATCCACAGGCTTGCGATAATCGACAGAGTCTTCATGGCGTGCCCTCCGCGGCTGCAATCAGCGGAACAAAATCGCGTTGCCATATCTCGCGGGTCAGTGGCGCGATGTGTTTGTGAATCACAATGCCATTTTTATCAACGAGAAATGTTTCGGGTGCACCATAAGCACCCCAATCGATCCCAACCCGGCCGTCCATATCAAATGCCGACGCAATGTAAGGGTCTCCCAACACTTCAATCCAGTTCAATGCATCGGCGCGGTTGTCGCGCCAGTTAAGACCAAAAATCGGAATCACACTTTCGCTTGCCAGTTCGAGTAAATAATCATGCTCTTGCCGGCATCCGGGACACCAGGTCGCCCAGATATTCACGAGCACCATTTGGTTGGCATAAGTCGCGGATCCGACCAGGACATCGGGGTCCGCCAGCGACGGCAATTCGAACTGTGGTGCAGGATGCTGTAACAGCGGCGATGGAATGCGGGAAGGATCCTTGGTGAGTCCGACGACAAACACGGCCACTAACGCCAGGAAAACAACGAGAGGCAGCACAAACTTCGACATCAGCTTGTATTCCGGTAACGACGGTCAGATACGGCGATCAGGCCGCCGAGCGCCATGATGAGCGCGCCGAGCCAGATAAAACGAATCATCGGCTTGTATTGAATACGCACACTCCAGGTGTCATTACCCAGTTGATCGCCTAACGCTATGAACAGGTCGCGATTCCAGTGCGCGAGAATGCCAGCCTCGGTCATCCAGTTCTGCTGCACGATATATTGTCGTTTTTGCGGGCGAACTTCGCCGACAAATTCCCCATCCTTGCGAATCTCCACCCTGCCTTCAATCGCCTGGTAATTTGGCCCTTCGACATTGCGAAGTTCCCGTAGTTCGAAACCAAAACCAGCAACCTCAACTGTACCGCCCGCCTTTAGAGCCTGATCTGTTTCGATGTTGAATGCCGATACGAGTGTCACGCCGAGTACAAAGAAACCGACGCCAAGGTGCGCAACAGACATGCCGAGCATTGATCTTGTCATGGCCGTGGCGCCTGTCGAACGGCGCCAGGACCGGACCGGTTCGATCAGCGACGACAGCATTATCCACACGGCAGCGACTGTCCCGACCGTAACCAGCACGCCGAAACGACCATAAATAACCGCCGGAATGAGCAAACCCGATACCAGTGCTATGACAGCCGGCCCTCGAAGTCGCTTCTGCATCCTGTCGGCCGGTTGCATGCGCCACGCCGCGTGCATGCCGACACCGACCAGGAAAATCAATGGCAGCATGGGTAATAACATCGCGAATTCAAACCACGGCGGGCCAATCGATATCTTGCCCAGTGACAGCACGTCGTACAGTAACGGCATTAGAGTGCCGTAGAAAACGACAGCCGCCGCCACGACAAGCAAGACATTGTTGAGAAGAAGAAACGTTTCGCGCGATAACAAGCGGAAGCCGGCCGGCGAATCGAGCTCCGGTGCTCGCCAGGCATACAGTGCCAATGCACCAATGATGACAATGCCAAGAAACGTCAGAATAAAGAATCCACGCGCCGGATCTGTCGCGAATGCGTGCACGGAAACCAGAATGCCCGAACGCACCAGGAACGTGCCGAGCAAACTCAACGAGAAAGCGCTAATCGCGAGTAGCAAGGTCCAGCTTTTAAAGAGGCCTCGCTTTTCAGTCACCGCCAGCGAATGAATCAATGCCGTACCGACTAGCCACGGCATGAACGACGCATTCTCGACCGGGTCCCAGAACCACCAGCCACCCCAGCCAAGTTCGTAGTACGCCCACCAGCTTCCGAGCGCGATGCCGACGGTCAGGAATAACCAGGCCATCGTCGTCCAGGGGCGCGTCCACTTGGCCCATTTTTGATCCAGGTTTCCACTGATCATTGCCGCGATCGCGAAGGCAAAGGCCACCGAAAAACCGACGTAGCCGGTATACAAAATAGGCGGATGAATCGCGAGCCCGGGATCCTGTAGAAGTGGGTTCAGGTCTGCGCCGTCAAGCGGCGCTGGTGACAATCGAATAAAGGGATTTGAGGTCAGCAAGGTGAACAACAGGAAACCGAACGACAACAGTCCCAGTACAGCGATGACCCGTGACGTAAATACGTCCGGCAATTTGTGGCTGAACCGACCCACTGCCACAGTCCACATGCCCATCAACAATATCCAGAGCAAGAGTGAACCTTCGTGCGCGCCCCAAACTGCTGAAACCTTGTACACGGTCGGCAATGCCAGTTGCGAATGGTTGGCGACGTAGGCCACCGAGAAATCACTTTGCAAAAATGACCAGGTTAGACAGCCAAATGCAAATGCGACAAAAAACAATTGTCCCTGCGCGGCGGTTCGTGCAACCGACATGAGTGCGGCATTATTACGGTGCGCACCATACAGCGGCAAAACACCCTGGCAAAGCGCGAGTGACAGAGCCAGAATCAATGCGAAGTGCCCCAATTCAGGGATCACGGCGACTCACATTCGGCAGATCCCTCGGCGAGACCGGCAGTTGCCTCTTTAACGTGCTCCGCGAGCGACTCAGCTACTTCCGGCGATACGTAGTTTTCGTCATGTTTAGCGAGAATCTTGTCTGCTTCAAAATCGCCGTTCGCTGCCATACGCCCGTGTGCGACAACGCCCTTTCCTTCCCGAAACAAATCGGGCAACACGCCCGTATATCGCACCGGCAATTCGCAGCGCAGATCGGTGACCCGAAACTCCATTTCCAGCGAACCAGACTCTCGTTGCACACTACCGTCCACAACCAGGCCGCCCACACGAAAATTTCGATTCACTGGATACTCTCCGGCGACGACTTTTGAGACGCTGACAAAAAACATCATGTTGTCTTTCATTGCTCGAAGCGTCAGCGCTGTGGCAAGCATGATGCCGGCGGCCGCAAGGCCGACTGCCAGCATGCGTTGTTGCCGCGGCGTCACTCGGTGTCTCCGAGCGCGGTAACACGAACTTCGATGTCCCTGTACACGTGTCTGTGGCGCACGCGTGCGCGCCATTCGCAGACCAGCAAAACGATTGCTGTCAGCGCGAAACTACTCCAAATATATGCGCCGTAGCCACCCATCAATGATTCTCCCAAATTATCTGCCACGACCGGAAAGGATTATATCTCTGACCCAACGTTTGCGCCGCTCGCGATACAAAACTTCTGTTCTGACTCGACGTAACAGGAGCGCACCGAAGACCAGTGTGAAACCAGCAATCATCGCGAGTAGCGGATACAGCTTGTCTGCACCGATTTCCGCACTTTCCGATATTATTGTCGGGCCCTGGTGCAACGAATTCCACCATTCCACCGAGAAATGAATAATGGGTACATTAACGGCACCTACAAGAGCGAGAACAGCACTCGCCCGATCGGCTTTTGTTATATCGTCGATGGCATTGCGTAATGCCATGTAACCAAAGTAAAGAAACAACAGAAGCAACTCCGAGGTCAACCTCGGATCGCCCCACTCCCACCAGGTCCCCCACATCGGCCGGCCCCAGATAGACCCCGTGGCAAGCGCGAGAAACGTAAACCATGCCCCAAGCGGAGCCGCTCCGGCTGCCACTGCATGCGCGAGCTTCATGCGCCAGATCAACCCGACACCTGCACCGAAAGCCATGATCATGTACGCCATCATCGACAAATATGCGGCTGGCACGTGCACGTAGATTATTCGAAATGCTTCGCCTTGCTGGTCGTCGATCGATGCCACGAAGAGCCCGGCATATGTGCCATAGGCGATCAGTATCAGTCCCGGCATTGCGAACCACGGGATCATGCGTTCGGACAAGCGATAGAAATGCGGCGGCGACGCCAATTTGTGCAGATATTTCCACATACTGTGCGATTCTACTCGTTACTGATTCGTAATGCGGCGGCCGTCGCAAATGGTCCGATAGACAGTATCATCACGGCATAAGCGCCGAGAAAATACAGTCCGCCAGCAATGCCATCCCCGGCCGCGACCAGCGAGACGGTTCTCGCACCAAATATCAAGACCGGCATGGCCAACGGCAGCACCAGCAAACTGAGCAACGCCGTTCCGCGGTGCAGCCCGACAGTTAACGCCGCACCAATCGATCCAAGGAGGCTCAGGCTGATCGTTCCGAGCAAAAGCGTCACCATCAAGACAACAATCGCGAAAAACGACATCTGATAGGTGACTGCGATAAGCGGTGAAACGATCACAAGCGGCAATCCGTTTGCCAACCAGTGGGCAGCCGACTTGCCGAGCGCCAACGCCGACAAAGGCACTGAACTTACCAGCATCTGTTCGAGACTGCCGTCTTCATAGTCGGACAGGAACAAGCTGTTCAGCGACAACAACGTGGCTAACAGCGCCGCAACCCAAAGCACGCCCGGCCCGATAAACTGCAACTGCTCGCCCGAGGGCCCGACGGCCAACGGAAACAACGTTGCGACCATCGCGAAAAAAAACAACGGGTTGAGTACGTCGCCCGGCCGTTTCCACACGAGCAGCAAATCTCGCCGCACTATCGCGACCAGCCCTGTGACGACACCCGGCAATTGTTGGTCTTGATCGGTCACTGCAGTTGAATCGTCTGCACGGTCGCATCGATGTCGACATCTTGATGCGCCGCCATTATCACCATTCCGTCCGCGGCAAGATGTTCACCGACCAACTCCATTGCCAGTACCCGACCTTCGCTGTCGAGGTTTGATACTGGTTCATCCATGATCCAGAGCTCTGCATCGGCCAACAGCATGCGGGCTAGTGCAACACGTCGACGCTGGCCCGCCGACAGCGATCGCATGGGTAGGCGCTTCAGTCGATTGAGGCCAAGCCGATTAAGCACCTCATCCAATTCCTGGTTCGACTGCGGTCTGAGCGAGGCCTCGTAGTGGAGATTCTCAATCAGCGTGAGATCGCCTTTAAACCCCGGCTGGTGAGACATCCAAACCAGTGAATTCTGAAAAATTTGAGGTTCTTTCCTCACCGCGACTTCATTCCAGTACACGGTGCCGGATTCGAGCTCTAGCAATCCTGCAATTGCACGCAATAGACTTGTCTTGCCGCTGCCATTGCTACCCCTTAATAACAGCAGTTCGCCAGAATTTAGCGCAAAACTCAAACCCTTGAAAAGGCAACGATCACCTCGGAACAAGGTGAGCGCGTCCGCAGTAAGCTGTGCACTCAACGCTTTGCGCTCTGTCGCCAAACCCAGACAGTCAAAAACGAAAAACTAAACACCCTTTTATTTCAACCTCTTAAGTAACTTATATAATCTAATATCGAACAAGCGCTTGTATCCATATAATCGACAAGGAATGCTTCGATTCCGATTTTCAATTATTTCAGTGCAACCGTAGACTGGTTATCCCGGTTAACAAATAGCATAAAAAACCACTGGAACCCAAGACTACCGAAATTCACGCGACAGCAGTGATTGCGAGCTCAAATTAATGGATTTAAACGCGGCCGGCCTTAACGAACAACCTTTCCCGACCCTGGGGAATGCGTCGACCATCGTAAAATACACGTCGCAACAGGAAGCTCTCAGCGTCCTGGAAAAAACACGCGCAACGCCTAATGCCCTGTGCTTGTTTCAGGGACCCACACTGTCCGGCAAGTCGACAATTCTTAACGAGTTCGTTGATAGCTTATCGAGCGACACTGCGGCGGCCGTCGTCGATGGCAAAGGGCTGAATACATCCAGCCTCCTCGAAGCCGTGCTGCGACAGTTCGGCTACGTCATGGAACCAAGTACCATCACCGAACTACTCGCAATGGTTCGCGTGTTTGCGCTCCAACAGGCGTCCTCGCACGAACCTCCCATACTCATTATTGAAAACACTCACGCGCTAAATCCCAGTGCGTTACGGGTCCTGTGCGAACTCGCCGACCTGAACGTGCGAGGCAAGAGCGCGCTCAAACTCGTGCTTGTCAGTGACCGCTCGTTGCTGCCGCTGATCGAAGCACCGGCGATGACCAGCATATACAAACACCTGACACACGATTTCCATCTGCGACCCATGAACAACACCGAAGCGACGGAATACCTGTATGCAAAATTGAGTCTTGCCGGTCGTACCGCCCCGGAGATCGTGTTTCCGATGTCTGTCTGTACGGAACTCTGGAGGGCGTCGGGCGGATGGCCCGGCATACTGGATCGTATCGCTTTGCTGACACTGGCAAAGGCCGAATCTCTGCCGGCATCGGTCGCTTTGATCGAAAATCCAATTGTTCCGCAAGGCACTTGGGACAACGCCGGACTTGCCGAGGCAGAACAGAGGGCCGGCCTGCCACCGAGACCACCCACCTTATTCGTATCGTTCAACGGCAAAACGTTGCATGATTTGACGTTCGAGAGTCCTCGCATGTTAATCGGCCGTTCGGAACACAACGATCTTCCACTTTCGAGCAAATTCGTCAGCCGCCATCACACATTGTTGGTTCGCCACGGAAGCACGACATTCCTGATGGATCTAAACAGCACCAACGGCACCTATGTAAATTCAAAGC
>Ga0255051_10000186_pt1 | contig 22826 bp, 24 predicted proteins | sample JV7_2_9_MG_FD_181719 | JGI IMG/M metagenome (GOLD analysis project Ga0255051, IMG submission 181719) | Seawater microbial communities from Jervis Inlet, British Columbia, Canada - JV7_2_9 | ecosystem: Environmental > Aquatic > Marine > Inlet | place: Canada: British Columbia | collected 2016-10-06
TATTGAGGGATTTCCGTATGTCACAAACTTTAAAGGCGAGAAAACGTATACAGGAACCGATATATCGGCTGAGTTCTATGCAACTCGAGCTAGTTTGTTTGATCTGGAAAACAACCTTGATACTTATGGATACTTTTCAGTAAGGGGTGTAGGCGATGTTACAGATCCAACGTTGGCTGTTGTTGTTCATTTTGATGCTAGCAATCCTGATTATTCCGACGAACTGTTCACCATCAAATGGCGATCAGGAGCAACGAATGCATCAATGTATAAGTATGCTAAACTTAGAGCAGTCCTCTGGACAACAGACTCGGGAGTAAGTCCATCCTTGACATCTTACAGACTAAAGCTTGGCGTTTAAGGTATAATTAATTTTGGAGGCTTCTAATGACAACAAGTTATGGTTTTAACTGGTCTTGGGTTTCAGCTCCTGCTAGTACGAAGCGTGAGTCAGGTGTAGTATATCAGGGTGGCGGCAATATTTTTTCTTTCCGCCAACCTACAGGGGGAATTGTAAGTTCGTCTGATCTATCAGCATTCTCAAGATCTGTTGCGCAAAACATGCAGAGAATACGCAGTGATTGGAGAACTTATATACGGCCAATACTAAATTCACTTCCAGCAGGTAATGTGGATAATAGATGGAGCACTACTCTAGGAAAAGGTCTTCCTAGTAAGATAGATTGTTTTACATATGGCCTGCAAGGCACAACATTGTTTGTCTTTAATGACGCCACCAGTACTAATGCCGATGGTAGATATTGGCACTCAACAGATTTCAGACCAAAGACTATTGCTGAAGCTTTTGAAGATGTATATGAAAGCATCTCTGATATTGAGCTGTCAGTGGATGATGATACCGCTGCGGATCTAGATCCACTTTGGGCTGCTATTGGAGAAGAATACAGAGTCGCTAGTAGAGCGACCACAATGGGTAGCTTGGATACTCGTGTAAGTACACTAAGTTCATATATTACCCAGCTGAATACTGACATCTATGAGCCTGCTACTTTCGGATATCAAATAGGAACACCACTGCCATATAGTATTGCGGATATGTTAAATGAGCTTCTGGTTTTACATGGTACTGCTGGTTGGGGAACTAATCCTGGTTCTGTTTCACATAGTGGTCTGCCAGTAAGTAGCCATACTCATACTTTTGCACAAGTGGCACCTCCTCCAGCTGCGGCAGACACCCAGGCCCGAATAGGCCCATACACAACATTAGATAATGAAATCAAAAGGTTGCGCTGGGAAATACAGCGCACCAGAGGATCTGTTAATTGGTATTCTGATGCAAGTTATCCTTTTGGTGGCACCGCATCACTAGCAGGTCATATTGCACACGTTGGAGGAGGAGTGGCCTCCTCGAGTAATCCACATGGTATTATATATACAGATCTTGGAATCGATACTTATCTAGATGCTATTATTGCTTTTACTGGTATGACTAATTATACTGATTCAAGTCCAACATATACCAGCACTAACTATGTCACTTCTGGCACTTCACTTGAAGAAGCAATTGGAGATTTGGACGCTGCTATCTTGAGCACCATAGGCACTACTGTTACACGTGCGGATTATGGTCCATATGATCGTTCATTGTTATCAGAGACTACTAGACTCCAAACCCCTATTACTGTTACTCATGGATATGGCAAGAAGCCTGTTGTGAATATTATTGATGTTAGTCCGGAAAGCTCAGACTATTATGGAATGTATAGCTCTCCAACATATGATGTAGAAATAGACTATCCAGATGATGATAGCTTTAGAGTGTGGACCGATGCAGCAATAATTGAAATTATTGCATTCTTCTAGGAGGAGATCTTAATGACAGGTAGTCGGCTAGATAGAGCGAATAGAGGCAAAGTAAATTTTGGTACCGCTGCACCAGGTGTTAATACTAGAGGTAATATCTATTTGGATACTACCACCAGTACACTATATGTAAAGTCTGGCAGTACTTGGTATGTCTGTGGAGATAAATTATGGACTCTTAATGGTGCAGCTATAGAAAATCGTGACACTCGTAGTGTCTCACTTACTGCTGCATTCTTAGTTAATAGTATAGAGATTGTTGGTGCCGATGGAGAAGTAAATAAAGCAGCAGTCGAAGATTCGAGTAACTGGGACACAGCCTACAGTCACAGTCAAGATAACACCCAAGCACATAGTGATTATCTGTTAAATAATGCAAGTGATGAAACAAGTGGCACTTTAACTGCTGCTGGATTTGTTGCGTCTGCTAATAGCGCTACCCTTACCCATAGTGGAACCACTAGTCTAACTATTGCTTCTACAGCTGGTACGGTAATTGTAGAAGGTGTCACCTTTAATGGAGCAGCCATTTCAGGAGCGACTAATACAAATTGGGATGCTGCATATTCACATGTTTCAAGTAATGGATCAGATCACAGCTATATAGATCAAAGTGTGGTTTCGGGTGCTACTCCGACTTTCTCTGCAGATAATTTTTCAGATGGTGGCGGTAATGCAATCATTACTACAACTCAGGAAACTAATTTCGAGGCTGCTTATTCTCATGTTTCTGATAATACTCAGGCTCATAGTGATTATTTACTAAATAATGCCAGTGACACTACTAGTGGTACGATCACAATGGCTGGAGCCATTATTTCCGACAATACAGCTACGATTACACATAGCGGAACTACCAGTCTAACAATAGCATCTACAGCTGGAACTGTAGCTGTTGAAGGAATTATCTTTACGGCTACTGAATTATCCAGTGCAACTGGAATTGAATTAACTCCAGCTACTGATAATGATATTACATTAACTATTAGTGACACTCCAGAATCCGCTGATAATTTTATTAATTTAAACGGTGAAGTTAAATATGGATCAAGTGCTAATGGTCCAAGTATTTCAGCCTATCAGTCGTCATTAGGTCTAAGACTTCTACAACGATATGATATGGAGTCCGGAGATTTTCTAACTATTGATTCAGATACTGATGCCGAGCTTACTGATGATAATGCCGAACAAGCATTCGTTTATATTAATGCTGAAATTGCACAAAGTGGCACAGCTGGTTATACTGTACTTAAGGTAAATGCTGACGAAACATCTATTGGAACTGGCACAAATAATATATTTGATCTCCAAGTTGATGATGTTAGCAAGTTCTCGATTAGCAATGAGGGAATTCATGGTATCAGTGCGGGTGGTCGTGTTACAAACTATTCTGCCCCAACTTCTCTAGCTGACGATGCGTCCTTTGATCTGCCAGATGCCAGTGCTGGGTATGGTTCGTTTTCTGTTGGAGACGGTGTCGCATTTGGCATGGTCCAGTGGAAAACTACTGGAGAAGTAACTATAATCTATAGTGCAGGTGATGTGAGCGATGGTGATGATGATGGCTACTTCTGCTTCTTCGATAATGGTACCGCAGTTAGAGTTAGAAATCGTCTAGGAACAACACAAACAGTAATGTTTGATTATCACTATACAACTAGTCCATAGGGGTGAATTATGGCCGACGTTAAAATAAATCAAAGTAAATTCACTTTAGGTGATAGTGGTCTAAAGATTAGCAATGATGATATAGCTACTCCTAATGAATATGTTTCTATTGTTCATGACGAAGATGATGCGCTGACTACAGTTGGATCTGGAAACAGGGTTACCAATCATGAGTCCCCAATATATCTAAATGATGGCACTAATGGAATTGGAATTTATTATTATGACTTTCCAGCAGATTCAGCTGGTTATGGTTTTGTGCTGGTCGGCGATGCAGAAGAATATGCTAGGTTTCATTGGGCCCGCGATAACACTGTTACACTAATTAATAACTCAGCCAATGTTTCTGGTACAGAAGTTGGTGGCGACTTTTGTATCTTTGATAACACTACCAATGTAAGAATTTCAAATCTATTAGGTGCTCCTGTAAGAATCCTATTAGATGTACATTATACGGAGTCTTTAGTTGCACCATAAGGAGTATACAAATGAGTGATGTAAGGTTTAATAACTCCAAGTTTATCTGTGACAATAATGGGTTTAAAATTACAAATGACGATATAGTTTCCCCTGAGCAACATGTTCTTCTAAACCACGACTCAAGTAATGTTCTTAAGACTATTGGTTCTGGCTCTGATTTATATAGTCATCTAATTCCTACTGAACTAGCAAATGATGGGTCTTTTGATCTAGTTGCAGACTCAGCAGGATTCGGTACAATATTGGTTGGCGATTCAGAAGAGCATGTTATCTTTACCTGGGCTCGAGACAATACCATTACTCTAGTAGATAATTCAGCTAATGTAATGGAAATAGATTATGGCGCTGGTTATTTTTCTGTATTTGATAATACTACTAGCGTTAGAGTATTAAATCGTCTTGGTTCGGCGAAGAAAATCATATCAGATATTCATTATACAGAGCTTCCAATAGCTCCAACGTTTCAAGTCTTTAAGACTCTGTCAGGTGTGGATAACCTTGACCCAAGTTTGACTATCAATGGGACTACTGTTACACCTACCCTTCGACACAAGGGTGGAGACGCTGACGGAACTGATTGGAATTATTGGACTTATGGCGAGGATGTATCTATTAAAGCAGGTACAGTTCCTTCTTACAATCAAGGTTCGCCCTGTTTAGGTGCTAACGATGACTCAGTTAAATTTAATGGTGGCGGATTCTATGAATCTTTAAACGGTACATATGGCGACATAGCAACCGAAGATATTGTTTTTGAGTGCATATTTAGAACCCCAGATGTATTAGCAGCAGAATTTATTGCTCGCAAAGAAGGTGCTGAAGGATGGGAAATTCTAATGCAGTCCAGCGGTTCGATGTACATTCGTATGGATGACGGAGTAAACGTCAACACTATTTCAGCTGCATTGTCAGCTTCCACTTGGTATCATTTGATGTGTTTCGTTAACAGAGATGAAAATAGTACAAGTGGCTCGCAATGGTACGTTAATGGAGTTGCCAGTGGGTCCGGAGTAAACCAATCTACAACTGCTGGCACTATGACAAATACTGATAAGCTTGAGTTTGGTGCCGGTGGAGGAGCAAATATCCTTAATGGTAATATTGCTTATCTTGCTATGTGGCTATCAGCAGCCTGGCATCAAGCTGGAGCCGCTGGCCCGACAGAATGGGCTCTTGTTGCAGCCGAAAGATTTGCCAAGCTTTGTGGATACTATCCTCAGATCATGAATGCTACAACCGACATTACAACATCTACTAGAGCATTCAGTGCTTATATTGATAAGTTTGAAGATGGCTACCAAAAACTTTATTATGTTGGCAGCGAGTGGTTGAGGATGTGTCATCGCCGGGACACAGCAGAAGTTGATGTCTATGGTTATCTCCCGGAAACACAAGCAGAAAATCTATACACTTACTCAGAAGCGTTAACAAATTGGATATTAGTAGACGCCGGGGATGTGGTTACTGATGATGTCATTGCCTGTCCGGACGGCAGAATAGCGGCATCATCTATTGCTGGGGATAGCACCGCTGGTGCACACGGCGTTAAACACAACGTAACTTTGACCGCTGCCGCCTATTCTATTTCCTATTATATAAAACCAGGAAGCGATCCGACCTATGGGAAAGACTGGGTCAATATATGGATTGACCCGACCATTTATTGTTATTTTGACGTGGCGAACGGAACAGTAGGATCTTCTGGGGCCGGAGCTACTGGATACATCGAAGGTCCTTTCTACGGTGGTTTTTATCGATGCTGTGTGGTTTTAACCGGGACAGTTGCCGGATATGCGTCCGTGGTATATCCAGGGGACGCAGACGGTGATATTGTGTATTCTGGCGACGGTTCAACTCCAAATCTCTATGTCTGGGGCGCACAAATTGAATTAGGCGACTATATGACTAGCCCAATTATCACAGATGCAGGTACAGCAACTAGACTTAAAGATCAACTTCGCTATGTAGGGGGAGCCAATATTGGCGGAGAAGATGTAGGACAGGGAACAATAGTCTGGGATCAACTTTTTGCAACATATGATAAAGCAGTGTCAACTTACCCCTTTGCCATATCCGATGGCGGGGCGGCAGCGGATAGGGTGTACGCATATATTAGCGGAACATCTGATAATTTAGTTGCCGTAACACGGGCCACGGCCGGTAACGACGGTGGAGTTGTTGCGACAACAGATTTGGTGGACGGGGAAAAACACACCTGTGCAGTGTTATGGGAAACTGACAATCTCAAAGCCCTAATAGATGGAACGCAGGAGGGGTCAACGGATACAGCCTGCGACATGCCCGATGATGTAGACCGCATTGATATAGGTCAATCGGTGTCATCGACATTGCAGCTAAACGGCCTAATCCAAAACCTAAGAATTTACAACGAACCTACAGAACTTGGATAAAGGATAAACATGTACTATGATATTTTTCTAAGCAATCCCAATGCTACATTTGAACAGGGTCCCGATGGAGTAATTATAGATATGCCCGGTAACAATACTGGAATAGTTTATGCCGCTTCAGAGAGACTGATAGACAACTCTCAAGATTATGAAGAAGGCGAAGAGGTCACTATTGAGCATGGATATATTCATTGTTTGGTGACAGAAGAACAACTTGCTCAATTAGAAGCTGATAATTTTCCTTTTAAGTTTTTTAATCAGGCGGCAAATAGATTCAAACGTGGTGGTACAGGACCCAACCACGTTTTTAATCCAGCTGGATGTGCCTATAAGCGTAATGGAACTAAATACATCCATAAAGTTGGCGCAGACGAAGAAGAAGAGCGAGATCCAGTGGAGGAGCAACAATGGCGACGGTTAAGATAAATAATGGTAGATGTGTATTCGGCGATAATGGTTTCGAGGTTAATAGCGGTGACGCTGATTCTCCAGAAGAATACATGGCTATAGTCCACGATACAGATGATGCTCTCAAGACTATTGGTAAGGGTTCTGAGATTATTATTCATGAGGACCCCACTATTTTAGCGGACGATGGATTTGTTGATCTGCCAGCTGGAACAGCAGGAAGAGGTTTTATTCTTGTCGGCGATGCAGAAGAACATGTGGATTTCTCTTGGGCTAGTGACGACACAGTAACTCTAATAGACAATTCAGCTAATGTAGCTGCCACAGATTCAGATACAGACTTCTGTATCTTTGATAACTCTGGCAATGTTAGAATACGCAATAGGTTAGGAACTGCAAAAAGAATTGTGTTTAACGGTTCGTATTATGTAGTATAGGAAGGACACAATGACCATAAATAAACATGGTGTACTGGGTGGAAAAACTAGATCTATTAAAGATCTTAGAAAGAGATTAGACAACAAGAAAGTTAAACCAATCAAGGTTAAACCCAAACCTAGACCCAGGGTTAAAGTTGAAGTTGAACCCGATGTTTTCGATGTTGTTGTGGTAAACGATATAAGCCCAGAAGAGGTTGTTGTGGAACCTGTGAATTTAGTAAATATAGTAGAGCCTGAAGTAGAAGTTATTGCAGAGCCTGTTATGTGTGAGCCCGAGCCAGAAGTAGCAGAAGAACCTGAGGTTGTTATTGAGAAGCCTGTTAAGAAGAAGCGTACGTACAAGAAACGTACATACAAGAAGAGAAAGAAGAAGAGACTTACTGAAGTCTCCTAACGTTGGTTAGTATAATTGCCATCTCTGTTTCCAGAGCGGCCACACGTACTGTTAGCTTGCGACTCTGTTCTTGTGCTAAAACCAACAGACGGTTTAGCTGGTTTTTGCTCCCGCCTCCCCTAACTAACTGAGCAATATTCCTAACGTTTTCCTCTAGGGCTTCTAGTCTAATTCTCTCTGCATTTGATAGTGACATATTGATCCTCTCCTATTCTATACTGTTAATAATATCACATACTTTATCTATCTGCTCAACCGTCAAGGTTGTACTGCATGGTAGATTAACTATTCTGTTCGCATAGTACTTTGAGGCCATTAGACCACCATATGTCTTGAACTTTCTAAATGGTTTATGTGTGTGATTCGGCGTGAACAATGGTCTAGATTCTATGTTGTTATCTGCCAATGTTTTCATTAGCCTATGTTTGTTGTTGCTGTTGTAACCTAAGAACCAGGAGTTGCTGTGCTCTGCATATGATGGAGTTGGCAAGAGCTTGTTTGTATTTAGGCGATACTTATATCGTTCTAGTATATTGAGCTTGGCACTTAAAAATTCATCTATCCTGGTCAGCTGGGCATAACCCAAAGCAGCTTGTATATTAGTTAACCCTAGATTGTACCCAACCTCATTGTGTATATAGTTTACTGGGTCATCCTTGGACTGTGTAATCCAGTATCTTATCTTGTCGGCAATCTCATGGCTATTAGTAACTACCATTCCTCCATTACCCGATGTAATCATTTTGTTAAAGCTAAATGATAGTACCCCTATGTCTCCTGAGCTACCACACAGTCCATCGTTACTTCTAGATCCAATTGCCTCACATGCGTCTTCTACTACTACTAAATTGTATTCTCGAGCTAGACTATTAATTACCTTCATGTTGCATGGGTGTCCAAACATATGTACTGGCATTATCGCCTTTACATTCTTTGGCCCGGATTCCAGATAAGATCTCAGATGCATTACATTTAAATTAAGATACTCATCACAATCAAAGAAGACAGGCTCCGCACCTACATGTATGATGGCATTAACAGAAGCCACGAAGGTAATAGTAGGTACCAGCACCTTGTCTCCTGGTCCTATACCGAGAGCTTTCAAAGCCATAAACAATCCAGATGTTCCGTTTGCTATTGCTACTGTTCTCTCTGCTTCTAGTCTTCTAGCCATGGCATCTTGAAACTTAGTTATATATGGTCCGGTTGTATTTATCCACCCGGACTCCAATGCATCTAGTACATAGTCTTTTTCAACGTGACCAATATTGGGTTCGGCTAGTGGGATCATTTTACTCTCTTATATCTTTAGGTCAATTTTCATAAAGTTTTGTGTGCTTTTCTTTGTATTGAAAGCTCTTGCTGGTGTTTTTTGTGCCAACCTTACACAAAACATACAAGAGTTATTGCCAACAAACTGTGCTGCTCTTCTTGTTATCTCTACCGAGGTACGAAGGTTTGTTTTATTTACCAAGTCAATTATCTTATCATGCTTAAATGGGAACTCTTCTTTTATGTCTCTAGAGATCTTTCCAATCTCTCTTGTGCTTGACCCACCTAGTATTACAACATTACATTTTGTTTCTTTGATGAACTTTTTGGCCAACATGAAATACTGTTCCAGTGATAAATGTTGTCGTATACTGTCTCCTGCAAATGGATGCATGACTATGTACTTAGCACCAAAATTTTGTTTACGTATGAACTCTTCTTCTTCTTTGGTAATTGGTAAACTTTTTGGCTTCCCTGGTTCAATTGTTTCTCCTAAGATCTCTGGTGCTTTACTTAATGGATGGTATCCTGTTGTGCATCTGTCTCTATCTGGCCAAGGCTTATTTGGATCTCGCCACGGCATGTGTTGATACTCATCTATCTGGGGTATTTCATTAAACAAACCTTGTGATGACAAATTACAACAGGTAGTAAATAACTTAATAATAGTGCCTGGATATTTCTTTTTGACGGCACTAAGATATTGCCATCCTAGATGTCCCCAGAAATAATGCTTTATCATATCTCCAGCTCCACCACCAGTTTGAATATAAAATTTCATCGTTAAAGAACCTTAATTAGCATGTCTCCATTGCCAGATTTAGGGAAGTGCTTAGTTGTTATTAAGTCTTTGTGTTCTTTGATCCACTTGTCTGTGCCTTGTTTAACTACTAGGCTTGGTCCTGGGTTATAGTCGTCTACTAACATGAAACAACCAGAGTGAGCATTTTTAAAACAAAGTTCTAAATCATTATAAACACCCCTGAAACTATGTTCGCCATCAATGTGATAAAGAACAACGTTATCTGCTTCTGGCTTAACTGGTAGTTTACTATTCTTTTGAGAATCAAAGTCATGCCATATCTTAACACTGTAACCACGAGACTTAAGCATCTTTTCTGCTACTGGGCTCCATGGACCACCTGCTCCTCCGTGAGTATTATTATTAGCATCAAAGCCATAATACATTGCTTTAGGGTTAGCTTGCAGTAAAGCCCAGGCGCTATAGCCAATTCTGACACCAATTTCTATAATGATATCTGGATTTATGTCTTTAGCAATTTCATATTTGCACTTGGTATATTTGGCCCAATGTACCATCTTGCCTGGAAGTTTTCTTATAGGGTCGTTCGTCGCAACAATAGAAGGATCAAATTTAAACATTGTTTTCTCCTAGATATCCCATGATGCTGTCTTGTAACCAAGAAGACGATATACTTCTTGATTATAAGGTGCATAGAATTCTTGTAACATTCTTCTGGTCTCTGGTTTCATAGATGAGACGCTAGAACTATTTAGTTTACTGAATTTATCTAGTTTAAATGGCTTTACTCCTAGCCATTCAAAAATACCATCACATGCCTCTTGTGATTCATTAAAGAGTGTTTCCGATTCAACGATTAGTAATTGTTCACCAAAAGCATCGTACCATCTAGACAGAGCATTTATATAAATACCTTTCTCTATTAGATAGTTGTCTTCTTCTCGTGCTGAATTTAAAAAACTGTCAAAAGAATCGTATTTGTTTTTCCAGTTAGGAATCCATTTCTGCATATGATGAAAATGAGAATATAGTCTATCTATTGGGTTGCGCAACAACACTATTATTTTTGCATGAGGTAAATCCTTCTTGATGCGATACATGGATATCATTCTACCAAAATAAATAGAAGCACATTCTCCTGTGATCTGGTCACTAGTTGTATCAGGGAACTTACTCTTATACCAGTCTAAACCTTTGTCGTAATATCTATCAAAGAATCTCAGCTCTTTGGTTCCCAGATAATCGTCTATGCCATTCCCATAAGTTTCTAATATTTGTGGGTGCTTAGTCAAGTAATTATATATTGAAGATGTACCACACTTACATTCTCCAACCACTAAATAATCTGGCAAATTCATTTATTTTCCTTCGAAAGAATACCTATAAGTTCTTCGTCATTCTTTGGTTCGAAAACATAACCAAGCTTCTTGTATATAGTAAGTGCGGCTGTGTTGTCTTTGTGTACCGACAATCTAATCCTAGAGCAGCCTCTGGCCCATGCAGCCGAGTGCAGGAACCTAACAAACATATTACCTAATCCTTTGTTGGCAGCATCAGGGTGGATAACAATACCTAAGCTTGGTACATCATATCCCTCATCCCAACCTCTAAGCATGCCGTGTCCAAGAATTCTTCCATTGTCTGTTAATACATAGTGCAAATCTTTACTTGATAAGCCACACAATTTCTCTGCGGTTTCTGATGTTAAACTATATGGATGATAGTAATTAGCATAATCACCCTTAGAAACATCAGCAAAGAAAGAGGCCAAGCCTTGTTCTATGTTTGGGTTTAGTTTTATGATTTCTAACATTTATGGATGTCCTTGTAGATGCGAACATGATTGACTGATTGTCTTGTCCCATGATTGACAATTCACATTGATGATACTAAAATTATTATTCTTTGTCCACCAACTTCTCATTGTTTGCTGAGCTATCTTACAGTTCTTATTGTTAGACAACACAACAGTTTGAATCTGTTCTGATGCCGCGATACACGAGAAACAAGAGTGCACTCCAACAAAACCAATCGCATCTTGTACTATTTTTATTGCTACGCGAGTGTTAGTTTTGTTAACTAAGTTGATTGCTTGTGGATTTGTAGTGTGTATCGTCTCTTCTTTGCTATAGGACGTTGGTCCCTTTTGAGAAGAAAACGATCTTTGATAACTCTTACCTAGAACAATTACACTGCAATTGAATTTTTGCACTAATGTATCTATGAGCTGGTTGTATTGTTTAAGACCCACAGCCTGTCGTTCTGGTATAGATGCGAAAGGATGCACCACGATATACGGCCCGATCCCTTTTGTTGTTTTCTCTAGTTCTTTGTTGTCTTCTTTGCTTAAGTGTATCGCGCATTTCTTAGGTTTCAATCCTAGATTTTTCATACTTTGTACGCCTATTACAGGGTATCCTCTTTTCTTTAATACTCTCTCTAGATGAAGTTGTCCTGGTAACAACAAGTTTCCTTTGTTGTTAATTGGCCAGGCATAATACTCCACTATATCTATATATGGGTCGTGTGTAAGGACATCTACTGCATGTGGATTGGTACTACAAATCAATGCCATTACTTTAGTATTTGGGTATTTTTCTTTAAGCGACTGCAAATATCCCCATCCATGTTTGTTACTTTGGAGGCAATACCATTTATATATATCACCCATACCACCAAAACCAGTAACACCAATTCTTGAAGGCACAGTCACTAACTATCCTTTAAGATGATCAATTGCTTGTTTGGCAAACTGAGAAAAGTCTTTTTGACCATTGGGAATTCTAATTATTTTTTGTTGAGTCTTGTCCATTACATTACCATAGTTTCTTACTGGTAAAAATAAAACCATACGTTGTTTTTTAGTGTATCCAGGCCAGACATAACAAGACCATGTTCCTATCCAACGATCAGCATGTAAAGCTAGGTAGACACCTATTCTCATATTTGCTTTGTCTATTAGGTTAAATAAACCTGGCCGTTCATAATCAAGTTCTTCTTTGCGTACAGTATCTTTCTTACCTTGGTTGGCTAACTGTATATAGGTGCCACCCATCACTACAACATTGTATTTTAATTCATCTATTAATCTATCTATTAGTTTTGGGTATTCTTTAACAGGAAAAGGCATTCGTTCTGAAGTGCCTGCAAATGGATGAATAAATGCGTACTTGCCCTTCTTTGTTACATTGTCTACAATAATTTTATCGCTAGAAGATAGATATACAGGAGGAATTTTTCCTTTAACACCAGGCATTAATTCTTTTACTACTTGGGACAATGGTTTGTATCCTGCAGTATGTTTGCCTACTTCTTTCCATGGTCGATTTGGATTAATCCACGGTAGTTCAAGAATCTCGTCAATATAAGGATTGTGCTTAATATATTTAGCCCCTTCTTTACTACAGCTTGTAATAATGACTCTAATTTTTGAGTCAGGAAACTTTTTCTTAAACATTTCAACATGACCCCAACCTTTATAACACCTAAATTGGTTAGCAGGAATATCTCCTGATCCACCACCATCATGAATATATACTTTGTGTGACATTCAAATATTCTTCCCTAGATGTGTAATAATTTCTTGTTTTATCTTTTGTCTATTACCAGCAAGTGCTTTGTCTCTTTTCTTTTGATTTTCTTCTGATAATTCTGGTATAACATGCCAGCCACCAGGAACAATAATTTTTCTATATTTGGTTTTGCCAAACTTTCTTTTATTAACTAAATCTATTGTCTGTATTTTGTCTTTTGTACAAATAACCATAGGGTGAGCTGGACAGTTCCAGCATGCACAATAAAAGGCTGACCAAGTTCCAAAATATCCATGGGCTCCTCTTGCTAGTCTAATGGCTACTGTAACCTCTACTTTGTTCACTAGATTAAAAAGCTTGTTTCGCCTGTACGTAAAAACCTCTTTATGTGGAGGTTCGTTTTGTTGGAATGATTTATGATATGAGCCTCCAACTACCACAACGTTGTATCCTAAGTCGTCTATCATAGTATCAATAACGTTGATGTATTCTTCTTCTTTAACCTTGCGAATATAACTTGAGAATGGATGAATTAAGACATACTTGCCTTCGTTCTGAATGGATCGCACTAAAGCTTTTTCCTGGGTATTCAAAAACATTTGAGGCGTAACAAATTTAGCTCCTGGCAGTTTGGCACCTGGGTTAAGGCACTCCCATCCTGCTAGTAGTTCTTTGAATTTTGCATTGCGTTCTTTAATCCCTACACTTTGCAAAGCCCATGGAACATGGTTGACTTGACAAATGCTTGGGTTGTTTTTAAAAAGTTTTTGTGTTTGATTGTTAGAACTACAACAAATTACTTTTACTTTATCTCTGGGGTTCTTCCTTATATAAGATGCAATCTGACCGAAGACACCACCGTTTCGATAATAATGCAGAATAGTATCTCCCAATGCACCCATAGAAAGAATGGCATATCTCTTTGCCATTTACTTAGAATACTCATCAATAGCAGAAATCAAACGCATTCTAAAAGCATTTAGATTGACAATCTGGTCTGTGATTTCTACTTTTGCTTCATCAGAAACATTCGGGTTGTTCATTTGTTCTTCTAGATGCCACTGCTTTAAAGCTACTATCGTAAGACGGTCACAAAGTTCTCCTAATGACAAACAAATAGGCATGTATCACTCTCTCCTTATGGTTCAATAATTTGTAGCTTTGGTTGTGGCGTTACAAAGCGAGTTCCTTTATCAAGTAAATCTTTTTCTCTTTCTATAAAAGAATTAATGAAAAACCATGGTAGTGCCAACAAATAGTCAGGTCTCATCTTGCGCATCTCATCTTCGCTTATGATTGGGATACCTGTTCCTATTGTGCATAGTCCCCATTTCTTCTCATTGGCTTCTGCTATGCAAGGTAACAAGTCTGTTCCTATTCCATAATACTGCAGCAATACATTCCCTTTTGTGCTGGCACCATACCCAACTACTGTCTTCCCTGCTTCCTTTTGACGTTGTAACCATGTTACCGTTTGCCTCTTTAGGTTCTCTATCCGTTGAGCAAACTCTAGGTACGGTTCAGGGGAGTCAAGATTTTGTTGTTTCTCGTATTCCAACATGCCTCTATATCTCGCACGACCAATACTTAGCCAGTGCAGTGGACAATTAAGATGTTTTGTTGATCCTTTAGGAGTGGCATAGACACGAAGACTTCCACCATTTGTAGGATTCATAACCACATCAAGAACTTCAAAATCACTATTCTCTAGCAGAGATTTAAGAATTTTTAACGTGTAGTAAGCTACATGCTCATGACACATGTCACCAAATTCATTTTGTTCTAACATTAATAAGATATAGCTAATCTGTATTACAAGTACACCTTGGTCATCTATAATACTGCGTACCTGTTCTAGAAACTCTGCTGGATGATCTAGATCATAGAACATAGCGATAACACTAACAATTTTAGCCTTGGCGCTGGTCATGTTTTTGTATACATCTGCGCTAAAGAAATCATTAGCTAACATTATGCCATCTTTATATAGGTCTGATTCTCCTGCTACATCTGCCGGGTCTATCCCAATCCTGTTTACTGTTTCTGGATAGTATGTAAGCATTGTTCCATCATTGCTGGCAATATCCAGGACAGTGTCTCCAGGCTCGAGCTTCACAAAAGACATAGCTGATTCAACAATTGACTTTAGCTCTTTGCGCATTGAACTGTTAATACCAGAGTAATACCAGTAGCGCTTGTACATCTTTTCAGCTGGGAAACTATCATACCTTTGTACTAGTCCACTGTTGACTCCAATGCCCACTCTTAATGGCTCTACGCTACCTGTCTTCTCTTTGCCAGGCTCTACAAAATCACTAACATATTGTTCACCTAGATCAATACATTCTTTTAATGGACTGCCTGTGATTCTACATTTAGCCATCAGATTTCTCCTTATCAGTATAATTAAGTTTCGTATCCATAACAGCATTCTCACTATCTGTAAGATTATCTATCTTATATCGTAGTTCTGATCTTTTGGCATTCTCTATCCTGGTCTTCGTATGGATTGCCACTTTGTCTTCTACTGACAGTCCATTGTCTTTTAATTTACCTGAAAGATCCTTTAGTTGAGTAGCGGTATGCCAGATTTTGATATTGCATGAAATGATTTCATCGATTAGTTGTCCTAATGTCTTACTCATTGATACGCTCCAAGTCATAGTCTACCATTATCTTAACTAGCTGATTAAATTTAACTGTTGGCTCCCATCCTAAGACTGCTTTTGCTAAGCTTGGGTCTCCCAATAGAGTCTGTACTTCTGTTGGTCTAAAGTATTCAGGGTTAACATCTACTCTGACTATACCGGTTTTGTCATATCCTTTACGATGAAGGCCTTCTCCTTTAAATTCAATAGGCATACCAGCATGCTTAAATGCTACTGTACAGAACTCCTCAACAGAATGATTCTCTCCAGTTGCCATAACTATATCTCGAGGCTCTTCTTGTTGTAGCATTCTCCACATACCTTCAACATAGTCTGGCGCATAACCCCAATCCCTTAATGCTGATAGGTTACCAAGCGATACCTTCTTTTGTAGGCCATTAACAATACGCGCTGCGGCCACGGAGATCTTCTTTGTAACAAAGTTCTCTCCTCTTCTGGGGTGTTCGTGGTTATACAAGATGCCATTACAGGCAAACATTCCGTAGGCTTCTCTGTAGTTCTTTGTAATCCAATAGGAATATAGCTTGGCAACTGCATAGGGACTGCGAGGATAAAAAGGTGTCTGTTCGTTCTGAGGACTTTCTTGTACAAGTCCGAATAATTCACTTGTTGAAGCTTGATAAAATTTAGCAGTAGGACACAGTTCTCTAATAGCATCGAGAAGTCTTATGGTACCGATAGCATCAACTTGTGCACTATATTCAGGTATATCAAATGATATTTTGACATGAGATTGCGCAGCAAGATTGAAAATTTCATCGGGCATGGTCTTTTCTATAATACGAGAGATGTTTGAACCATCTGTCATATCTCCATAATGTAGAAAGAGAGTCTTATTTTTAATATTAGGATCCATTGTTAGATGGTCAATTCTTTGACGTACATACAATGAAGTTCTTCGAATAATTCCATGTACTTCATATCCTTTGTTAAGAAGCAATTCAGCTAGAATTGACCCATCCATTCCTGTGATACCTGTAATGAGGGCTTTTTTCTTAGAACCAGTCGGCTGTTTCATGTGCAATTTCCTTTAGTTTCTGTGGACTTCGATCATGATTCAAGTATAACATTTTATGATTTGGATTTGTAATTTTATCTTTGGCCCAAGGCATCTCTTGTAAAGGTTTAATCCATCTTTCAGAAGTAACAATAACAGTTTTAACTCCACCCATAGACCATGCTGCGCACATCATAGATGATGCAGTGCCAACAAAACCAGCTGATCTTTTGACTAACTCTGCTGCAGTTCTTGCATTGGTCTTGTCAATAAGATTAACAAATCCATCCTTGTTCAACTTGAAGACTTCTGTAACCAGTCGGGCATTTTTACTGCCATGGTTAATTCTTTCCCAAGACTTACCAAGCATTATTACTTTATAACCACTGTTAATTATTGCATTAATAATAGGTGTGTATTGCTCTACTTTGAGTGGTGTCCTTGTGTCTAGTCCGTATCTGTCACCAGCAAATGGATGCAAACAGATATATTTACCGTGTTTTGATGTAATTTTATTTACAAAGTCTTTGTCTTCATTAGATAAGTATATAGGAGGTGTCTTCTGTTCAAACTTCTTGGCAATAGCTGGGGACAAGAATCTGTGGTCTCCTACATAGTTTTTGATATCTTTTTCTTTGAAGTCTTTTAGATGTATCCTGGGTTTAATTACTTTGTCAATACAAGGATGATGATCCACTAATTCAAGTGCTGGTATGGTTTGAGACACGAGTAGTGCATGAATGCTAACCTCTGGGTGTTTCTTTTTAAGATCTTCTATACATTGCCAAGTTATATGGCAAAAGTATCTCTTGTAAAAATCTCCCATGCCAGCATATAGCCTAACATATAGTTTATCTGGTATATTTACTTGACCCAATTGATTGCCTCCTGATATCTACCACCATAGGACATTTTGATATCCAACTTTTTTCATTAGCTCAATGAGTTGTTTGTCTTTATGGAGTGTATCAAATTCTAGATTCATAATAGCCCGTGTGTGTTTAATGTCACCCTGAAGGTATCTCTCTTTGAAGTTTTCCCATCTTGGAGCTGGAGTTTTCTTTTTCTCATTTGTAATTAACTTATATGTCATGTTTGTCGGATTCCAGTTTTCAGCAGCCCCAAGTGCTCTTTCGCCAAATGGTATGTTGCAATATTTATACATATCTTTAATCAATTTAATACGTGTGTCTTTTGATTGAGATTGTGCAGCATCAATAGGCAGATGAAAAACATGCTTGTGGGGGATAGATAAGATACCCTTGTATAGCTCTATCCACTTCTCTAAACGATTCTTCCTGTGTTTCACTTTAAGACCAGCAGTATTATTATGCTGTTCGACTTCTCTCCATATTTTTGAATGAAGAGACAATAGAGGATCTCTTACTGGGACAACAATAGGGCATCCTGCTGGAGCCTTTCGTAAGTCATTTAAAATCCACGAGTCAGCTTTATGAAAATGCTCGTGCCCAATGATAATTTCTTTTCCCTTTACGTCATCTGGTGGACACACAGACAACACAGCCCTATCAAAGAAAGTCTTTTTGGTTACTGAACCAGGTTCTACAAAATCAGAAAGCTCAATCGCTCCATTTTCTATGTATCTTTTGTGTTTTAGTTTTCTGTGCTTAGAATACAAGCTTCCAATACGAAGATGACTATCTGGATATGCAGCTGCTAGTGTTGCGCTAGCAAAGAATGTTCCAGTATGCTGTATGCTTAATACTGTAATTTTCTTCATTATTGTTTTCCTTTGAATTTGTTCTCTGCAACTGTTGCTACTTGTTTAGGTGTGATGTCTGTCAAACATTGCGAATGTGATCTTACCATGTTTGTTTTTTTGCATTTCCTAGTAGCATTCCTCCAACAGGGAACACAATCTAGATCCGATACAATAACTGTAACATTTTTGTACCCTTTGCATCTAGCTTTGTAATCAATTGGACCGAATATAGCTACGGTTGGTATATTTAAAGCCGCCCCGAAGTGTAGTAGACCAGTGTCTACTGTTATGAGTCCTTGGCATCTAGCCATGATGGCCATAGCTTTCCTAAGCGGGAACCCACACGCATCAACAACATTTTTAAAGTGATGTTCTCTAGAATGGTCTAAAAGTACTATCTCAAAGTTAGATCTTAGTTTGTCAAACAAAGAGTTAAAGTGTTTTTCTGGCCAATCTCTATACATCTCTGCGCTTCTAAGTCCAATTACAATCTTTGGTTTATTAGAGGGTGCCGACTTGGTTATAAATTCTCCAGCCCATTCGTATTCTTCTTTTGTTATGTAATACTCAGGCTTTAGGGTCTTTATCTGATTGCGGACACCAGCTGCCTCAGCAAAGATTTCTACTCGGCTCTTTTGAACTGTCTTGCCAGAAGCTAGTCTCGAGGATTCATATCTTGCACAAGGTGAAGAAACATCTATAGTTGCATAGAATCTTTTATAATTAATGCCCTTGTCTACGTCTAATAGCTTGGAAACATTAGGGTTATTCTCTAGCACTGGCCATAATTTCTTCTGACAGGCTACTTGTATGTCCTTGTTGGGATACTTAAGTTTAAGTGCCGCTAACATTGGGGTAGTCATTAAGAGGTCGCCTAGACCATTAGTTTTTCGGCGGACCAAAATAACATTATCTTGACCATGTGCAGTTTTATTATTTCCATACACTATATTTCTTAACGGAACATATGGAGATATGATTTTCTTTCTGACGGCCATCAGAACCTCCTCAGGCTTTATACCGACTAGACACTCTAACTTAGTGCCACTATTCTTATTGCAGTGGGGTGTGTACCAACAATCGAATATACTCGTGTTATTAATGGTAAATGTTGGATCGTTTTCTACTGTAATATCCCATACGTCAACATCTTGTCTGGTGGATTCTTTTATAGATTTTATTGGCACCAACAAGTGTGTGTCTGTCTTATACCATCGTTTCCACTTAATGTCTCTGCTGGCATATACCCTATAAATAATAGAATCTTTTTTATAATTGGTGTCTCTTTTTCTTTGATATACTTTAGCTACTTGGCCAAGTTTAGCAAACAATAACTGTATACCATATGCTAGATGTTCTTTTGATGTTGTGTACACATCAGATTTCACACTAGTGTAACCATCACCTTGAAACAGACCAGACAAAAATGCTTCTATGATTTCATTAGGTGCATGTGCTAATTCATTTGGAATATACTTATTAGATAAGTTTAATCTTTGTGTTAGTGTTTTGCCGAACAAAGAATGCAATAAAGATACAAAATTCTTATTACATACTGTAATTACATTGGATTCTCCAATTGAATTTGGTTTAACATGAAAGAATCCTACATTGCGTTTGTGTGAAAAGAAAACATGTGGGTTCTCCAATACAATATTTTGTACTCTGTCCTCTATATGCTTTTCTTGATTGGAAATAGCAAATTTTACATTGTATTCTCTGCTAGTTCTAAATGGAGTCCAACTCCATCCTTCTGCTACAAAGAGGCCCACTAACCATGCTAAATCTTTTGACTGCAAGAGTGGATTGTGTGGTTCTATTGTCTTTGGAATTGGAATACAACAATATTCTCCAGTACTTACATCTTTGGCTTCGGTCCAAACTGGTTTAGATAATATAGGAACAGCTTGTCTCTTATCAGACAATGCGTCTTTGGCCTTCCAGCTATAAGTTCGTTTTGCAACCAATAGTTTGTGTTCTTCTGTTAATGTTATTGGTTTGTATGATCCGAATACATCTATTTCTAAAAGTTTTCTGTTGTCCCTGTCGTTCTTGTGAACTTGTAATACTTTTTCAGGTGCTCCAGAGTTAGTTAGTACCATATCGTCTTTAGTTATATCTTGTATTTGTTTGTACCCAGTGGTAGTTGATACTAGACTGTCGCCAGTAACACAATTTTTGCAGGGCATATCTTTGGTTATTGCAGTAGCATTAGCATAGTAATTGATTCTGCTCTCGGGAGGTATCGGACCAAATATTGTAACAATCTTCTTCTGTAATGCCCCTGCCAAGTGTAACATTGCGCTGTCTGGACACACAATCACATCACACCTGTCTATGATGGCAGCTGTCTCAGTAAGTCGTTTGTCCATTAACAAGTGTACGTTGTCTGTTTTAAGTTCTCCCCAACGACTCACAGTGTTACCCCAATCGAATAACAATACCTGTGTATTGGGTTCTTTAGAAAGGAGCTTGACTAATTCACTTACGTAGTCAAGAGGCCAGGTTCTCCTGGCGTCATTGCTGCGAGCCTGGATAGCTATAAACTTAGTGTCCTTGTTAGATTTAGGTATGAGTTCTTTAAAAAAGTCTTCTGCCCATTTGCGTTCGTCTGTGTTTATCATGTATATGGGTAGAGGATCAGAAGAGATATCTATACCTACTTCGTCAGCAAACATATCTATTCTATTTGGGGGGATTGTACCGGATTTCTCTTGACTGAGTCCGGTTGCAGTGACATCTACTACGTAGTCATATTCGTTGTCTTTAACTAGATGGAAGGGTATTAGCTGGTCTACATAAGGATTATGTGTAATTACATCACCTAGAGCCCCCTGTGAATACTTTAGGTCAGTGGCATATACTAAGTAACATCCTGGTATAAGTATCTTGATAGCCTTAGTGAGTGGTGTCGTCATTAAGACGTCACCTATCCCACCAAGTCTACGCTTAATACAAATTCTGGGCTTAGTTGCTCTTAATAATTTATCTAATCTTATTCGTATGTTAGCTGTTTTCTTTTTAGATTTTGCATTGACAACTCTAGCTGGAGCACGAGGTATCTTTTGTGCAGGGGTAAGGACTCCATGCCTCATATTGTTTCCCATTTAAGGCCTCTGTTTATGTGGTTTTAATAAACTCGAAACTTATAATTGGCTTGAACAACTTGTTATTTTTGTATTCGGCCTCAGTGGTACCGTATACTTCTGCGGAAGTATTGAATGTTCCTGGATCGGCGTTATTAACAACATACCTAATCTCTGTAACTCGCATGGATGGATCAGTCATGATATCACCCATTAAGACTCCAAGTTCAGTCTGAAATCTTGGCTTGTTGGTTGTTAGAGCTTGTATCTTTCCACTATTAAGACGTCTTACACTAGGATATTCACCTAATTTAATGTGCATCTTAAAGATGTTTGGCTTCGAGCGCATTAGATTTTTAAAGAAATTCTGTGCACTTTCTGGTTTCATCTCTCGAATCTTGGTAATACCAACCAATGGTGGCGGATCAGTTGGATCATAATCTGCATAGTTGTATGTTACCATCTTTCGTTGGATGCCTGATTCCTTAATTGCTTTTACAATATCACTCTGATCTTCAGCATATTCTGCTACTCCTGCATGAGTAGGATTTCTACTGAATAGACCAGATGATGGATTGATTAATGCGTTTGGGTCTAGTTTTTCAACCATGGGATTCCTCCGTTTGTAATACTTCTTTGATATCAGCCAATATGCTTTTCATTCTTTTGCGGTCCATATTACATGCCTTAGCTAGTTTTTGTACTGATAACTTATTATCATCACTGACAATTATTATATTTATAATATATTTTTCGGCTCGTGTAAAGGACTTTCCTATAAAACGATCTTCTAATAGTATTCCAGGTGTCCTCCAGTAAAATTCTTCATCTGTTTCATAGCAGCCATATATCTCAAGTAGCCCCGAAGGGGCTTCTAGTAAACACATCTTACTGTCTATTTCCTTAAGCATTTTAGACACATACCAAGGTATCTGTTTCTCTAAGTAAGGCACCAAACTACTCTTCGAGCAGTCATAACCAGCAAACAATGACTCAGTTAATAGGTACAGTTCTGACTCAGCCTCAGAAGAACAGAGACCCTTCTCCATAAGTGACACCTTAGCCCAACCTAAGACAGGTCGTAGCAGTAAGTAGAAACCATATACTTTATCTCGGCGGACACCACTCTCTGAATGAAACAATGTACCCTCATACTTA
>Ga0255051_10000187_pt1 | contig 22817 bp, 19 predicted proteins | sample JV7_2_9_MG_FD_181719 | JGI IMG/M metagenome (GOLD analysis project Ga0255051, IMG submission 181719) | Seawater microbial communities from Jervis Inlet, British Columbia, Canada - JV7_2_9 | ecosystem: Environmental > Aquatic > Marine > Inlet | place: Canada: British Columbia | collected 2016-10-06
CCTCTACACCGGAGGCTTCGGCCGCTTCGTTACCTCCACGACCGCTCCGATTACTACCGGCTGAAACGATAACTGCCGGGTGGGATTCGCACCCACTGAGAAAACACGCCTTTTCACGGCGCACAATAAATTAGACCCTACGAGCATAATATTGGAGCACTGAAATAATTTTTATACTGAGATAATTAATTAGTAAGCTGATTTAATTTTTCCTGGTTATATTCGAGTTTCAGGTCGGCTATGATGCCATCCAGATTGGGAATAACACGTGCAAGGTGATCTTCGTCGACATTTGACAGTAAATACTGACTCAACCCATCGTCGCTGCTCGATTCCATTTTCTCAGACTCAGCCAGGTAGGCCCGGGGTATATCCTGAATATGTATTCCCAAATAAGGTAGTTCCACATCATTTTCTGGATTGTATATGATTGCTACCCGGGACCTCGGGCTGACAAACGCCGTGTCAATGGAGCACATTTCCTCTACCGATACCACTGGTATATAAACACCGCGCCACAATACGACACCGGGAAACCATTCGCTGCAATCGGGCAACGCCCTGGGTGTGGAATAGCCGATTATTTCTGCAACCGCTGAGTTAGGGACCAACAAATTGATCGAGCACAGGGGCAACAGCATGCAACGAACTGATCCGGTATTGCCACTCATTATAATTCCCCAATCATAGCTCAGCTCGCAATGGCACTCTGGATATTATCGATTAACTCTTCTTCCTGATAAGGTTTCCCCATGTAATTTGTTACTCCAATCTCCAGCGCCCTGTCGCGATGTTTTTCACCCGTTCGCGAAGTAATCATGATAATCGGAATTTTCGAATACAAATTTTCATTTAGCATATGCGTGGCCAGTTCAAAACCGTCCATGCGAGGCATTTCTATATCGAGCAACATGACATCGGGTCTTACATCTTCGAGCTGGGCCAGTGCATCAACCCCGTCCTTGGCTGTTACCACCCTGTAGTTATGTCTTTCCAGTAACTTACTGGCAACACGGCGCATGGTAATCGAATCGTCTACTACCATGACGATTTGTTTTAAGCTGTCGCTATCTGCGGCGGCACCTGCCTCGTCCTTGTAAAGAATTTTAACCCCACTGCTGGTGCCGTGCCGTACAACTCCATTGATATCGAGAATCAGTACAACGCTTCCATCGGCTAGTATGCTGGCACCCGAAAGGCCTTTGACCTGGCTCAACTGCTTACCCAGCGCCTTTACCACAATTTCGCGATTGCCGAGTATTTCATCGACATGCAAAGCCACACGGACATCGCCGGATCGGCTTAAAATTACTGGCTGTTTGATTTCTTCGTTCGCGGTATTGAAGTGATCGCCAGTTTCAACCAACTTGGGTAAATAATGTAACGCGAAGCGTTGCCCGCCATATTCAATCTCAGGCTCGTCTCTCTGGTAATATTCCACCAGCTTAGGGGTTTCTATGCGGGTAATTCCCTCAATATTTATTAATGGAATCGCATAGGACTCGTCACCGCTTCGTACCAGTATGGCCTGGTTGATCGACAGAGTGAACGGTAACCTGGCTACGAATGAAGTACCTTGCGGACCAGTTTCAATCTGCAGCGTACCTCCCAGTTGCTTGATTTCAATATCGACTATATCCATACCGACACCACGACCTGATATCTGCGTGACATGCTCGGCGGTACTGAACCCGGCCTCCAGAATAAACTGCACCAGATCACTGTCGGTAACACTATGATTCTGTTTCATCAGCCCCAGCTGTAAGGCGCGGCTTCGAACTTTCTCGAGATTGATGCCGGCACCGTCGTCGCTGACCTTAATAACAACATCGGATCCATCACGGGTAATATCGATGGTAATCACGCCGACTTCGGGCTTGCCATTCTTGACGCGGTCGACGGGGGTCTCGATACCATGGGATATCGCATTACGAATAATGTGCTCGAGCGGTGCAATCATACGGTCGAGCACCTTGTTATCGACTTCGTTTTCTTCGCCCGTAACCACCAGTTTAGCCTTCTTGCCTAGCTCCTGGGAGTTTTGGCGTATCAGTCGACGAAGCCTCGTCAATAGACCCGAAAACCGCACCATTCGACTTTTTATCAATCCATCCTGCAAATCGGTATTGACACGCGACTGCTGTAGCAACAGGGTTTCAGAATCCTTGACCTGTTCCCCTAACATGCCCTGTAAACTCGAAAGGTCATTAACACTCTCGCTCAGAGACCTGGAAAGTTCCTGAATCAATGTATATCGATCCATCTCCAACGGGTCAAAGTCTCCCGCCGTCTCGGTATTGACGCGATGACTAAAATGGATTTGTGCATCAGTTTCAGCTTCCAGGCTGCGTAGCTGATTTTTAAGCCGGCTTATAGTCTGGCCTAGTTCCCCGAGATAAGAGCCCAGTCCCGTCACCTGTTGTTCCATGCGTGCCCGATAAATACTGACCTCGCCGGCAGAATTGACCAGATTGTCGAGCAAATCAGAACGGACTCTAATTACTTCCTGGGCTTGCCGTTCATGTCCGGCACTGATGTCGGCTTCGCCAGTAAAGTCTGCGCTGACAATACCGATATCTTCGCTATGCGCTACTTGATTGTCGCCAGTTTCCGGTTGCTCAGACTGGCTCGCCTTGCCACGATGGCGCATGGCCTTAAGCAACAGAATTTGCTCTGCCGAATTACTCAGCGGCTGCTTTTCCTGGGCTTGCTCAACCTGTTTGTTTAACAGGTCAAAACTATCCCGTAAAAGTTCGATTAAATCGTCATTTTTCTCTACTCGACTATCGATTACCTCGATGAATATGGATTCGAGTTCATGGCTTAAATCTCCGATCTCACTCAGTTCGGCCATTTTTGCGCCACCTTTCAGGGTATGCAGGTAGCGTTGCAATTCCATCACCGCGGTAAAATCATACTGGCCGTTTTCATCCACTTTTTGCTCGGCCCATTCGTGCAGGGTGTGATCGCTCATTTCAAGCAATTCCTTCGCTTCGTCGACGAATATCGTCAATAGTTCATTGTCCTGTTCATCGTCAAATGATTCACCCATCATCGTCAGTGTATCGATAAATTCACCGGAGGGATGATCGGCATCGTCGGGGATTTCTACAGTATGCTCCTCCAGATCTTCGGCCAATGCGACCAGGCCAGATTTCAGATCCTCGGGTATCACTGGCAGTTGGCGGGTTTCGACCAGCTCTCTGGTCATGGATTGCAGTGCCTGATACCCCAGGCGATACAGTGTGACGATATCATGATCGAGCGCCATAGATTTCGACAGGGCAGCCTTTAGCGGTTTTTCCATGAGGCCGGCCAACTCACCAATACTACTGATATCGGCCGTTCGGGATGCACCATGGATGGTATGCAATGCCCGATAAAAATCTTCGTTTGGAATCAGCTCTTTTAACTTTTCAGAATATTCAAGGGCGGAATTTATTGTGCTTAGGTGCGATTCGACCTCTTGTTGGTAGATCGTCAGAAGTTCCGGATCGAACGACAGGCCGGTTGGTGCGCCCACTTCTTGATTGCTGGGCACGCTCCCCTCTACCTCTTCTCCAGGTATGGGATCCTCTGTCGTTAGCACTAAAGGGTCAGGGGGGGTCTCCTCTGATAGCATTACCTCGTCGCCACTCTGATTTGTCGACTCATCGCTAATGGCAGCATCGGCGTCGGTAGATTCTTCTGCCGCTTCGATTTCAGCTTCCTCGCCATCGGTGATCCGATCGTAAGAAGACTCAGTGATCGCTTCGAGTATACCGGTACGCTCTATCAACACCTGCTCGGCCTTGAATTCCGCGAGCGCCCTGGCCAACCCGCGAAGATAGGGAATATCTACCGTGGGTTTCTGATCGCTTTTCAGTTCGCCAACCAGCTCGGATAATGCAACAGCTGCCTGTCCAACTGCATCTATAATATTATCTCTGGGTAGAATCGTTTTATCAATTACCCGATTGAGTAGTTGCTCATAATCCCAGGCAAACTCGGCGATCTTGAGGGCGCCTACAAGACGACCACTACCCTTGATGGTGTGAAATGCGCGCCGGATATTCCTGATCGCATTTTCATCCTCAGTATGTAAGAGCCAATCCTGTTGTAACCGACCGACATTGACTGTTTCCTCTTCGGCCTCTTCCAGATAAATCTCCAGTATTTCGGGATCGCAGCCCGGAACTAATACCTCAGCCTCTTCGTTAACAGGCACTACATTTAAAGGTTTGTCTTCTTCGATATTTTCATCCAGTGGCGTTTCCGCCTCGGGCTCGATCGACTCGTCCGGTACTGGCCCTAAATCTTCCAGTTCCGCACTGGATTCATCAATAAATTGAATATCGTCCGGGGCTTCTATTTCTATCGGCTCGGATGATACGGTTGTTGCATCACTGACTAGGTCATCAGAATCAATAGAAATTTGCGCGGCGATAACAGGTGTGTCTTGTTCGACGGGGGGTTGCGTAGATTCCTCTAATTCTGCCGATATCGTGGTCTGTACGTCACCCTCGATTTCGATATTTTCGTCAAACTCTGATGCCTGCGGGAGTTCGGCACCAATGACTGATTCACTCTCGGAAGTACCCTCTTCATCTAAAATCACCAGCTCATCGCCATCCTCTGCATCGCTAGGTGGAGTGGTATTTGTGAGTAAATCCTGAAGCTGGGCATCGGCGAAATCCAGAATGCTGTTGGCATCACTTATTCGTTCACCCAGCGCCTCCAGATAATATTCGAGGCTAACTACTACCTGTGATAATGCATCGAGTCGCGCAGTATCCATAAATGCGACAATATCATGGGACTTCAAATACTGGATCAGACCATTGATCACCGCGACTGCCCGCTGCTTGTCGAGTAACAGCATCGCACCCCTTGACTCCTCCATCAGGGTAATACATAAATCTATATTTTCGCTTCGTGTGGGGTCGTTTATGAAATCGAGAATCGCACCTTTAGTTTTCTGAATATCATCGAGCGCAGCTGTCACTACCGCAGTTAGCACGTTATCCAGCTCATAGTCTTTTGATACATCCGCTTCGGCGCCAGCCTGCTCATTATCCACCAGCTGCCGCTTTTGCATCAGATCTAACGCATGTTCGACCTGGATCAATTCGGCCGCCATCGTCAACAAATACTCCTCTTTGTCCTTTAGATCACCCGCTATAATTTCTTTCACCGAGGTAATTTGCGATTCGATTAACTGCCGTTGTGGACCAAGCCCGATCATCGCCAGGGTATCTGATATGACGTGCAATTCCTGGGGAATATCCTTTAGCAAATCGATATTAGCCGGATCGCTGTTGACATAAACTTCGAGGGTTGATTTGACCGACTCAATATCAGTCTTCATCGCCTCTGCAACCGTCTTTAACAGGGCCTGATTAGGTCCGGCGATATTATCAAGCAGTATGCTTCGGCTCGACTCGCTGGGCAGGAATTGCTCCAGCCGATAGGCGGTCTTGATCGCCTGGCTCTTGGGCCCGTCACATTCCGGCTGCGCTATGTAATAAAGGAAGTTTTTAATCAGATCGATGGGTTGTCGCTTCAATAAGCCGCGTTCACCAATTATCAGGATGACACGGAACAAAGCATCCACTTTACCGAGTAAATTTTTTATAGATACGCCAGGCTCCAGGTTCTGGCGAGAAACCGATTCGACCAGGGCGCCGATGATCCACCAGATCCGTGCCACCTGTTCTGAAAATGATCTTTCCTCGAGAGTTTCGCAAACCTTTTCCAGTCGTCTTAGATTTTCTTCGACCGAGTCTTCCTTGATGATCTTGAGGAGCGCAAACTGATAAATAGGGCGTAACTTCTTAGCCAGAAGTTTTGACGCCGCATTACTACGCTCATCAATTGATTCGACCTCGACGCTTCCCGAATGCATCGACAGATCGGGCAGAAATAGCAGTTTTTCAGAAAATAAATCCTGATTTTTTACTGCACGAATATCGTTTAGCAGCGGTAATATCGCAATTGGGATATCGCGGTGTCCCGACTGTATATGCTCCAGATAATCGGGCAGTTGTAATACCGCACGCAGTAAAATTTCGATCGTCGGGTCACTGCGCTGTTTTTTGTGTTCAGTAATAAAATCGGCTAACGACAGCATCTCTTCGGTCAACATGGCTGCGCCATATTGCTCGACCATCATCAATACACCCTGAATCAGCCCGAGTCGCTCCTTGATCGGAACTAGCAATCCTTCATCACCTTCTTCAATGAATAATTTCAGGTCGGTTTTTATCTCGGATAGATTGTCGTCTATGGATTTTTTAACCCAACCCAGAGCGCCATGTCTAATCGATGTCTGCTGAATACTCATTTCTACTAGCTTTACTGCCCTGGCGTGTCAGTTTTGTCACGTTCTTTAATGAACGTGTTCTTGCTAGCTTCAGCACCTGGCAATTTGAAACCAGCTACCGACTTGCGCATCACATCAACCATGCTTGAGAGTTCACCGATAGAATTCGAGGCATGCCCGGAACCCTCTGAAGTCTTACGGGTAATCTGCTGAATTACGCCCATTGATTTTGTAATTTTAACACTCTCGGATGCCTGCAATTTGGTGGAATCGGAAATTTCCAGGATACGTTGCGCTAAATTCATCGAAACCTGCTCGATTCGATCCAGTGCGCTGCCCGCATTTTCGGTAAGTTTGGCGCCCTTAACCACGTTAGAGGTACTTTGCTCCATCGACACACTCGCTTCGTTAGTATCCGCCTGAATGGTTTTAACCAGCGCTTCTATCTGCTTGGTAGCATCACCGGTACGTTCCGCGAGGCGCTGCACTTCGTCGGCAACAACCGCAAACCCGCGTCCGGCTTCACCCGCCATTGAGGCCTGAATAGCAGCATTCAATGCGAGGATATTGGTCTGATCCGATATCTCGGTGATTAGATTAACGATATCGCCGATTTCTTGCGAACTTTCGCCGAGTCGTTTGATGCGTTTAGATGTTTCCTGAATCTGCTCTCGGATAATTTCCATACCGGAGATAGTCTGGCGTACAGTTTCTCCACCATTATGTGCAATACCCACCGATTTTCGCGCAACCTCTGCCGAATCACCGGCTTTCTCTGATATATTCGACATCGATCGCGAAATCTTGGTAATTGCCGAACTCGCAGAAGTTATCTCTTTGGCCTGGGCGATACTCGCCTGTTCCAGCTGCCCGGTGGTGTTCTGGGTTTTACGCACTGCGCTGCCTACCTGCACAGCAGTTTTGTTAATCGTACCTACCAGGTCACGTAAGGCATCGATAGAATAGTTAACTGAGTCCGCTATAGCACCAGTAATATCCTCGGTCACTGTTGTATGGGTTGTCAGGTCTCCATCCGCCAGGTTGGTCATTTCGTCCAGCAAGCGTAAAATAGCTCGTTGATTTTTGTCATTCTGGTCCTGTGAATCGATCAGACGTGATCGTGAACTACGTACCAGAGAAAAAGAAAGAGTGATCATCAAAATCAGGGATAATGCCATGAACCCAACGGCGACAATCGTTGATGTCTCCACGTGTTCATTGTGAGGTCTTATAATCGAAACAAAATTGCCCGAAGCCTTCAGCAAAATTGAACTTTGAGACAGAATTTTCGATGCCGCTTCATGCACCTTAAATAGCTCGTTTGAATTTTTCAGTATCTCGGTGACATTCTTTTTTACCACCGAGTAGAGATCGGCAAATTGAACCAGTTTAGTGACAACAGGGGTTCCCTTGAACTTTTTTATACCGAGCGACTTACTACCTTTCAACATGGCGAGAAGTTGCTTTTCGATTTGATTGGCGTCCCTGGAAAAACCTTCTGTTGCTGACAATACGACCTCACCATCGTTAGATATCTGGTTCAGGCTGTTCTGCATCCCTCGAATCAGAGCCAGTTGGCTGGTTGCCAGTGCTATGTCTTTGCCGGAGGCACCGGCTTTAATTAAATCGCTTACTATACTGTTCGATAAAGATATCAGCTCGGGCAAGGATTCGTTTATCTGTGTTACATATGCATTGACTGTTTCGATTGCGGGTTTTGCCGCAACTATACTACTGAGATTTTTGTCATAGCTTTGCCAGATACTCTTGACAGTTGAATACTCGGCCGAAAACTCTTCAGGTAATGGCGGCAGATCATTCTGACTATCGCCGTTATCCATGATTAAAATCGTTTGCTTGTACCGTTTTTGACTATTCGCTAGTTGGCTGAATGCGCTCAAATCTCCTGAAACAGCAGCGAGCGCGTTAATCGCTATCTGCTGCGAAATAACCTGTTGCTCGAGGGCAAGAACCCCATAGGTTTTGTTCTGATTATCGTGTTTTGTATTCAGAAACACCAATATCGCCACAACCATGATTGAGACGACCGTCATACCACCAGTAATAGCAATTCTGCTTTCAAGTACTTTATCGGTCTGGCCCGAACCCGGCTCAATCCCTTCCCCGCCTCCGGGCAGCAATTGTTTAAGTTTATCTAGCAGCGCCATTAGGCCTCCATTGATTTAAACTTATCAGCATTTATTTATACCACTCGCACAAACTGTTCAGTTTTTACCAGTTTATCAACGCTGAACACATTCCATCGTTGCACCCGATCAACAAAACTGCCAATCAGATAATCCTGGATTGAACCCAGATCCGGGTCAATTTCATCACCGCGCTCCTGGGGTTTAAATCGCCTCATGCCGTATACTTCATCAACCAGTAAACCTGCGCTTAGGCCATTCTGATTAATAATCAAAACTCGACTATTTTTATGTAATTCAGTTTTTTTACCAAACAAAAAGGCACGCATATCGAGCACAGGCATCAGCGAGCCACGGATATTCGCAAGACCTTTAACCCAGGATTTAACCCCGGGTACCCGAATCGTTTCGGGTAGCGGAGAAATTTCATTAACCTCGTCCATTTTCGCCAGTAACGGTATATTGTTGATTCTGAAGCCGATACCAACCCAGTCGTCGACAACAGCCTTACTGGTAGGCATGCCACTAGAATTTTCACCACAACGCGAATCTAGCGTATGCAGCAGATCGAAAGGGGCGGTTATTGCCATACTTAGTTATCCAGTACTTTGTTTATTCTTTCCATCAATTCCTTTTCGTTGGCCGGCTTTACTATGTAATCCCTGGCACCCTGGCGCATCGCCCAAATTTTGTCGGTTTCCTGGTCTTTGGTGGTAATAATAATTACGGGTATGGATGAGGTATCTGGATTACGACTTAGATCACGGGTTGCCTGAAAACCATTTTTCCCCGGCATTACAACATCCATAAGGATGCAATCCGGCTTTGTTTCGATCGCCTTTTCAATACCCTCGTCACCGTTGACTGCAACCGATACCTGAAAATTGTTTTTTTCCAGAATAGTTCTGATAACATGAAGCTCAGTAGGCGAGTCGTCAATTATCAAGATATGCGTCATTCCAGTATTACCTCTTTAAATTAGCAGTCCATTAAAAAACTGACTATGTCCGATTCACGTGGGTCGTAATCGCATTGATTAAATCTTCCCGGGAAAATGGCTTGGTCAAATATTTCTCGGATCCGACTATACGGCCGCGCGCACGGTCAAATATGCTGTCTTTACTGGATAACATGATCACCGGTGTTGCCTTGAACGATTGGTTGTTTTTGATCAATGCACAGGTCTGATAACCATCTAACCGCGGCATCATGATATCGACAAATATGATATCCGGTTTGTGTACCGTAATCTTCGCAAGGGCTTCGAAGCCATCGATCGCTGTGACCACTTCACAACCCGCTTTTTTTAGTAAAGTTTCTGCACTTCTGCGAATTGTCTTACTATCGTCAATCACCATCACCTTGACATTCAAGGCTTCTTGGTCCTGTACACTGTCTGATTGCTGAGACTCGTCGTTCACAACTCCCCCAGGGGTTCATAGGTGGTCTTTGCCACCCAAATATTCAACAGATTATAGTGGTTTTTTCATTTAAAACCAGTGATTTAATTCAACTATATGATGTAATTTCTACTATCATGCAAAGTCAATTTTACCCGTTCACACAGGGGGTTTCTGCCCAAATTGACCGCGCCGGGCAATTAAAAATATTTAATTTCAGATGGTCGTAACCTGCGTCAGGATAATTATAGGTTAATTTTTCGAATTAGATGTGCGAATCTCTCGAAAATCAGTAAAATTGGCGGTAGTTCAACCCTGTTGTCAAAATCATGAGCGCACAGATTCTCACCACCGGCCTGAAGCTATTGGGCGCCGACATCACGCCGGCAGAGGAAATCAAGATCCCTGTAGGATTTGTTCAGAGGTTCCTTAGTTTTGGCTTAGCAGGATTGCCTAATGTCTAATAAGTATAAACTCGGCATTGTCATGGATTCAATCGAGTCCATCAAACCCTGGAAGGATTCGAGTTTTGCGATGCTGTTGGAAGCACAGCATCGCGGCTGGCAAATTTATTACATGACGATTAACGACCTGTATATGGACAATAGTGTCAGTTACGCCAGCTACCAGCTGTTGCAACTGAAAGACGATAATCAGGACTGGTATAGCAAGGGTGATTCGGGCATTTGCCGCCTCGATGAACTCGATGTGATTCTGATGCGTAAAGACCCACCGTTTGACCTCGAGTATATCTATTGTACTTATTTACTCGAGCAGGCCGAGGAAAAAGGCACACTGGTGATTAATAAAGCCGCCAGTCTTCGAGACTGTAACGAAAAGCTTTACACTCGATATTTTCCACAATGCTGTGTCGAATCCCGCGTCAGCAGAAATCCTCAGCGCCTGGTTGAATTTATTCATCAACACCAGGACGTCATCATCAAACCGCTGGATGGCATGGGCGGACAATCCATATTTCGGGTTCAGAGCGGCGATAAGAACACCAATGTCATCCTCGAAACCGTAACCCGGTTCGGAACCTCACAGACAATGGCACAGCGCTATATCCCTGAGATCAGTAAAGGCGACAAACGTATCCTGTTAATCAATGGTGTGGCGGTCCCTTTTGCGCTCGCGCGTTTACCCGCGGTTGGTGAAAATCGCGGGAATATTGCCGCCGGTGCCACTACACAGGGACAAAAATTGAGTGACCGCGATCACTGGTTGTGCGAGCAAATTGGTCCGTCCCTACGGGACAAGGGGCTGATTTTTGTCGGTATCGACGTGATCGGTGATTATATTACCGAAATCAATGTCACAAGCCCCACCTGCATACGCGAGCTCGACCAGGAGTTCGGTTTGAATATCAGCGCAGACCTGTTCAATTGCATCGATCAACTCATCGCCCGTTAACCCTGGTACTGCTCGGTATTACCTTGCTGCTCGCAGGCTGCGAACAGCAACCATATCTAGTCGAGCAACGAATTTTACAGTTCGGCACCGTTATCGACATTACCCTGATACATCACGACCTTGCCAAATCCGAACAGGCACTGATTGAAATCGAGCAACAGCTGTCAGCATATCGTCAAAGCTGGCATGCCTGGGAAGACAGCGATTTAAGCCGCTTCAATCAGGCCCTGTCCAGTGCTCAACCGGTTGCGATACCGGCTTCGCTGCTTGAATTGATAATCTTAAGCCAACAGTATTATCTGCGGTCAAATCGGCTATTCAATCCGGCACTGGGGAAACTGATTGGCGCCTACGGGTTTCATGGACAATCGGACCCTGACAAAGTGTTGATAAAAATTATCCAACAAGACTTGCCGACAATGCTCGACCTGGAAATACAGGACCAGCTGGCAACCAATCATAATTCACATCTGCAGCTGGATTTCGGCGGTATCGCAAAAGGATATGCGGCGGGTCTGATTGCCCGTTACCTCGAACAGCAGGGATTTGAGCACTACTTGATCAATGCCGGGGGCGATCTCGTCACATCAGGCAATAAACTTGGGAAACCCTGGCATATCGGTGTGCAAAACCCGTTCGAACCAGGCGCGATCGCCAGTATCAACCTGGCAGGTAAGCAGGCCCTGTTTACCTCGGGTAATTATGTGCGCTTTTATCGCAAGGGTGATAAATTCGTCCACCATATTATCGACCCACGCACTGGTGCGCCATCAAAATACATCGGCTCTGCTTCGGTATTGACCTCCGATCCGGTACTCGCTGATGTTGCTGCGACAACACTGATGATAGACGGTATAGATAATCATCGTTCACTCGCACATTCGCTCGGTATCGAAGACTACATGATTATTGACGAAGATCAGAAAATCATCATCTCCCGTTCATTGGCGGAAAAAATTCAACTGGCTCCAGATCTAACGGCTACCATCATCGATTAAAAGTCAGACCAGATATTGGGGGAATCTAGTTTGAGCTCTCAAATGGCTGGTTAAGCGCCGCCAATGTTGGCAAAATACAGCCTGAATGACTCAACATGGCTCACAAACAAAATCACCGCGAATAGGCGCCAGCGACCGCCTGGGATTCACGCTGTTTCTTGCGCTGACAGTCCATGCAATTGTAGTGCTGGGAGTTGGTTTCACCACCAGCAAAAAACCGAAATCTGACGCCTTACCCAGTCTGGAAATCATTCTGGCCAATTCGCGCAGCCTGGACAAGGTGGAAAATCCAGACTTCCTCGCGCAGGTAGATCAGGCAGGTGGTGGAAATGCCGATGAGAAAGCACGCCCCAGCGCTCCTGCTTCAGCAAATACTCCTATCGATCAACAGGGCATGGCCGATCAGGCGCGATCCGAACTACACAAGAACCAGCTCGCAATCAACAAGCTTTATTTTATCACCCAGGCCGAAGCTCAACACGCGGTTGTCAAGCAGGATCAGATTCGTAAAAAGCAAAACCGCTCGCAACAAGCGAGCGAAGCTGAAAAACGACAAAGCCAGATAGCGCGTTTGCAGGCAGAAATCAGGCAAATGACCATCGATTATGCCAGTCGGCCAAAGACAATCACCTTAACCGCATCGACTAAAAAGGCCGTTGAAGCCAGTTATCTGGCCAGCTGGGTAAAGAAAATTGAACGCACCGGAAATTTGAACTATCCACAGGAAGCCAGGATCAAAAAAATAGATGGCCAATTACGATTAAGTGTGAGAATCAATTCGATCGGCGAAATACTCGATGTTAAAATTACACGCTCATCGGGTAGTAGCGTGCTCGACGAAGCAGCAAAACGTATCCTTCGTCTGGCAGAGCCATTTGCCCCTTTTTCTGAAGAATTGAAACAACGTGCCGATCAGTTAGTCATCATCAGGACCTGGGATTTTAAAAGCAACCGCCTGAGCACAAAAGGTAGGGTATAATTGCAACCTGAATCCCTAGGTTCAGGGCGGTTATAGAGTGTAAGATATTGGTTTCACAGTGGAATCAAAAAATCTTAGTTTCACCCATAGGTTAAGGGGTATTTTTTGAACCACTGTGGAATCAATATATTGCGCTACGTTCCGTCATGAACCTATGGATTCAGGTTTACTTCAAGGTGATTTTATGACAGAGGATAAAGCAAATTTAGTCGATAAGTGCCTGATCGCAACACCGACGATCAAAGACCCGTTGTTTGCTTCCAGCCTGGTTTACATTTGTGAGCACAGCAAGGACGGCAGCATGGGATTAGTCGTCAATCATCAAACCAGCCAAACACTCGAAGATATTTTTACCCAACTCGATATCGAATGTCATGATGAGGCAATCAAGCAGCAACCTGTGTTTATCGGTGGACCAGTACAACTCGAGCAGGGATTCGTGTTACATACCAGCGCGAAAAACTGGCAAAAAACAATCGAAGTATCGACTGGGATTTACCTGACAAGTTCAATGGACGTCCTGCAAGCGATTGCGGATAACAAGGGACCAGATGATTACCTGGTAATACTTGGTTTTTCCGGTTGGGCCCCTGGACAATTGGAATCGGAACTACAGCAAAACTCCTGGCTGACATCTGCTTCCGGTGCGGAACTGTTGTTTCACAAAAATTCCGATCATAAATGGCAAATGGCGTTCGACACCCTGGGTTTCGATATCAGCATGCTGTCGCCCGTGAGCGGGAATGCCTGAGGACAAAATTGAAACCGTTATCGGCTTTGATTATGGTACCAGCTGGATCGGTATTGCAGTCGGCCAAACGCTAACCGCTCAGGCCAGACCCCTGCCCGCGATAAAATCCTTTAAACAGTCGCCCGACTGGGAAGCCATATCAAATTTACTCGATGAATGGAAACCACAAAAATTGATCGTCGGGTTACCAACTTCAGAACATCCCGAAACGAAATACATGACCGACAAGGCCAACCGTTTTAGCCGCCAGCTACACGGCAGATTCCACATAGATACGCGGCTAATCGACGAAAGACTGACCACACGCGGGGCTTATACTATTGCGATCTCCAGCGGAAAGCGCAAAAGCAAACCCGAAATCGATAGTCTGTCCGCGGTGCTGATTACGGAGACCTGGTTGCGTGAATATCAGCGGCAGTTAGGCCGAGACTAATTTTTTTATCATCGTGAATTTATTTGAATTAACATGGTTTCGCACACTAAGGCTTTCAATTCTTTGTAGTTACTACCGAGTAAGTGCGAAGCCTTAGAGAGTATTTGTGTGTGAAACACTGTTCGATTAGAGATATTATTAAGAATAATTCCACAGATACCTATCCTGGTGAGGAATAAATCAAACCAACTACTGTAAGTAGATAAAAACTATGCTATAAAGCCCCCCGAGTTCAATGCATGGAAATTACGTGGCCCTACCCTCAGTCGAAACTCTGATTGAAAAGCTGACCCAGGCACTGAAACCCTATTTCCCATCGAATCTCTCCCCCGCTGACCAGCCCATCATCATTGGTATCGAAACCGGCGGATACTGGATAGCCAAAGCGATACATCAGGCCATTGCACCGGGTAACGATCTGGGTCGCCTGAATATCACTTTTTATCGGGATGACTTTACCAAAATTGGTTTACACCCTACCGTGAAACCTTCGAGTCTTCCCACCGATATCGATGGCAAAACAATTATCCTCATAGACGACGTATTGCATTCGGGCCGGACTATTCGTGCGGCAATGAACGAAATATTCGATTATGGTCGCCCCCAGCGAATAATCCTTGCTATCCTGATTGATCGGGGCGAACGCGAGATTCCGATTCAGGCAGACGTCGTCGCTGAAACTATTCAGCTTGAATCCGGCAATCACGTTAAGCTCGAAGGCCCGGACCCACTTCAACTGACGATTAAATCAAAAGTCGAACATGCCAGCTAACAACCTCCAACTCGACGAAAATGGCAAGCTTCAGCATTTCCTCAGTATTGAAGGTTTAAATCAAAAAATTCTCACCGAGATACTCGATACTGCAGGAACCTTCACCTCGGTGACTGACCGGGTAATCAAAAAGGTACCGATATTACGAGGCAAAACAGTTGCCAACCTGTTCTTTGAGGCCAGCACTCGCACCCGTTCGACTTTTGAACTCGCCGAGCAACGGCTGTCAGCCGATATTTTAACCCTGAATGTCGATACTTCGGCGACGGTCAAGGGGGAATCACTGCTCGATACAATCCATAACCTTGAGGCGATGCAAATCGATATGTTTGTGATTCGTCATAAGGACAGTGGCAGCGCGCATTTTTTTGCGCAACATGTGCGGCCAGGTGTCAGCGTACTGAATGCCGGTGACGGGCAGCATGAACACCCGACACAGGCAATGCTTGACATGTATACGATCCGTCATCACAAGCAGGACTTCACGCGCCTGAGAGTTGCGATAGTCGGTGATATTATGCATTCACGCGTCGCTCGTTCGCAAATTCATGCCCTCAACCTGCTCAATACCGCCGAGATACGCGTGATCGCCCCAAGGACATTATTGCCGGTTGATACAGAGTCACTGGGCGTACAGTTGTACGATGATCTCGAACAGGGTCTATTAGATGTCGATGTTGTAATCATGTTACGCCTGCAAAAAGAACGTATGCGTGGTGCGTTGCTACCCAGCGAAAAAGAGTATTTCAACCAGTTTGGACTAACCCAGGAACGGCTCAACCGCGCCAAACCAGATGCCATCGTCATGCATCCCGGGCCCGCCAATCGTGGTGTTGAAATCGAATCCAGTGTCATGGATGGCAATCAATCGGTAATTCTGCAGCAAGTGGGGTTTGGAATTTCAGTACGAATGGCCGTCATGTCAATGATCGTCGGTCGCTCAGGGTTACAGGCCAGCGAATGACGATTCACATTAAAAATGGGCTTCTGATCGACCCAACTGGATCCTGCGAGTCTAAAACCGACGTCTTTACCGAGGGCAATCTGGTGGTCGGAATCGGTAAACCACCGCCTGGATTCAAGCCCGAGCAAACCATCGATGCGAAGGGACATTGGGTAATCCCGGGCCTGGTAGACGGCCAGGCACGGCTCAGGGAACCGGGTCAAACTCTGAAAGCAGATATTGCTTCGGAAACCAGGGCCGCAATCAAAAACGGAATCACCAGCCTGTGCATCCCACCCGATACGCAGCCAGAGATAGATAATTCAGCCGTTGTCGATTTGATACACCATCGAAATGCCAAGGCTGGTAATCGATGCCATATCTATACCATCGGCGCATTTTCACGTGCATTAGAGGGCGAACATCTCGCCAATATGGCAAGCTTAAAGGCAAATGGCTGCATTGCATTCAGTAACGCGGGACGCCCTTTTATCAATAATCTAGTGCAACGACGGGCGATGGAGTATGCCGCAGGAGAAGGCATGTTAGTCATCATTCAACCCAGAGACGATGATTTGTATGCCGATGGCTGTGCCCACGAAAGTGCCGTTTCCACCCGCCTCGGTTTACCGGCGATCCCCGAGGCCGCGGAAACCGCTGCCCTGGCAAAAGATATTGAGCTCGTTGGCCAGACCGGAGCCAGAACTCATTTTGGTCAGTTATCCTGCGCCCGTTCGGTCGATATGATTCGACAGGCCAAGGCCAATGGACTGCCAGTGTCAGCAGATTGTGCGATGCATCAGCTTTTTCTTACCGATCATGACATTGGTGAATTCGACACCAACAAACTGACCATTCCGCCGCTTCGCAGCCAGAGCGACAAACGTGCCCTGCGTGAAGGTCTCGCCGATGGCACAATCGATAGCATTTGCTCCGATCATCAACCGCATGAAGCCGATGCAAAATTACGCCCCTTCCCTTCGGCTGAGCCCGGCATCAGTACATTTGATACGCTACTACCCTTGGCAATCCGCCTGGTCGAGGAAAATGTTCTATCAATGCCCGAGGTGATTGCCAAACTCAGCATTGCACCCGCTCGCATTCTTGGGCTTCCTGCCGGTCAAATTGCGCTCGGCGAGCTGGCAGATATTGTCATTATCGATCCAGATGTTCACTGGCTTTGCAGCGGCAGAAATTTTTCTTCAAGGGGTAAAAATACAGCCTTTGAAGGCTGGGATTTTAATGCTCAGGTGTTACATACACTGGTGGCTGGGCAGGTGGTCTATTCTGCGCAGCCTGGGTAAAAATTCTAATTAACAACCGGATTGTTGGATTAAACTTCCTCTGACGGCAAGATCAATTCTTCCAGGCCTCCCTGTTGATTCAAATTGTGGCGCGTATTCTGCTGTTTTTGCTCACCGCCAAAATTGATTTTCCATTCAAGGTTGGTACTCGAATCCGCATAGGCCAGCGCATTTTTGATTGTAATCTTGTCGTCTTTGTACAGGTTGTACAAAGACTGGTCAAAGGTTTGCATGCCGGCGGTATCGCCTTTTTCCATAATTTCCTTAATCTCGTAAAAATTACCATCACGCAGTAGCTCTTTGATGTAAGGCGTATTTACCATTGTCTCCACCGCGCAAGCGAGTTTGCCCTTCATACCGGGCACCAGGCGTTGTGAGATAACCGCCTTCAGGTTTAACGACAGGTCCATCAACAGTTGTTTATGCATATCGGTCGGAAACATATTCATCATTCGGTCCATTGCCTGATTTGAGTTTACCGCGTGCAATGTGGTCAGGCACAGATGTCCGGTATCGGCGAAGTTGATGGCCGCTTTCATGGTTTCGGAGTCGCGCGCCTCACCTATCATAATTACTTCCGGTGCTTCGCGAAGTGCCTCTCTTAATGCATTTTCGTAGCTGAGCGTATCGATACCAACTTCACGTTGCGAAATAATCGACTTGTCATGCCGAAAAACAAATTCAATAGGATCTTCAATGGTGAGGATATGACCGCCCTCAATTTTGTTGCGATGATCAATCATCGATGCCAGGGTTGTCGACTTGCCAGACCCGGTAGACCCTACCACCAGTACCAGTCCAGTATTATTCATCACAATTTCTTTCAAAATCTGTGGTAAACCAAGCTCATCGATACTCGGGATATCCCATTTGATATATCGAATCACCATCGATACTTCGGAGCGCTGGATAAAAATGTTAACGCGGAAGCGACCGACACTCTCAAGAGTAAATCCCAGATTCTGCTCACGATTGATTTCGAAATCACGTATCTGCTCATCATTCAATAAACTATAGGCAAGCTTTTGCACCTGGCCTGAATTAAAGGCATTTTTGGCAATCGCCGTGGTTTTGCCCTGTACCTTCATATTAGGCGGCGCACCAGTCACGAAAAACAGGTCAGACGCCTGTTTTTCAACCATTATTTTCAGGTAGGGTTCGAGTAACTTGGTAGAATTACCTCCACTCATATCAATCCACCACGATCATCCTCACCGGATTCTTCGAGTTCAAAATCACGATGGTCTTCCACTATCCCCGAATTTCGGGCAGTTTCACTTTCGAGCTTGATTCGTAAGCGAATATCATTCACCGAATCTGCGTTGCGAAGCGCATCCTCGAAAGTGATTTTCTTCTCTTCATACAGATTGAACAGGGCCTGGTCAAAGGTTTGCATGCCTGCCTCGTTAGACTTCGCGATCAGGGTTTTCATTTCGTGCACTTCTCCCTTGAAAATCATATCGGTCATCAACGGCGTATTGAGCATCACTTCGATTGCCGGAATTCGACCCGTCTCACCTAATTTTGGAATCAGGCGTTGCGAAATTAAGCCTTTTAAATTCAGCGATAAATCCATCAACAATTGTGAGCGTCGTTCGTCCGGGAAAAAGTTGATTATTCGGTCGAGTGCCTGGTTGGTGCTATTGGCGTGTAGCGTAGACAGGCAAAGGTGACCAGTCTCGGCAAAAGCTATCGCGTGTTCCATGGTCTCGCGATCACGAATTTCACCAATCAGGATTACATCCGGTGCCTGGCGCAGGGTGTTTTTCAGCGCGATCTCGTAGGACTCGGTATCCACCCCGACTTCACGCTGGGTTACAAGGCAGTTGCCGTGATCATGTACGAATTCGACCGGGTCTTCAATCGTAATAATATGCCCGTAGCTATGCTGGTTTCGGTAATCAACCATCGATGCCAACGAAGTCGACTTACCTGAACCGGTACCACCGACAAATATCACAAGCCCGCGCTTGGTCATCGCGATATCCTCCAATGTATCGGGCAGGTTTAACTCCGCAAAACTCGGAATTTCGGAATTGATAATACGCAGCACCAACCCGGTACTACCGCGTTGCACAAAGGCATTAACACGAAAACGTGCCACTCCGGTCAACGCAATAGAAAAATTACATTCCTGCTTTTCCTCGAACTCAGAAACCTGCTTATCGTTCATAATCGAACGCGCAAGCATTTGCGTATGGCTGGGTGACAATCTCTGCTTTGAAACTGTCATTACCCTGCCGTCGACTTTCATCGCTGGCGGCGAACCCGAAGTGATGAACAAATCCGAGCCGTCTTTACTGACCATCATGCGCAGTAAATCGTGCATGAAACTTATCGCCTTGCTACGATCCATTGATTATTCCCATTAGAGTATCTCTATTAATTCGATTTTTTTCGTGGCAGGTTTTTGCTCCTGCAAAACCTGCATACATGCCATCCTGGCAATAAGTGCCAGGCAGCATCGCGCGGAGAACTGCAGCGTATATAAAATGCCTGAGGATTGACCGGGCCGACGCTTCGGCACGGTGCTGACACCGTAATTGCGGAAAAAGACAATTATATAGAGGTACTCTTAACATATTTCACAGCATTTATAATTGGTCAGGATGCGCGGCTTTCTTCATTGCCTCATCTTTAGCTACTACTCCCTGTGCCAGTAATCCTTTGAGATTTTGATCGAGTGTTTGCATACCAACGCTTTGACCCGTTTGAATAGCCGAATACATTTGCGCTACCTTGTCTTCGCGAATCAGGTTTCGAATTGCTGGCGTACCAATCATAATTTCGTGTGCTGCGACTCGACCGCCACCAATTTTTTTCATCAGTGTCTGCGAAATTACCGCTTTCAAGGACTCGGATAACATCGACCTCACCATCGATTTCTCGGCCGCAGGAAAAACATCGACGATGCGGTCGATAGTCTTTGCCGCCGAACTGGTATGCAGGGTACCAAATACCAGGTGACCGGTTTCCGCCGCAGACAATGCAAGTCGAATGGTTTCCAGATCGCGCATTTCGCCGACCAGTATGGTATCCGGGTCTTCACGCAGGGCTGAGCGTAACGCTTCGTTAAAGCCCAATGTATCGCGATGTACCTCACGCTGGTTGACCAGGCATTTTTTACTTTCGTGGACAAATTCGATCGGGTCTTCGACCGTTAAAATATGCCCATATTCGGTATCATTTTTGTAATCGACCATGCCCGCCAGCGTGGTCGATTTACCCGAACCGGTCGGGCCAGTGACTAATACAATGCCACGCGGGTATTCAGAAATCTCCTGGAATATTTTCGGCGCACCCAGATCCTCGAGACTCAATATCTTCGAAGGAATGGTCCGGAACACCGCACCGGAACCGCGGTTGTGATTAAACGCATTGACTCGAAATCTGGCAAGTCCAGGAATCTCGAATGAAAAGTCGGTCTCCCAAAATTCCTCGTAATCCTTGCGTTGCTTGTCACTCATGATGTCATAAACCATGTCGTGCACCAGCTTATGATCCATCTCAGGCACGTTGATTCGGCGAATATCGCCGTCCACCCGAATCATCGGCGGTAGCCCAGCGGAAAGGTGTAAATCGGAGGCACCCTGCTTAACACCAAAGGCCAACAATTGAGCTATATCCATGAACGATCCTGTATCTCGTTAGTTTTATTAAACTCTGTATAGCAGTTAATCGTCTGCACAGGGGAAAATTTATTATTTTTACGGCGAGTTGCCAAACGGCTTATAATCAGATTTTACGTGCATCCGTTTGATCAAATAGTGTCGCAAGCTACTTGACGACTAGTGTTAATCTGATAGATCAACTATAGCAAAACCTATGCAGAACATCGAAAAAAATCTCGCCCTGGTTCACCAGCAGATTGAACAGGCGGCAACCGACTACGACCGTGAAGTCAGCAATATTTCACTTTTGGCGGTGAGCAAAAAAAAGCCTTCTAGTGATCTGCGAAACGCATATAATTGCGGTCAACGAGATTTTGGCGAAAATTACCTGCAAGAAGCGCAGGCTAAAATGCAAGATCTGACCGACCTTGATATCGTATGGCATTTCATCGGTCCTGTGCAGTCGAACAAAACCCGAGTACTCGCGGAATCATTCGACTGGGTGCATTGCGTCGACCGTCTGAAGATAGCACGACGCCTTAGTGATCAACGTCCTGATTCCATGCCGCCACTCAATATTTGCATCCAGGTTAATATTGATCTCGAAAACAGCAAGTCTGGCGTGGCACCTGACGACATCATTGCGTTCGCTGAAGCAATTCGAGATTTGCCGAATATAAGGCTGCGCGGATTAATGGCAATTCCGGCGCAACGATCCGATTTTGAATCCCAGCGTGAACCCTTCGCTAAAATGAAACAGGCCCTGCAGGACTTGCAACAGCGCGGTTTAGAATGTGATACGCTTTCCATGGGTATGAGCCATGATATGCAGGCGGCAATTGCAGAAGGCTCTACGCTGGTTAGAATAGGTACTGCAATCTTCGGGGAACGACTTTGAATCATAAACAGATTGTTTTTATCGGCGGCGGCAATATGGCGACCAGCCTGATCGGCGGTATGCTCGCCAACAGCTACCTGGCGTCAAATATAACAGCCTGTGATATCGATGAGGAAAAGCTTGCCGGACTATCCAGAGATTTCGGTATTAACACCACGGGCAATAGCCTGAAGGCGGTTGAGTGCGCCGATATCGTCATAATCGCGGTTAAACCCCAGGTAATGCAAATGGCTTGCGAGCAGATGGCGCCTGCCAACATCAAAGCCGATTGTTTGTTTATCAGTATAGCTGCCGGTATCCGCGAAACGGCTATCAATCGATGGCTCGGCGGTGAACGGTCTGTAATTCGGTGCATGCCTAATACCCCGGCCCTTGTGCAACTAGGCGCCACCGGTATGTACGCCAATAAAGAAGTCAACGCCGAACAAAAAAGGGCTGCTCAGGCGATACTCGACGCTGTCGGCGTCACGGTCTGGGTAGAGCAGGAATCGGCATTAGACGCAGTAACCGCTATTTCGGGTAGCGGTCCTGCTTATTTTTTTTATTTTATCGAGCTATTGCAACAGGCCGGCGAAGACCTCGGCCTGACCAGGGAAACTGCACAATTGCTGGCAAGGCAAACTGCCCTGGGAGCCGCCTCGATGGCACAAAACGAGGATGTCGTGCAATTACGTGCCCAGGTGACTTCTAAAGGCGGCACCACCGAACAGGCAATACTTTCGTTTCAAGAAAATGGTTTTGCTTCGTTGGTTGACAAAGCAACTCAAGCTGCACGAGACCGCTCTGTCGAACTGGCGCAGCAACTTGAAAATTAATCATCACTGACACAATAATCGGGTCTGATATGGGTTCAAGCTATTTTACATC
>Ga0255051_10000188_pt1 | contig 22688 bp, 19 predicted proteins | sample JV7_2_9_MG_FD_181719 | JGI IMG/M metagenome (GOLD analysis project Ga0255051, IMG submission 181719) | Seawater microbial communities from Jervis Inlet, British Columbia, Canada - JV7_2_9 | ecosystem: Environmental > Aquatic > Marine > Inlet | place: Canada: British Columbia | collected 2016-10-06
CTCTTGCTTTTACTTTGCCCACACCCTAGCTTACCGATCAGGGTAGTTAAGCAAAGTAAAAGCAAGAGAGTAAAACAGGTAATTTAGCCAGAGATAATCGATACTAAGTTGATCTACATTGAGCCGATATTAATCTTTCTTATATTAATATGCGTTATCACATTAAATCATTACCAGTGACATTCCAGTATGAAACATAAAGATGTTATTTCAATAGATACATATTCAAACACTGAGCACGATATATCACTTCAACCTGCATCACTCGACATATGGGATAAAAAATACCGTCTCAAGAAAAAGGATGGAACCGCAATTGATAGCGATATCAACGGCACCTATGCTCGTGTAGCGTCTGCTTTAGCAGAGCAGGAACAAAGTCAGGAGTTAAAAGAATACTGGAATGGTAAGTTTTTATGGGCTTTGCAAAATGGTGCTATCCCCGCCGGGCGTATTATCTCCAATGTCGGAGCAGATGAATTTAGACCGAACACGTCAACGATTAACTGCACGGTATCCTCGACAATTAAAGACTCGATGACCGATATTCTGCAAAAACTGCACGAGGCAGGCCTGACCTTGAAAGCGGGTTGCGGAATAGGATATGATTTTTCTACGCTGCGACCCAAAGGCGATTATGTAGCCGGCGCAGGTGCTTATACATCTGGGCCACTGACGTTTATGGATATATACGACAAAATGTGTTTTACAATTTCTTCTGCGGGTGGGCGTCGCGGTGCACAGATGGCGACCTTTGATATCAAGCATCCGGATGTGCTGGATTTTATTCGCGCCAAGCGAGAAGATGGGCGCTTAAGACAATTCAATCTTTCCCTGCTGATTACCGACGATTTTATGCGGGCGGTTGAAAAAGATGATTTATGGGAGTTGGTCTTTCCCGTACATGCTTCCGAAACAAAGGGAGAAGGTGATAATCCGCAAGATTCCAAAGATATCGTCTGGTGTGAATGGCCGGGAAAAGAAAATTATCGGGTAAATGAAGAGGGTAAGGTGGCCTGCCGAATTCATAAAACCCTTCCCGCACGTCGATTATGGGACGCTATTATGTCGTCTACTTATGACTACGCTGAACCAGGCTTTATCCTCATAGACCGGGTAAACGAGTATAATAATAACTGGTTTTGCGAAGAAATCCGTGCCACTAATCCCTGTGGTGAGCAACCCTTGCCTGAATATGGCGCCTGTTTATTAGGATCCATTAATCTGACGAAATTTGTAGTTGATCCGTTTTCTGATGAGGCGCGATTTGACTGGGAAAAATTCAGAGAAGTAGTACGAGTTTTTACGCGTATGCTGGACAATGTGGTCGAGATCAATGGGTTGCCACTGGAGGAGCAGAAAAAAGAAATATTACAAAAACGCCGACATGGCATGGGGTATCTCGGATTAGGCTCAACACTGATACTTTTGAAAATGAAGTATGGCGAGCAGGAATCGATAGAGTTTACCGAGGCAGTAAGCCGGGAACTTGCTATTACCGGTTGGCAGGTAGGACTGGATTTGGCAAAAGAAAAAGGTCCTGCGCCTGTACTTGAAGAAATGTTTGAAGTAACTCCGGATATGCTACGGCGACGTCCCGAAATGAGTGAAGACGGTTATAAGCAGGGAGATCAGATAAAAGGTTCTATTTTGCATGCGAACTACAGCCGATATATGCAAAAAATCAAAAAAATTGCCCCCGAACTAATTGCCGAACTGGCGGAGACTGGCGCACGCTTTACTCATCATAGTTCTATAGCACCTACAGGAACCATTTCGCTGTCAATTGCCAATAATGCGAGTAATGGGATTGAGCCTAGTTTCGCCCACGGTTATTCGCGCAACATTATTCGCGAGGGTAAAAAATCAAAGGAAAAAGTCGACGTTTTTTCTTACGAACTACTCGCTTATCGTCATATAATTAATGGGCAGGCATGCCAGCACGCGGATAATCCCAATGACCAGTTACCTGACTACTTTGTATCCAGTGACGATATTACACCGAAGCAGCATGTTGATATACAGGCTGCCGCACAGCAATGGATAGACTCGTCAATTTCTAAAACTGCCAATGTGCCTACCAATTATCCGTACGAGGACTTCAAACATATTTATCGTTATGCCTACGAAAAAGGTTTAAAGGGATGTACAACATTTCGTTTTAATCCGGAAGTTCATCAAGGCGTACTGGTTAAAAAACAGGATTTGGAAAAGACAAACTATCAGTTTGTTTTGGAAAATGGCGATGTCGTCACAGTAAGAGGCGATGAAACAATCGAATACGATGGTGAATCCCATACAGCGGCGAATCTGTACGATGCATTGAAAGAAGGTTATTACGGGAAGTTTTAGTCCGTATATTGCATGAAGGCGGTAGCTACTAGTGACTTTTACCAGCGAATTAATTAATTAGGCACGAAAATTATGGTATGCGATAAATACAGTTTGTACCTGAACGAATTCAGGAAAAATCTGGCTTCCAATCTTGATCGATCCTCCTTGATGCGTAGCTACGGCTATGCATCGGCGGACGATCAATCAACCTTGTTTGCCATATTTCCCCTGAACTTCGTTCCCTTCATGCAATATACGGGCTAGCGGGGAAAATATCAGAATGGCTATAAAAATTGACAAAAAAATAACCGAATATCGCGTCGTTAACGAGAATGATTTAAATATTAAGGATGCGACCCGCGAGCCGTCAGCCGAGGAAAAAACTGCCGATATCGTGCAGATGCACGAAAAGCTGAAACGGCCGCCCATGCTGCAGGGTTCGACCTATAAGATCAAGACACCGTTATCGGAGCATGCGCTGTATGTCACCATTAATGACATCATCCTCAATCCAGGAACCGAACATGAACTGCGCCGCCCGTTTGAGGTGTTTATTAACTCCAAAAACATGGTTCATTTTCAATGGATTGTGGCATTAACAAGGATTATTTCTGCCGTATTTCGTAAAGGTGGAGATGTCACATTTATGGTAGAAGAATTGAGATCCGTGTTTGACCCTCACGGCGGTTATTTTAAAAAAGGAGGCAAGTTTATGCCTTCCCTGGTCGCCGAAATCGGTGACGTGCTGGAAAACCATTTGTGCTTGATCGGGATTTTAAAAAAGGCTGAGCCCGATGAACACCAAAAGCAATTTATTAAAGACAAAGCGGAAGAATATGCTCAAAAGTCCGCAGTCACGGATACTGGTTCTAGCGATTTCCCGGAAACCGCAGAGCTGTGTAATAAATGCCTGACCAAGGCCATGATAATACTGGATGGATGTTTAACCTGTTTGAATTGTGGCGAATCAAAGTGTGGTTAAGGATATTTTGAATAAGTCGTATGACTATATATTCAGAGTAAACTTAATTTTATTTATTTTTAAATCGAAAGGAAAAATTTTAATGTTAAGAAAGAAACTTGTTATTGCACTATTTAGCTTTTTCGTATTATCCGCTTCGCAGCAGGTGCTGGCAGATGAGGCGCTCGCAAAAAGCAAAAATTGCCTCGCTTGCCACATGGTGGCTATGAAGATTGTAGGCCCTGCTTTTAAGGACGTTGCAGCTAAATATAAAGGTGACAGCGGTGCTGTTGCTGCTTTAGCCGCCAAGGTAATAAAAGGCGGTGGCGGTGTATGGGGTGACATTCCAATGCCACCTAATGTAACAACCAGTCAGGCAGAAGCAGAGACATTGGTTAAATGGATTTTGTCACTTTAATTGATGATAAAAAATTAGGCTATATATGTTGGCCTGGTAATGCGACACGGAGTTTTTCTCCGTGCCGTTTTATTTGGGATCTGATTATAGCTTTCACATTACTGGTAGTATGTCATTCAGCGCAGGCACATCATGTGCTTGGGCGGCCCTCGTATAGCCTTAGCGGCGATTCAAACACTCCCCCCAGCGCCCAGGTAGAAACGCGCATAGGCAACTATTATGTGACCTATATGGTTTTTCCAGCATTTCCAATGCCGAATCAACCCGGGCGTGTCAACTTATATGCATCACGTGTCGATAATGGTGCACCTTTTCAGGGAAGGGTAACATTTAAAATAATCGACAATGGCTGGTTTCAAGATCAGGAAGAATTATTGGGTGTCCAGGAAGTCGACGACAATGTCTTTCGACAGGGCTTCGAGTTTAGTAAGGCCGGGCATTATATTATCCGCGCAGAATTTGCACCGGATGGTGAACTCTATAAAATTGATTTCCCTTTACAGATTGGAGAGACAGGTTCATTCGGTCCGCTCGCGATAGTTATAGCAATCATTCTTGTTGTGCTACTTGGGGTCAGTATCACCCAACGCAAAAAACTCGTCGCTGCCAAGATTAAAAGCGCCACGAGCAGGCCCGCAGGACATACCAGGGATTAGTGGGAATTAAGGAATGAAAATTAAATTTTTAGTCAGGGATTAAGTAGCGATGGACAGGCGCGCTTTTTTTAAAGTTGCTACTCATAAGGCAGGTAACACGGTGATAAAGGTTGCCGATCAGCAGGTAAATAATCGCGCCAGTCGCTGGATCCGACCACCTTATGCCCAGCTGGAGCTGGATTTTTTATTGGCCTGTACGCGATGCGATAAATGTATCGACGCATGCCCACACAATGTGATTTTCACATTACCATCCAGGCTCGGTGCTACAGTTATGGGTACGCCGGCGTTGGATTTGCTCAACAAGGGTTGCCATCTTTGTGAAGACTGGCCTTGTGTCAATGCTTGTGAAGAGAAAGCTCTGACTTTCCCGGAAGAAAACAATGGTGAAATACGGCCATTGCCGGTAATGGCGAAGGCTGAAATTAATACACAAACCTGTCTGCCTTATCAGGGCCCGGAATGTGGTGTTTGTGAGGTCTCATGCCCGGTTCCTGGTGCTCTAAAGTGGGATTTGACTAAACCATTTATAGACCCTGAACTTTGCACAGGATGCGGTTTATGCCGAGAAGCATGTATTGTTGACCCCAGCGCCGTAATAGTTCGTTCTCCATATTGACAGAATAGACCCGAAGTTAAAGTTAACTATTGTTTATTTGGCACTGATTATGGGTGTGATCGGTACTGGCTAAGGGCTGAAATAGATATTGGGTGTGCAGGGATCTAGCTGATGTGCAGACCCTTTTCGGCCAGCCATTCCTGGTTGTGAACAGCCGCGATTGATACTTACCGCCACCGTTGCAAAGCATCGTCACCACGGTGTGTCCTGGGCCGAGTTTCCTGGCGACTTCGACTGCGCCGCAGACGTTGACTCCCGTGCTTGAACCAAAAAACCATCCCTCATCACGGAGTAATCGATAAACCATTAGTGACCATATCCTGGTCGGATACCTGTAGCGCCCAGTCGATCTCGGCGCCGACCAGGTTGTCGGGCATGAAAATAACGCAGGAGTAGCCGCGTGCGTTACAGATATGGGCGATGCCGGTGTTGCCAGCAGTACCCTCGACGATTGCGCCTCCCGGTAGCAGTGAGTCTCTTTTCTCGGCCTCACGGATCATCCACCAGGCTGCGCGGTCCTTGACGGAACCGCCTGGATTCATGAACTCGGCCTTACCGAGGATATCGCAACCGGTGGCCTCTGAAACTGATTCCAAACGAATCAGCGGTGTATTGCCTATGGTTTCGATAAAGCCGTTGTGTGTGTCCATAAGCCCTGCCGTTTGGAGAAAGTACAGCGAGCATAATCATTCTTTTTCTAAAAGGATACTTCTGTATTGTTTCGCTTCTTACTATTATCTTTCCAACTGAATAATACCCAACCATAGCCTGGTTATCTGGGGCCAACGCTAGCGCAAACGCACAGGTGCCAAAGATGATCCCGGTGTCATAAAAATTTCAAACAAGGATATCCTGATATTGCTCTCTTTCAGGAGGTCAGGCGAGCAAGTTGGACTCGCTTGACAAGCGTTTTAAAATAGGAAAAAATATTGTCAGGACTGAACGCTGTGAAAAATTAATTACAAAAGCGTCAGAATTGCATCGGTAGAATCGAAGGATCCATGAGCTCACAGACTGACGTTCCCCCAGTATCTGTTTTCAACCAGAACGGTCAAGCGCGGTTATTGCTAGTCTGCGAGCACGCGTCGAATTTCATTCCGGCAAGGTATGAAAACCTGCAGCTTGCTGACGGCGTTCTGCACAGCCATGCTGCGCTGGATATTGGCGCCTATGATCTGGCACGGGCTATTAGTCGGCTACTGGACGCACCATTGGTCTCAACCACAGTATCGCGGCTTGTTTACGATTGCAATCGCGCCTTTGATGCCACGGGTGCGATACCCGAGGAAAGTGAAGTTTTCCGGATACCCGGTAACCAGAACCTGAGTGACGCTGAGGCCATGGAGCGATTCAAAAACTACTATCTGCCGTTCGAAAAAACCATATCTGATCGCCTGGACCAATTTACCGAGCCACCTTTGTTTGTGACCATTCATAGCTTTACGCCGGTTTACCATGGAGAAACAAGAGAGGTCGATATCGGCATAGTTTGTGATCAGGACAGCCGTTTGATGGATCGGATGGTGCAACTTGCGCCGCAACGGACCGAACTCTGCGTGGAGCCGAATCAACCATACGGGCCGGAGGATGGCGTCACGCATACCCTAAGCCTTCACGGCAAAAAAAATGCCTTGTTAAATGTGATGATTGAAGTCAAAAACGATCTACTGGACAGTGTCGAAAAGTGCCAGGAAATGGCTTTAACGCTGGCAACGATGATCTCCAGATCGGCGACATATTTTGGCTACAGGATACCCTTGAGGAGCGATCATGCCACGAATTCTTAGCCAATACGTCGCATTCGTCGAAGCGGTAAATTACCGGCTCGGCCGAATCGTCATGTATGGCATTTTTGTCATGGTTGGCGTATTGCTATGGTCATCGGTTTCAAAAACTTTCTTTTTGCCATCCTTATGGACACTGGAAACCGCCCAGTTTGCGATGGTAGCCTATTATATTTTAGGTGGCCCTTATTCGATCCAGCTGGGATCGAATGTACGTATGGATTTGTTCTACTCGCCCTGGTCGGATCGAAAAAAGGCCTGGGTTGATGCCATTACCGTGTTTTTCCTGATTTTTTATCTTGGCGTACTGCTCTGGGGTGGGGTCGAAAGTACCCAGTATGCCATCCAGTATGGCGAGCGCAGTTATTCCAGTTGGCGACCCTATATGTGGCCGATAAAAATCACTATGTGCATCGGGATTTTTCTCATGTTGCTCCAGGCGACCTGTGAGCTAATTAAAGACATTGCGAAGATTCGCGGGGTAAAACTCTGATGTCCTACGAAATGATCGCGCTTTTGATGTTTTCCTCGATGATGCTGTTGCTGTTCACTGGCCAACGGGTTTTCGGCGCTATCGGTGCGGTTGCGGCGGTTGCTGCGATAACCATGTGGGGAACCGGGGGGTCGGATATCCCGTTTTCATCGGCGATGAAGTTAATGAAGTGGTATCCGCTTTTAACGCTACCGATGTTTATTTTCATGGGTTACGTGTTGTCGGAGTCCAAAATAGCCGACGATTTGTACAAAATGTTTCATGTGTGGATGGGTGGCGTCCATGGCGGGCTGGCGATCGGCACCATCGGTTTGATGGTTCTGGTTTCGGCGATGAATGGATTATCCGTGGCCGGCATGGCAATTGGCGCCACCATTGCTTTACCTGAGTTACTGCGCAGAGGTTACGACAAACGCATGGTAACCGGGGTCATCCAGGCGGGTTCGTCGCTCGGCATACTGGTGCCGCCCTCGGTGGTATTGGTGCTGTATGCGATGATCGCGCGCCAACCGGTGGGGCAGTTGTGGCTCGCTGGCGTGATTCCGGGCTTGATGATGGCTGTACTGTTCATTATCTACATTGCCGTTCGCTGTCGTTTACAACCCGAGCTAGGCCCGGTTTTACCGGAGCAGGAACGCAATGTACCAATGGCCGAAAAGCTGCGCCTGTTGCGTTCAGGCCTGTTACCGATCCTGATCTTTGCCGCAATGATGGTGCCATTTGTCAATGGCTGGACCAGCCTGGTTGAGAGCTCGGCTATCGGCGCGATGACCGCGTTCATGGTTGCGGTGATCAAGGGCCGTATGAACCACGAGGTTTTCGAAACCTCGGTGCGCCAGACCCTGGCCATTTCCTGTATGTTCATGTGGATCATCCTGGCGGCGCTCGGCTTCGGCGCGGTATTCGATGGTCTGGGCGCGGTAAAGGCAATCGAAGGTTTGTTTATCGGCCAGTTACATCTGGACCCCTGGACGATTCTAATTTTGATGCAACTGTCATTTATATTGATGGGGACCTTTCTCGATGATACCGCGATGCTGGTAATCGTCGCACCACTTTACGTGCCCCTGGTAGGTGCGCTGGGATTTGATTTGATCTGGTATGGCGTGCTCTACACGATTACCACGCAAATTGCCTACATGACGCCACCTTTTGGCTACAACCTGTTTCTGATGCGTGCCATGGCACCTCCCGAGATAAGTATACGGGATATCTATAGCTCCGTATTTCCTTTTGTAATTGCCATGATCGTCGCGCTAACACTGGTAATGGTGTTTCCGCAAATAGCATTATGGTTACCCCAGTCTATTTACGCTCGTTAGCAACCAGAAACTTATAACGGCGTATAGCATGTTAGTATTGATAAACCTACAACCAACCGGAGGAATCCATGACTACTGATCATAAAAACACAAGACGAAAATTCCTGAAGACAGCAGGAGCAGGCCTGGCGGGCGCTGCAACGCTGGGTGCACCAGCCGTTCACGCCCAAAGCAAATCAACCATAAAATGGCGCATGCAAACTTATGCGGGTCCGGCGCTGGCAGCGCATGTTGTCAAGCCTGCCATAGATTCGTTCAACAAAATCGCCGGTAACGAGATGCAGATCGAGTTATTTTTTGGCGATCAGCTGGTACCCACAGGCGAGTTGTTCCGTGCCATGCAAAAGGGTACTATCGATGCGGTGCAGTCGGATGATGACTCGATGGCATCACCTACGGAAGTCACCGTGTTCGGCGGCTATTTTCCATTCGCGAGCCGCTACTCGCTCGACGTTCCAGTGTTATTCAATCAGTATGGCCTGAATGAAATTTGGGACGCCGAATATTCCAAGGTAGGTGTTAAACACCTCTCTGCCGGCGCCTGGGATCCCTGCCATTTCAACACCAAGGATCCGATCCGCAGCCTCGCCGATCTGAAGGGCAAGCGCGTGTTTACCTTCCCTACCGCAGGACGATTCCTGACCCAGTTCGGCGTGATTCCGGTAACCTTGCCGTGGGAAGACATCGAAGTAGCGGTACAAACAGGTGAGCTCGATGGTATTGCCTGGTCGGGTATTACCGAGGACTATACCGTCGGCTGGGCGGACGTGACTGACTACTTCCTGACCAATAATATCTCCGGTGCCTGGGCGGGTTCGTTTTTCGCCAATATGGATTCATACAACAAGCTGCCGGATAAGCTCAAGGAGTTACTCAAATTGACCATGGACAGCTCGCATTACTACCGCCAGTGGTGGTACTGGGGTGGCGAAGCTTCGTTGCGGGTGAATGGTACAAAGCTGAAGTTGACCACGATTCCGGACGAAGAGTGGGCCACGGTGGAAGCTGCCGCTATCAAGTTCTGGGATGAAATTGCCAGTGAGTCTGCAGTCAAGGCTAAAGTGGTAAATATCTTTAAAAAGTATAATTCCGACATGCAGAAAGCAGGTCGTCCCTACCGCTACGGTTAATTTACTCCCGATGGATAGTGAGGCGCATTTTTTGCGCCTCACGTTATAATTTCTAAGAGATATATTTCGATGTCAGGTTTACTTTCATTTGAAGATTTAAAACAGCGGGTCGAACAAGGTTCGATCGATACCGTGGTTGTCGCTTTCCCGGATATGCAGGGACGGCTCATGGGCAAGCGTATGCAGGCGGAATTTTTTATCGAAACTGCCTGGGAGGAAACCCACTGTTGTAATTACCTGGTGGCAACCGATCTGGAAATGAATACCGTTGAGGGTTACGCCTCTACCAGCTGGGCGGCCGGATACGGCGACTATACCATGCGACCGGACATGACCACGCTAAGGCTGTTGCCGTGGCTGGAAGGAACGGCGATGGTATTGTGTGATTTGCTGGATCATCACGGCCACTCTCCGGTACCGCATTCGCCGAGAACGATATTAAGACAGCAGATCGCGCGACTCGAAAAGATGGGTTTTCGATCGGCGGTAGCTACTGAACTCGAGTTTTTCGTTTTTCACGAGACATACGATGAAGTTCGGCAAAATGATTACCGCAACATGACTACCATCAGTCCGTACAACGAGGACTACCATATTTTTCAGACCACCAAGGAAGAGGGTTTGATGCGCCAGATACGAAACGGCCTGCAGGGTGCCGGGATCAAGGTTGAAAATACCAAGGGCGAAGCCGATCCGGGACAGGCTGAGGTTAATGTGCAGTACGGTGACGCGCTGTACATGGCAGACACGCATTGTATGGTAAAAAATGCGGTTAAGGAGATTGCGTTTTTAAATAATAAATCGGTCACTTTTCTGGGCAAGTGGAATCACAAAGCAGCGGGCTCGTCCAGCCATATTCACCAGTCACTGGTTTCGCTTAAGGGTGGGCCTGTGTTTCAGGATAAGAAGGCTCAATATGGCATGTCCGATACTATGCGGTATTATCTGGCGGGATTATTGAACTATGCAGACGATAATACCTGTTTTCTGGCGCCATATGTCAATTCATACAAACGCTTCATGGCGGGTACATTTGCACCCACGAAAGCGATCTGGTCGCTTGATAATCGTACCGCGGGATTTCGCATCGTCGGTGCTGACACCTCCAATGTACGCGTGGAATGTCGAATTGGTGGCAGTGACCTCAATCCCTATCTTGCGATAGCCGGTCAGATTGCGGCTGGAATCGCGGGTATCGAAGAAAAGCTCGAACTCGAAGCAGAGTTTAGCGGAGACGCTTATCAGGCAGAGCAGGCGCGAGGCATTCCGACCAACCTGGTGGCCGCCACCAAAGCATTAAGCTCGTCATCGATGCTGCGTGAGGCTTTTGGTTCAGAAGTGATTGACCACTACGTACGCGCCGCAGAATGGGAACAGGAGAGTTTTGAGCAGGTAGTCACCGACTATGAAGTCAAACGAGGGTTTGAGCGGGCTTAACCATGACTGGGTTCGATAACAGTCGTGGCTAGTAACGACTCTGTTGCCACCGATACTATCGCCGATTCTATCAGGCAGGCGTTTGACTCACTCACCCGCGCGGAAAGACAACTGGCGAATAAAATCCTCGAAAACTACCCCGTGTCCGGGCTTGGTACGATTACCCAGGTTGCCGAAAAATCAGGCGTGTCATCGCCTACCATCGTACGCATGGTAAAGAAACTGGGATTCAAAGGATTTCCTGAATTTCAGACTGAACTGCGGCGTGAACTCGAAGCCAAGATCATCGGACCGATTGCCAAGCACGACACCTGGGCACAGAAAGCACCGGATAGTCATATCCTGAATCGGTTTGCAGAAGCTGTTATAGGTAATATTCGCCAGTCACTGGGTCAGATCGAAACTGAAACTTTTGATGCAACCTGTGAACTGCTATCGGATACACGCTATCCCCTGTACATAGTCGGTGGGCGTATCACCCGGGCACTGGCGGACTACCTATTTTTGCACATGCAGGTGATTCGTAAAGGCGTCACCCACATCCAGCCCATATCAAATTCCTGGCCACACTACTTTCTTGATATCCAAAAAGGCGACGTGCTGGTGATTTTCGACATTCGGCGATACGAAAACAGCACGCTGAAACTGGCCGAGATCGCGCATGAAAGGGGCGCGCAAATTATTTTGTTTACCGATCAATGGCGTTCACCCGTAGAGAAATTTTGCAGGTATTGCTTCAGTGCAAGAATCGTAGTGCCGTCAGCCTGGGATTCGACCGTTGAACTATTGCTATTGGTAGAAACATTTATCGCTGCGGTACAGGAATTGACCTGGCCGGAGACCCGGGCGCGCATGGAAGATCTCGAAGATATGTTTGATCGCACCCGCTTCTTCCGGAAATTTACCTAGCCCGCATATTGCATGAAGGGATCGGAATTTAGGGAAAAGCTGGCAAAACAGTTTGGACGATCGCCTGCAGAAGCATAGCCATAGCTATGGGTGAATCGGATAAAGGTAAAAATCCTGTGGATCTTTACCCCGATGAACGGGTTGCTCGCGGATGAGCAACCCTGGATCAACCAGCCTGGCAGGAAAGCCAGGCGCAGGTGAAAGGGAGATCGGTCAAAATGTGAAGCCAGGTTTTTACTAAAACCGATCAGGTACATACTGTATATTCCCAATTTCGCCAATTCTCTCTGTTATTCACAAATGTTAAATATTAAATAACCTAAACCGTATCGCCTTCGTGCAATATGCGGGCTAGAGGTTTGGGTCAGGCCACTTCGGACGCGCTTCTCGCCTGATTTGATAACAGGCTATAGGTAAAAAATAAAAGCCCAATCCAGATTGCAGCAAATCCGATTAACTTATCCTGATTAAAAGCTTCCTCGAATACCAGGATACCGCACAGGAACTGCAGCGTTGGTGTAACATAAAATAATATGCCTACCGATGTCATCGGTAACATGCGTGCGCCCATGGTAAATAGCGCCAACGGAATTACGGTTATCGGGCCAGCTGCAATAAGCCACAGGTCAGTGGTCAGACTGTCATTTAAAAACATTGCGATACCTTTGCGGTGTAACCACAAAATCAGTGCAGTCGTAAATGGCAACAGTATTAGTGTTTCGATCAGCAGCCCGGGAACAGCATTGGTTTCCATTTTCTTTCTGAAAAGCCCGTAGGCCGCGAAGCTAAAACCCAGCGACAAACCTACCCAGGGAAATATTCCGGCTTTCAGTATGTAATAAAACACCCCGGCAGCAGCGCAGACGATTGCAGCGACTTTCAGAGGATCAAGTTTTTCTTTGAAAATAAGCAGGCCGACAATTATGTTGAGAAAGGGCGTGAGGAAATAACCCATGCTGGCTTCAATCACACGCTGGTTGCTCACAGCCCAGATATAAATACCCCAGTTAATACAAATAACAACACTGGAGGCCGTTAATAAGCGCATTTCGGGCCAGGAGTGAAACGCGGCAATTAGCTGGGTTTTCCGTCGAGTACTGAGCGCGACCAGCAATATTAGAACAGGGACTGCCCACAACATTCGGTGCAGTAGTATTTCGAGTGGCGGGACATGGCCTAATAAGGACCAATATATCGGAAACAGCCCCCAGCCTATGTAGCTAGTGAGGATAACTGGATAGCCCTTGTTCAATTGAAATCGACAGTGGTAAGTACAATTACCCAGGAATTTAGAAAAGGCTTCATGCAAACATTACTTCCAGCTTCTGATTATGCCGGCAGCGATATATTGGGTAGGCACACTGGGATCGTAAATCTTCGCTGTTATCCATGTCGTTCTCAATTTCCTCGTTCACCTGATTCATGATAATAGCCGCAATTATCAGATGACGGCTTTCCACTGCCTGAATCGTCATCAGGGCCTGGTTGAGTGCACCAATTCGATCGTTGATCACGATTATTACCGCAAGTTGCAACAGACTGGCCAGATCGGCATTCAGGCCGTTTTGCGCAAGCGGCGAATAAAAACCCCCGGCGCCTTCTACAATCAACGTATGTTTATATTTGTCTAGCGAGCAGGCGTTTAATAAGTCAGCGATTTGCAGGCTGCAACCTTCCAGAGCGGCGGCCCGGGGTGGGGCCAGCGCCGCTTTAAATCGATAGGGTACAATGCGCTCAATGGTCTCAAGATTATTGTTAGCGGCCTGTAATTTTAGGGCGTCAACAGGAATCAATTCTCCTGATTTGTCGATAGAGCAACCGGATTCCACGGGTTTGCGAGTTTCGAGCTTAATATCGAGATTGCGCAACTGCCGGATCAGCTCACAGGCAATATAGGTTTTGCCCACGTCGGTGTCGGAACCAGTAATAAAATACCCTGCCGGATGGATTGAAATCATTGCATCATTTTGTGCAAGAAGTCGATCGACTACAAGCATTGATTGATCGCAGTTGCTATAATTGCCGCCAGTTTTTTATGATCAGTCTGCGGAAATAGTAATGCAGGAAATTTCTGTCGGCCAGCGCTGGATCAGTGCCGCCGAACTTCAATTGGGTATTGGCATGGTGGTCGAAGTCGAACACCGAACTGTCAGTATCGTTTTCCCGGCTACTACCGAAACCCGTATTTATGCACGGCAGGGCGCACCTCTGTCACGCGTTCGGTTTAAATCCGGTGACTGGATTCAAAATCAACGGGGTGACGAGCTGAAGGTGGTCGATACAGATGAGTCAACGGGGCTGATCGTTTATCGCTGTGAAGATAAGGCGGGTCAGATGGTGCGACTGGCAGAAGGTAAGTTGAATAATTACCTGCAGTTAAACCGACCTGTGGAAAGGTTGCTGAACGGTCAGATTGATCGCAACAAATGGTTTGCATTGCGCTGTTATACCCGCGAAATTGCCAACAGCCTGTCACAGTCGCCTGTTTATGGACTGGCTGGATGTCGCACCAGTTTACTTGCGCATCAAATCTATATCGCCCACGAAGTGGCGCGACGGTATGCGCCGAGGGTGTTGCTAGCTGACGAGGTTGGCCTCGGCAAGACTATCGAGGCCGGGTTGATCATGCATCAACAATTATTGGCTGAGAGGGCGAAAAGGGTATTGATCGTGGTGCCTGAAAGCCTCGTGCACCAATGGCTGGTCGAGATGCTACGTCGTTTTAACCTGATGTTCAGTGTTTTTGACGAGGACCGTTGTGATGCCATGCGCGATGCAGACGATCAGGGTCATAGCGAGGCCGATAATCCGTTTCACGGCGAACAGTTGATAATTTGCAGCCTTCGGTTTCTGGTCGATAACCCGTCGCGTGCCACGCAGGCGTTTGCAGGGGACTGGGATTTGTTGATTGTCGATGAGGCACACCATCTGGCCTGGTCAGCGGAATCTGTGAGTCTCGAGTATCAAACGATTGAAACCCTGGCGATGCAAACGCCTGGCGTATTGTTGCTCACTGCAACGCCGGAGCAACTTGGCAAGGAGAGCCATTTTGCGCGGCTGAGACTACTCGACCCAAATCGATTTAGCGATCTGACCAGTTTTTTACAGGAGGAGATTAACTACGCTCCGCTGGCGGATGTGGTTGATGCCCTGCAACAGGATGCCAGCCTGAATGACGATCATCTGGATGTGCTTCATCATACGCTTGACGAAGGCGATAATCGCAAGTGGCTAAGTCAGCTCGATAGTGAAGATGCGGATGAGCGCTCACAGGCACAGCAGGCACTGATAGAACACCTGCTCGATCGGCATGGCACCGGGCGTGTGTTGTTTCGTAATACTCGTCATGTTATTAAAGGCTTCCCGCACCGCGAACTCCATTCTTACCCGCTTACAGCGCTGTATCAATCATCCGAACTAAAGCAAGTTCAGGCTGATCAGGAATCGGTCGACCCAGAATTACTATTGGCGCCAGAATTAATTGTGCAGACCGCGACCGGTAGCGATCCGCGTGTTAACTGGCTTGGTAGATTCCTGCTCGATAACAAAAAAAATAAAGTACTGGTAATCGCGGCCCATGCACATACGGTACTCGGACTGGCTGACCAGGTCAAACGTAATACGGGTATTAAAGCGGCGGTGTTTCACGAGGGCATGAGCCTGGTCGAAAGAGACCGTTCTGCCGCCTGGTTTGCGGACCATGATGCTGGTGTTCAGGTTCTAATTTGTTCAGAAATCGGCAGCGAAGGGCGAAATTTTCAATTTGCGCATCACCTGGTTTTGTTCGATTTGCCGGTGAACCCGGATTTGCTCGAGCAACGTATCGGCAGGCTTGACCGTATTGGTCAGAATGCAGTGATTCATATCCATGTGCCCTATCTCGAAAATTCCGCACAGGAAATCATGTTTCGCTGGTATGACGAGGGACTGAACGCATTCAAACAAACCTGCCCCGCGGGGCATCAGGTGTTCGTGCAGATGCGCCACGAGTTAATGCGTTATCTGAAGAATCCTACTCTCAAAGTTGACTCTTTCATCAAGCAGACAAATGCAATTTACCAACAGCTTAATGCGGCATTGCAGCAGGGGCGTGACCGTCTGCTTGAATACAATTCCTGTCGTCCACTGGTTGCCGAAGACTTGACCGATCAGGCGGTACAACGTGAATATGATTACGATATATTCAATTTTATGGAAAGGATATACGACTGTTATGGTGTTGATAGTGAAATTCGTGGGCAGGATTGCTGGGTGATTACTCCCGGCGATAACATGCTGGCAAAAATGCCGGGATTGCCGGATGACGGCATGACTGTGACTTATAATCGGTCTGTTGCCTTATCGAATGAGGATGTACGATTTATGAGCTGGGAACATCCATTTGTACGCAATGCGATGGACATGGTTCTAACCAGTGAATTTGGAAATACTGCATTGACCACGATCAAATACGCCGGGGTGAAGCCGGGCACTTTATTGCTGGAGTGTAATTTTCTGATGGAATTTTCAGATGACTGTAAGTTCGAAAGCCAACGCTATTTTCCAAATAGTAGTGTTCCCGTGCTTATCGACGAAAATAAGCAGGAACATGGCCAGTTGCTGGACGCAGATTTGCTTCGTCGAATACTGCAACCGGTCGATGCCGATACCTCGCTGAAGATCGTCAAGGCGAAGCAATCTGAAATATCCACCTTGCTTGACCTGGCCGCACAGATAGCCGACCGACAGGTGCCGACATTAGTTAAGGCTGCTAAGCAGCGTAGCGAAGAAGTGCTTGGCCGTGAGCTGGATCGTCTGAGAGCGTTGCAGGCGATAAATGCCAATGTACGCGATGAAGAAATCGAGTTTTTTTCCGATCAACTAAAACAGTTTGAAGTCGCACTCAAAAATGCCAGTCTCAGGCTCGATGCGGTGCGCGTGATGATAGCCGTCTAATAACGGTTCTTCCCCTGACTGAGAAAGCAAGGGCCGAATTCATTCGGCCCTACTACGATGGCCGGCTGAGTGTCCGGCTGATTGCATCCTTCCAGCCCGCATATTTTCTTGAGCGGGTGGAATCATCCATCAATGGGCTGAACCGCTTGTCCAGTCCCCAGCTTTGCGCAAACTCATCCCTGTCACCATAAAATCCGCTCTGCATACCAGCCAGCCAGGCAGCACCGAGGGCTGTGGTCTCCATTACTTTGGGGCGGTCTACCTCTGCATTGACGGTATCTGCCAGACGCTGCATGGTCCAGTCCGAGGCCGCCATGCCTCCATCGACGCGTAATATTGTATTACCGGCTTCACCCCAATCGAGTTGCATTGCATGCAGCAGATCGCAGGTTTGATAGCAAACCGATTCCAGTGTTGCCCTGGCAAGTTCGGCGCGACCGGTGCCGCGCGATAATCCGTAAATGGCACCCCGGCAATCGGCATCCCAATAAGGTGCGCCGAGCCCCACAAAGGCGGGCACCAGATAGACATCCTGGGCTTCGTCTGAAGCAGCCGCTAGCTCGCCCGACTGTTCAGCGCTTTCGATCAGTTGCAGACCGTCGCGCAACCATTGTACCGCTGCACCAGCGATGAATATCGACCCCTCCAGGGCGTAGCTGGTTTGTCCATCGAGCTGGTAAGCGATGGTGGTGAGCAGGCGATTTTTCGAGGGTACTGCGCTAGAGCCAGTGTTCAACAGGGCGAAGCATCCGGTGCCGTAGGTCGATTTCATCATGCCGGGCTGGAAACAGGCCTGACCGACGGTAGCTGCGTGCTGGTCGCCAGCGATGCCACTGATCGAAATAATACCATCAAATATTGATTTGCCGGTTTTTGCGAAATCTGCCGCCGAATCCCGCACATCGGGCAACAGCGATGCGGGTACATTGAATAACTCCAGCAGCTCGTCGCTCCAGCAGTTTTGATAAATATCGTATAACATCGTGCGGCTGGCATTAGTGGCATCGGTCGCATGTACTGTGCCACCGCTCAAACGCCAGAGCAGGAATGTATCGATGGTACCAAATGCCAGTTCGCCCCTGGTCGCCGCCTCACGTGCGCCATCGACATGATCCAGGATCCAGGCGATCTTGGTGGCTGAGAAGTAGGGGTCTAACAACAAGCCGGTTTTGGCATTAACCAGGGGCTCGTGTCCGGCACTGCGTAATTCACTGCAGCGATCCGAAGTACGCCGGTCTTGCCAGACAATAGCACGATGAATCGGTTTGCCGGATTTCCTGTCCCAGATCACCGTGGTTTCGCGTTGATTAGTGATCCCGATTGACGCGATATCAACAGCTTTCGCATCAACTTGTTGCATAACCTTGCGACAGGTGGATAGTGTGGTTTGCCAGATATCTTCAGGATCGTGCTCTACCCAGCCCGACCGGGGGTAGTGTTGTGTAAACTCTTGCTGGCTGATCGCACAGTTCCGGTAGTTTCTATCAAACAATATCGCGCGTGACGAGGTCGTTCCCTGATCGATAGCAAGCACATATTTGTTGACGTGGCTCATTTGAACTCCTGAAGGCTGAATAGGTTTATCATACCGGTAATTGCTACATGGTAACAAACCAGGCGATACATTTTCTGCCAGGGTAGTTCGTGGCCTCGCAATGAGATGGGATTTCTAAGATAAACAGGCCCGAATTTAACTTTCCTATCTATCCAGTTTTACTTCCTGAACTGCGAAATCTGCACTTCTGTGCCGTAGTCTGCAAAATCGCCTTCGGAGCGTCTACCGCGAAAATCGGCCCATTCAATCAGATAATAACGATCAGGGCGTTGATCACTGACCACGGTCGGTAAGGGACTGACCTTGCTGGCAGCCGAGGGGTTAAAGAAAAACGGCAGGCTGTAGCGGCTTTTGGTTTCCATCGCCAGTACCCGATGAATCGGGGCCTGGTAAATATCATTCGACCAGACCTGCATCATGTCACCGGTATTGATTACGATCGCACCGGGCACAGGCGGAATAGTGTGCCAGTATCCGTCTTTGTAAACTTGCAGGCCACTAACATCGTCCTGAAGTAATACAGTGAGTGCACCGGCATCGGTGTGGTTGTGTATGCCGAGGTCGGCGACCGGTTGATGTTCGATGTCTAAATCTGACATGGGGTCTTTGACAGGGTAGTAATTCAGCCGCATGAAGCCAGTATGATTAGATGCAAAATCGTCGTGCATGTGATTTGCGGGCAGGTTCATACCGATACAAAAAGCTTCGAGCAGTGTCAGCGACAATTCAGTGCAGGCGTCGAAATACTCGAGCATGGTTGCCTTAAAAGTATCCTGGTTGGCCAACCAACGGTTGGATTTACCGTAAATCGCATCGACACCTACGCGCGTAAAGTCAAACACCTCTTTTTTGTCGCGCTGATTTTTTGTCAGCTCATTTGGGTAAAACCCCCAGGGATTATCTTTTGTACGTAACACCGACATTTTTTCTTCGGTTGGTAAGGCAAACATGGCTCGCGTTTGATCCCAGACGTTTTCGATAAGTTCGGCCGCAATGCCGTGGTTGATAATCTGAAAAAACCCCCAGGTCTGACAGGCCTGTGCGATGTCTTTGATTACGGGGCCAGCCACCGCAGCCGATGAATCCTCAATCAGACTGGCGATGTCGATAATCGGCACTTGATCGTCGATTGAGCCCTGCTCGGCTATCGGGTGTTTGTCTATATCCTGATAGGCTGTATTCATATTCTTAATTTTGCAGCAATCTTAGAGCAGATGATTATATCTCCGTGCGACCGTAAATTGAATCAGTATTCGGCGGTGTACTACAGTGCGGAACTCGATAAGCTAAATTATTACTATTTACTTGCTTGCCAGGCAGTAATTAGCGCTTTGGCCGCACCTTCGATCTCTGCAGTAGTGGAGGGTGTACCGAGGGACAAGCGCACCGCGCTACGCGCCCGGTCCACTTCAATCCCCATCGCACCCAGCACGCCGCTTACCGATTCGCTCTCCTCGTGACAGGCAGAGCCGACTGATGCGGCCACTTCGGTCGCTGCAAGCGCCAGTAAATCACGACCATCGATTCCCGGAAAGGAGAGGTTAAGCGTGTTGGGCAGGCGTTGTTCGGGGTGACCATTCAATAGAAGCCCAGGAATGGCCTCTGTAAGCTGTGAGTGTAACTGGTCACGCAACAGCCGCAGTTGCTGGGTATGCCCTGGTTTGTGCTCATGCGCAATGCGAGCTGCCTCACCCATACCGGCAATGGCAGGAACATTCTCCGTACCCGGTCGCAATCCAGCTTCGTGACCGGCACCCACCAATACCGGTTGTAGCGGTGTGCCGCGGCGCACATAAAGTACACCTACACCTTTGGTGGCATAGAATTTATGCCCGGCCAGGGTAAGAAGATCAACACCGAGATCGTCGACTGAAACTGGAATTTTCCCCGCAGATTGCGCGGCATCGGTGTGCAGCAGGATGCCTCGTGGGCGTGTTATGGCCGCAATCTCTTCGACAGGCTGGATCGTGCCTACCTCGTTGTTGGCATGCATGATGGAAACCAGCACCGTATCGTCACGCAGAGCATCGGACAGCCTGGCAACATCGATTTGACCATAGCTATCTACTGGAAGGACAGTCACTTCCCAGCCATCGTCACCCAGACGCTGAAAAGGTTGTTCCACAGCGGGATGTTCAATCGCACTGGTTATCAGGTGCCGACCTTTGTCGGGCAGCGCCCGGGTAGCACCACGAATGGCCAGGTTATTGGCCTCGGTGGCACATCCAGTAAAAACGATTTCGTCAGCCTGTGCGCCTATTAATATGGCCACCTGTTCACGTGCCCGCTCCACTGCCTGATGAGCATTACGACCGTAAACATGGGTGGATGACGGGTTTCCGAAGTGTTGGCGTAGATAGGGTTCGATAACGTCCGCGACCCTAGGATCAACCGGTGTGGTGGCGTTGTAGTCAAGATAGATGGGTGCGTTCATATTATCCTCTTATGCTTATGGCTTTACCTGGGTAACTGCCAGGTGCTGCCTGAAGAGGTTAACTGCGCAGGGTTTCTGTTGTGTATCCAATACGCTGCCAACGCTCTTCGATCAGAAGATGATAACGTATCTCAGCCCCTACCGTGAGCAGGACCCTGAAAAAACTGGCATACAATGCAGCCGAATCAGTCTCCGAGAGGCAGGGGCCTGTCCCGACTTAGCCGGGCTAGATAACAGCAGCCTGATACATACTTATTTCCGCTAAAGTTCCAGGTGCGATATCTTTTTCAAATTCCGGATTGGTTTTGATAAGATTTAAAACCAGATCCCATCCGGCAGCATTTATATAATCTTTGAGCATCGCATTTTTTGCGAGTACCACTAAAACTATACCGGCAGCAATTTCTTTGCTGGCAGTTTTCCATGTCTCACCCAAAACATCTGCCACTATAAATATGCAATCCAGAATCTCTTTACTGGTTTTAATCTCCCCATTAACTAGTCCATTTTTGACTAGCATGGCAGTTCTGCTTTTTTTGTTTATGTTTTTAAATAAATTCATTACTTTGGCCATCCAGGTTAAGTTGATAGCGAAATAATAGGTGCGTAAAAACCACCTGGATATGTGATTTCTACGATTGGCGCGGCAGGATCAACGATTGGCGGGTTAAGACATGATCCGGCATGTATCAGCTAACTAATCAGCCTCAAAATTAGTCAATTTTCAGCTTGTTAGTATCATCGTCGAACTATTGCTGTGTACGGATAGGAGAGACTTTCTTTGGTAAGTTTTACGACAGCTAACTGGAAAGTCGGCCTTCATGTCTTAGAAATAATTATATTGTTTTTTATTCTGTAGCGGTTGTTCCGCGCATGAGAGGATCATGGGATTTCGGCAACAACAGAATGGCAATGAATATGAGTAGGGCGGCCGCGGACAAAATAATAAAAAGGGTATCGAATCCCCAGCTACCATGTATCCATGCAATCAGCGGAACCGCTGACGCCATAACCGAAAATGTGACGATGTATCTCAGAGAGTATGCGCGGCTGCGCCACTCACTCCTGGCCATGCGCCCGACGAGTACGTCGTTGATGGGGATCTGGCCGAAAACGACTAACATGAATGCTATGGCGACCAAAAAAGCCGGTACGCCTGTTAACTGGCTCATAATCGCGAAAAAACCTGCTTGAAGAATAGCAACGCCCAAAAACACTGATCGGATCGAATGATGATCGACCAGATACCCAACAACCAGCTGAGCGAATGCCGCCAGGGAGAACACCAGGAACGAGTACCATCCCACGAGCGTCGCGGTGCTCGCGAGGTCGGCCAGCCTCTCTTCAATTATTTTGGGCAAAGCAAAGGTTGTACTCTGAAAGATCAAACCCCCAATCGCAGTCGTGAAGAAGATGACCGCAAATACCTTCAGAAGCGTTCGTCTGTTTACTCTGCCCGGCTTTATGCCGGCAACATGGTGGGCAACGGTCTCATGCGTAGGAGGTTCTGTGCGCAGAAACACCAGGTAGGTGGCGCCAACTAATATCGACACAGCACCGGGCACAGCAAACGCTGCGCGCCAACTGCTTGAGTCAATAAGAAACCCGGTAAGCAGGGCCGCACTAGCGACACCCATGTTGCCGGAGATACCGTTGATGGCGAGTGGAATACCTGTTTTTACGCGACCTTCGACAACCATC
>Ga0255051_10000189_pt1 | contig 22663 bp, 17 predicted proteins | sample JV7_2_9_MG_FD_181719 | JGI IMG/M metagenome (GOLD analysis project Ga0255051, IMG submission 181719) | Seawater microbial communities from Jervis Inlet, British Columbia, Canada - JV7_2_9 | ecosystem: Environmental > Aquatic > Marine > Inlet | place: Canada: British Columbia | collected 2016-10-06
TGGGTAGCTAATGCCCCGATCATCTTCGAGACGCGCCTGACAGCGTCCTGCCAACCATAGCCGACCATCGCTATCGAGGCTACCCGCGTCTCCGGTGCGGTGCCAGACCCTGCCATCTACCCGAATCTTGTTTTCCGCGTCACCGTTGCCGTTCAGATATGTTTGCAGTACGTGTTCTCCGCTGACCACGATTTCACCGATTTCGTCGCTGCGCAGACAGATTTCTTCAAAAGCCCCCGTGCTCATTGTACTTTTAACATCTTTAGTCGAATCTTTGATGATTCGCAGGCTTATTTCAGGAACAGGCATGCCTGCGAGAAGCCCCTTGCTCCGGTCTGAGCTGGTATTGCTACCGCTACCATTATCTTCATAGGCAGACAAGGCGATGGGTTCAGCCTCAGTGGAACCGTAGACGCTGATTAGCTGTGCATTTGGTGCTATACGCTTAAAGTCATTTAGCAGTACCGGGAACACCGGAGCGCCGCCGCTATAAACAGTAAGTTTTTGTGAGAGGTACAACCTGTGTTGATTGCAATACTCGATAACACTCGACAACACAGCCGGTGGTGCCCCCAGGCTATGCGGCTGGTACCTGCCAATAGCTTGTATTAGTGCGGCCACATCGATACGTTCCGGTCGCCTGAGGTCAACATCGGCAAGAATGCTGGTCACCCCGGAGGCAAGATTTGACAGCACAAAAACCGGAAACAAGGGTAAATTTTTAGTGCCCGCGGCAGCACAGTGATTATTGCTGATAGCTCGATGTTGCGCCAGCAAGAAGCCATGACTACGCACCGCGGCTTTGGGCGAGCCGGTGCTACCGCTGGTAAAACTAACCAGCGCAGCTGCGCTGTCCTCGACATCAGCAACAGTGACCGGTTCGGATGGTGTGGTGTCAAGCGAGAGTCGGGTCGCGCCAGGCAGCGGAATTCCGATTGAAAATTTGTTCGGAATTGCGCGCAAGGAAGGGACCAGAAAACGTAGCAAATGGGCTTTCGCTGTACCAATAAATGCTTTGGGTGGGTAGAGCGAACAACAACGATCGAAGTGTGCACGGCCGCCCCCAGGGTCGATAATTACTGCGACAAGGCCGAGGCGGAAACAGGCGAGAATCGAGACGTAAAGCGCAACCGACATGGGCACAATCAGCAACACCGTGTCACCCTGCCTGAGGCTGGCAGCTTTTAGGCGGGACGCTACCTGTGCGCAGGCATTGTTTAATTCGGCGTAGGACCAGGACTTGTCGTTGCGCGCGTCAATCAGCGCCGTGGCCTTGGGACGTTCGGTAAATTGGCGGCTAAATACAGTATAAAGATTCATTTTATAGCTCCTTTGCAAACAATGCATATTCACGAATTACGTTGGTGGGAAATCGATCTGTAATTTCGAGTAAGCGATTTTTCTTTTCCATCAGTGCACCAATAATACGGCGGAATCCCGCGGCACTGGCTGCTCGATAGCCCCGGTACATAAGAACAGATCCAAGGCCTCGCTCACGCATTTCCGGGGCGATTGCCAGAGTTTTGAAAATCAGTGTGTCCACGGATTCACCACGCAACTGCTGATTAATATCTGGAATTGCAAACAACAACCCGATAACTCGTCCCGCCATTTCAGCGATGAATACGAATTCGGGCCGAATGGTCGACTTCATCGGCGCGTAGAGTGTTTGAAATGCCTGCAGGTCGATTGGTGAATACAGATGATTGTTGGTAAAGGCCCGACAACAGAATTGATGGATTCGTTCGATTTCTGCATCATAGTCGTCGATACGGATGTTGCGTATACGAAATCTCGCCATGGCAAACCAAATCAGCAACTGATGCAGTCTCGAAAAGCTAACCGTGTCCAGGATTATCTCGTTAGACACATAATTTGAGTACGGGCTAAATCCGGCTTCGGCAAAGTATTCTACGCACTGGAGGTTCAACGATGGTTCCATCGCAAAAGCAGGTTGTGATCCCGCCCAGGTAGTTGCCCGATACGAGTGCCAGCTATCCCCATCCATGGGACCTATCGCGAGGGTACAGCCCGCAGACTTTAACGACCGCATGGAGCTGCCAAGTAACATCGACGCGGTGACATGATCTCGGGCTTCAAAATGACCGATCAGGCCGATGCGATGGGTCGGATGCGTCGGAGTAGTGCGCCACCACAATGAACATTGACCAGCCTTTTGACCATTGTCAGCCCGTGCAATCCAGCATGCATCAGCGCCATCGGTAGTGAAAGGTTCAGCATGGAGTTCTAACGATCCCGGTGACGATATTGTCTGTGCCTGCAAGTTCGGTTGTATAACCATCGGCTAATTCCTCAATGGCCAGCGTTTCTGGGCTAGCGATACTGCAACAAGAAACGTGCTATTTATAACGGCATACAATGCAAGATCTGTGGCATTTAATGGTAGATAAGCCTGTAACAGAAAAAAACCGGCCACCGGGATCATGAAATTGTCGAGGCCGCGCCAGGAGATGGCCTCGACCAGGGTAATAACCATTGCGAGGTTGAAGGCGATCAGCAAGATGGTTTCGAATGCCATCAATCCGCTAATGGAGAGGGATACGATGACGCAACCCATACTGACGATGAACATCGTAAAAGAACCCTCTAATGTCTTGCTGCCATCAGGGCTCTGGTATCGGTAGCGACCATAGTAAACACCTACCAGGGCTGCCAGTGAATCGGCAAAGGTGAGTATCAATAACGGAATCATGTAGAGCAATAGCTGCCCATCTGCAAGAGAGTAAAGCGTTGCTATCGCGACTGGGAAACACAGTTCACCATAGGATTTGCGGCAAATCGTGTGTATTGCACCGCCAATACGGATCTTTAACAGCCGGGTGCAGCGTACCGTCAGCAATGCCAGGGTCGCTAAAGTCGCAAGCAACCAAACGTGATAATACTGGGAGAAAATCCAGGGAAATGATAATGCCAGCATTCCCATCGAGACGTGCATCAATTTTCGTCTGATTTCAGGCTGAAGCGATGCTTGCGCGCGTTCACTGCCAAGCAATATCATCATAGTGAGCAGAATCGCGAGTACAGCGGGGATCGATAACGTAACAGAGATCATGATTGCACCTCCTCGATAACAAATCGGCTGTAGAAGAATGCCTTGTCCTGCGAATGCAGACTTGCCGCAAGGCTCTCAAGAGGAGTTAGGCGATCGGCCAGTTGCCGTGGGCGTGAGCGCTCGGCCAACATATTCCAGTAAACCAGGCGCGCCTTTGGTCGGGATGCGTTGATCAACACTTTGAGCAAACCGGCATACTCGGTAATTGAGGTGTATTCGAAAATGTCGCTCAGGTTGAACGCGTCGAATCGTTTATGTGAATTGGCAGCCAGGTAGTCCTCAATCGAGCTGCAGTGCCAGTGCAAGTGGTCAAGATTATCGCGAATGATGTCAAAATTTTCAGCCCTTAGTGCATGCGGTAATGTATCGTGATGGCGGCCGTAGAGAATCCAGCAAAGGTAGGGATTGGAGGCCGGATCCTGTACGGTCAGCGCATGACGTGTACGAGCCAGAATCCGCGAGGATACACTTCCCTCGACATAGCGGAAAAGCTCCGGGTCCCGGCCGGTACGTCCCATGAAAAAGCGAGAGAAAAACAAACCAAACAACAGTCGCCAGCGCCAATTATCCCATTTCTCGGAGTAAAAGCATTCGCGCTCAGCAGCAGACCTGGGCGTCACCAGTTCGGATATAGTATCGGCGCTGTGGATCAATGGCAGCAGGCGGCGGCGAAAAAGCTCAAAGTAGGCTTCGAAGCGGCCGATGCTACCAAAGCCGCGGTTGATGTCTTTGCCACGAGCATCCCAAAATACCTGATCGCTTGTTGACAGCTCCCTGCGACAACTTTGGTAAAGTGTTTTCCTGTTATTACATGGCTGTGATCCAATAAAGCCGAGTAGTTCGGTGTGATTCAGGGTCTTATAGGCCGCAACGCGAAGTGCAAGGCAGGCGAGTTGTGTTGGATTGATATCGAGGGCTACCAGTTCCCGTGGTTCCAGGCTTAAAATTGCGAGTGTATTATCACCTGCCGATGCAATTGACAGGCAGCTGCTGCCAGCAACCATATTTACCGCTTTCAGCAAAATATCAGCATCCTCCCAACACTGCGCGTATCGGATCTGCGAGAAATCGACGCGTTCTTCAAGGGCCTTACCAGCAGTGCCATTATGCGTCTTCATGTGACCTCTGAAGGGTAAGCATGGCAGGCAGGACAAGCAAGTCTGTGAGCAGAGCTGCGAGCATGGCAAGTGCGATTAACAGTCCAAAAAACACCACAGACTTAATCGCGGCGAGGCTTAATACCGAAAACCCCAGGATCATCACCAGCGTTGTGATTGTCATGGCGTGGCCAATCGAGCGCGCGGTATTAACTAGCGCTGCTTGCGTGTCGCTATGCTTGCGTTCCTCGCGGTAGCGATAGAGAAATTGCACCGTGTCATCGACTACAAGCCCGAAAACGATTGCGGCGATTGTGACGGTTGCAGCGTCGAGTCGAATGCCAAGCCAACCCATGGTGCCGAGCAATACCAGCACCGGTAATAGATTGGAAATGACAATCATTGCCAATTGTTGCGACGAGCGAAACAGCAACGACAGCACCAGTATTATCATGCCAAAGGCAAGCGCGAAACTGTGCAATTGTGTTTCGACAATATGTTTCATCATTTGAACGTAAAGCGGCAGGTAACCAGCGGGTTTAACACTGACATCGGCAGGTAAACGGGCATGGCTGCGGATGCTATCTATGGTGTTGCCGATCGCACGGGCCGATTGCATCGGCACGCCAAAACTGACGCGCAAGATCTTGCCTTCATGCACCAGATCATCGGCGTTATCGTCGAAAAGCTGTAGTAGCCTGCCAGGGGCAGTATTGGGTGGTAGTAACCCGGATTCTGTGAACTTATCATATTCGCTGGCGGCAGAATGGCTCCAGTGGGCTAACCCGGAATTTTGAACCCGCCTCTGCCAGTCGGCGGTAGCCTTGAGTATATCTGCACGTAGCGCGCCTTGTGGATGATGAACAGTAAAATCGAGAGACATGTAAGGACCCACCTCACGCTCGATCACCGCAGAATCCTGGCGCACGGGATGGTCGTCAAAAAGGAAATCGATCGAGTAGGTATCTACCTTGAGTTCAAGCGTGCCAATCGCTGCCACCAGGGCGATGAGCAGTGCAACTCCGCTCACCGTGCGGGGTAAACGAATAGCAGCACGCGTCATCGCTACCGCTGTATTTTGTATTACACGGCAGGGGGTGCTGAATGTCTGAGGATTAGAGCTTACCGCAAACGCGATAGTAACCAGAAGCGACAGTATAAAAGTAAACAGCAAACCCATTGCCGCGAATAGTCCAAGATCATAAATCACCGGCATCGGCGAACTCATCAGGGAGAAAAATCCAACCATGGTGGTGACTGTATTGATCAGGCATGGCCAAATCATGTGTCCGACACCACGAATAATGCGTTGTCGTGCCGGCAAGGTCGCAGGTATGTGTGCGATGCTCAGTATCAGATGTACCGAAGTGGATACACTGGTCACCAGTATCAGCGTCGGGATGACTACGGTAACCATGTTGATGTCTCGTCCGGTTGCGGCATATGCCCCCATGACGGCGGTGATTCCGAGGGTAGCGATAGCAATCACTACGAGCAGCGGTCGAGCATTCTGATAAAGCAGCGCTAACAACAGCATGATTAGCCCGTAGGCGATTACTGTAACTACCGCGGAATCCTGTGTTGCGGCTCGATTAAGGGCAGAATAAATAACTCCCAGACCCGCCAGGTGATAGGCCCCTCCGTCTGCATCGAGGGTTTCACGCAATGCTGCAAGTATGCGTTCGCGTTCGGCATCAACATCCAGCTCTGCCTCCATGCCAGCGACGAGGATGAGAATGCTACCATCATCGTTGATCCAACGGCCACGTAAGTCCGCATCGTCGACCAGGCGGCTGCGTAAATCCCGCGCCGCTTGCGCGGATATTCCGGTGTCTGGAATCTGTGGTTTGCCGCCTGTTGTTTTCAGCGTCAGCAGTGATTCGACTCTTGCTATACCCTCGATTAGCATAATCGCGTCACTCAACGTCCTGGCCCGGGTAATGCCAGGCGTAGTGATCATGCCGGATTCATCCTTTAGCGCGACCACCACCACTTCGTCGTGACCAAACATCTTTTGGAATTGCTTGTACTCGACCAGCGCCGGGTCATTTTTTAAGAACCAGATATCGATGGCGTTATCTACGCCGAGATAACGTAAATTTGAACCGAGGCCAAGGGATATCACGACTCCCAATGCCAGCAATAGCTTGCGCGAATTCCACAGGGTGGCAACAATGGACTCGGCACGGTTCATGCTGTTCGCCGGTTGAGCTTTGCATCGGGCTTGCCGCTATCCTGGGCTCGGCTTAAACGTTCGACCACCCCGCTGACGCCGTCGAAGCGAATACGATCGCCGTCATTAAGCCAGTTTGTAAGTCCCGGCAAGGCCACGATGGAAGGAATACCGAGTTCACGGGTGACTATGGCGGAGTGGGATAACAGGCTGCCGCGCTCGACCAGCACTCCGGCAGCACCTGCAAACAACATGACCCAACCCGGATCGGTACGTGGTGCAACAAGTATTTCACCGGGTGCAATCCTGGCATCCCGGGGGTTATCGATGCAGCGGGCGATGCCTTCGACCACCCCGGGACAGGCTCCGGTACCCTGCAGACTGTCGCCGCTAACAGCGGTTTGCTGGATTACGGATCCGGCGAAACTGTTACCGATATGAACTGCACCATAGGTATTAAATCGTTCGTCTGGCACGACCCCCTGATAATAATCACGCATATTGCATTTACGTAGCTCGACCAGGTCGGTCAGGCGGGTGGTTGTGGTGGTGCCTTCTATCACACCCAGCAGTTCGTTAATTTCGAGGTAAAAAACGTCGCGCACATCTTCGATATGATTGGTCGCTACCAGGTGTTTCCCGATTTCAAGCACAATTCGTCGGACACGGCCAAATACCCGGGTACGCTCAAAACGCAAGTTTTCTCTTTCACGCACCAGCCGCCGGGCGCTTTTCAGAATTCGGGAGAATATAAAACCTTTCAGCGGGTGGTAACGAAGAGCGCGCTGCACCGTATTTTCTGCCATCTCAGAGGCAAAACTTTCTTCTCTAGTCAGGGGTGATTCAGCGCTGGCCAGGTGCTCGGCGAGACTTGCGATAGTCGCAAGCAACAGCCTCGGATCGTCACTCGTGGTGTCACTTTCGAGCTTGAGCTCTTCGAGGCAACGTTCCCCAAAAATCTCCAGGTAATCATCGAGTTCGGTCTTGAATTCAGGCCAGTCTGTAAAGCAATCCGTATCGCGTATCGGATGGTCCGCTGCGCTGGTAGTGTGCAGAATCGTGATTAGTTGCCTGTCAGGCGCAGCCAATGCTGCCATGTTTCGGATGCGGCGTGCCGGTTCGGCACTGACCAGGCCACCCTGCGCGCAGAGTAAATCATTGTGCAAGGGTTCACCGCACCAACGTAACGACAGAGTGCGCAACAGACCATGAAAAATCATCGCGAAGAGATCGTTGATGAGTGGTGCGTCCCAGTGATATAGCAGGCGACGCTCGAGTTCGCGGTAATACTCTCCGAGTTCATCGATACGCATTTTTCGAAGCCTCTCGGGGTTAGCCAGCGTGTCGTTGAGGCGTTGGTAAAAACGCGCTGTCTTTTTGGGCAGGCTCAGGTAACTCGATACCAGCCCGGTGATTGCGCGCAGAAATAGAAATCCGTCTTTTATTCGTGCTCCCAGGCTTGCCTCTTCCAGATTCTCGACAATCTCCGACGGTAATCCCTCTTTGACGCCCATCATTTGTTCCATGAACCGTCGGTTCATCGAGAAACCGGGCAGCATCGCTAGTGCGCGATACCAGTTTAAAAGGTTGTAGTAAACGCGACCCTGAATATAGCCGAGCATGTTGGCGAAAAGCTGTTGCTCTTGCTGGATTCGTACATTAGACATTCCCAGCAGTCGGGCGAATTCACGGTAGACCGCCTCGTAGGCACCGCGCGCGAATGAATAAGTTAGTGGAGAGGTGATACCACCGTAACTCTCGACAATATTACTGTTGTCCCAAAGCCGCATTTGACCGTCGGGGTCAGCCACGTCGCCGAGGGTGGTGATTGCACGAGACTGCAACAGGTGAATACCGCGAGCATCCATGGCCCACTCGATATCCTGTGGTCGATCAAATCGATCCGCACAAACCTGTGCAATGCGTTTGATTTCAAGAATTTCACATTCTCCAAGCTGGGAATCAGGGTGGTTTTCCGGGTATTGGATATCTAGTGTATTGTTGTCAATTCGGTAACTGTCTGCGTCGACCCTGCCGTTGACAAGTTTATCGGCGGTGCCGCGAACCGCGTTTATGATAGTAGTCGAGCGACTACCACTAACGGGATCGGCGCTGAAAGCGACACCGGCAGTGTTTGCATTCACCATCCGCTGTATTAATACTGCCGGAGCGGTGGGTACGAGACCAAGTCCATGGTGCTGGCGGTACTCGAGTACCTGGGGGGCGAAGGCTGAACGCCATACCATGACGATGCGTTTCACCAGATCCTCCTGCTCGACAAAAAGAAAACTTTCCAGTTGCCCAGCAAAAGAGAATTGATCACCATCCTCATCGACAGACGATGAACGCACCGCTACCGTCATACCATCGGCGGAAAGTTTTACAAAGGCCGACATGACTTCGTCGATAATCGCGGTACCTGGCTCGATGTCATCGATCAAACCTGTAATCTCAGCCGCAGAGCGGGCATTCATCAGGCTGCGCCGCCCAGTAAACGGTAGGCTGTCGGTGAAGGCTTCGGGGCTTAATACGAACCAGGCCGGGATCGGGATATCGGTATCGCACAAAGCCTGGAGCGAAGCGGCCTTGGCGCCTAACTGTTCAATTCCTGCCTTGTCCTTATCTGTGAATATCCAATTCATGGTCTAACTCCATTTGAAGCCAGGGCCGAGGGTAATAGCCGCAAGGCCGCAATAAATGATTAGCGCCCAAAGACCCGAAATGAGCTCTACCGTCCTAGAGTCCCGGGTTTGCGGGCTGATCATAAGGCGCCGGGCATATATCAGGGCAACAGGGAACAAGATTGATAGCCCAATAACAAGCGGCCAAATTGAACCAATATTATCGGCGGCCTGAAGCGCAAAGACCCCGGCGGTAAGTAGCAAGATCAGCCACAGGCCAATCGCACGACCTCGACCCCACAGTTTAGAATAGGTTTCAACACCGGCTTCTTCGTCCGCCGGTGCGCGGATCTTGCGACCTGTCTCTCCCACCATGCCGATGAAAAAGGTCAATATCAGCAAGCTAGACAGGTCACTGGGAACTTCATTGTTATCGATCCAGCCAGGCGCACTGGCATAGAGCGCAATCAACGGCATGATGAGCATATGACTGAATAGGTAGACAACAGGCCGCGCTTTGAGCCAGCGAGGCACAAAAAACTCCTTGCTCATCAGCAAAAAATAAACCCAGACAGCAAGTAGCAGCAAGGCCAGCTTAGCCGAGAAGGAAAATGCAACGGCGAGTTGCAGTGCCGCTAACAGTGCTCCAATCATACCGAGCTCGGATAACTGCACCAGGCCGCGCGGCACCGCACGGTAGGGGCGGTAACGCGCATCATCTTCATAGTCTTTAAACTCATCGGCAATACGTAGCAGTGCGAATGTAATAAAGCTGCCGATAAATGAAACCAAAACCGCGACGGCGCCAGGGCTACCCTGATGGCCGGTTGCCACATGACCGTAGCCCACTGCCGCGAAGCTAAACACGAAAATTAACAATCCATGAAGCAGAATGGGGAAACGCTCACGTTGATAGATCCACCAACGATTCTGGCCTGGGTTAAATAAATGAGTGCTTTTTTGCATGATTCAGGCCGTTTGTAAACTAGACGCCACGCGCGAAACGTTGGTGCGCCCTGGTAAATTGATCCGCCGACAAAGCACCGATTATCGATAGTTCCCCGGCGAGCATTAGCGCCGCTGTGACTTCGGCGAAGGCACGCGCGTTGTCAGCCCCAGCCAGGCCCATCAGTTCAAGGCAGGCGTATTGACTCGGCAAACCGGTGCCGCCACCGACAGTACCGACAATCAGGTTGGGCAGGGTTACCGCAGCATAAAGCCCACCCTGTTGGGTCAGTTCAAAACGGGTAACCCCGACCGCTGACTCGGCCACACAGGCGGCATCCTGCCCACAGGCAATATAGAGTGCAGCCAGGCCATTAGCATAGTGACCCTGCACACCGATAGAACCACTCAATACACCGCCAATGGCCGACATGCGCCAGTAATCGACCATACGAGCAGTGCTTGTGTGCAAATGTTTTTCCACGAGTTCAGCGGGCAGCTCAATCTCGGCAGAAACCTTTTTACCGCGCACATTAACAAACGACAGAGCGCTTGCTTTCTTGTCACCCGACAGGTTGGCTTCGACAAAATAATATTGGGGTGCGACTGGTGAGTGATGGTTAATGTATTCGCAGATGGCGTGGGTGGCGATGGTTACCATGTTCTGACCGGCGGCATCTCCAACCTCGTATTCGAATCCGAGATAAACGTGGTTGCCTTCAATGTTGATGTGCAAATCGATGAGTTTGCCAAAGCGGGTACAGGACTCGGCCACCTGTCGCAGTGTTGCGAGGTTGGTCTCAATCCATTCGACAAACTGCTGAACTTCATTGAGATTCCTGAAGGCGAATCCGGGTGCGCGGCGAACGCCCTCTCTAGTCAGTAATGCCGTGCAGCCACCGGCCTCGGTAATGAGTTTGGATCCACGATGATAAGATGCGACCAGGGTCGCCTCGGTGGTAGCAAGAGGTATTTGAAATTCACCCGTTGCATAGCGCCCCTTGACGCGTATTGGTCCAGCGATACCGACCGGTATCTTGACCGTGCCGATCATGTTTTCGATGTTGTGCTGGTAGTGATGGCGATGGGCCAGGGTCCATTCGTCTGCCAGTGCCGAGGTAAACGTATCGAGTGTGTGGCTGCCATGCTCGGTGTCAGATACTCCGGCCTCGCATTTAATCCTTTTTAGTTGTGCCATCATCCCCATCTCCTTCCTTAATAGAGTGATAAGGAGAGATTGCGCGGGCAAGTTTTTATATGCAACTAAAGACTGAAAAGCATCAGTATACGCATCTCAAGGCATCAACCAGTGATACCTTGTGCGGAATCAGTACGTTGGTTGATCTATTTTGGGGGTAGTTTTTTATTGGCGCCCAAGACAGCGCCTGGAGCGTTTACCGCCTTATATTCTCCAAATTTCTCTGGATCAGTGAGCCTTATGTGGCCTATCTAATAACCTTTTGCCATGTCAAAATCTCCGAACTCCAGCTAACCGGGATCCTGTCCTCCTATAAACCAGGGAATTACAAATTTAACCCTTCGGCAAGTAAGGTATGGTCCCTGCTACATCAGTGTCGTCAATCACGTTAAACCGGCTGACACTGCCATCCCGGCGAGACTGACCATAACTTGCATAATCGGGATCGTTTGCAAATGCCTGGGCCGATTCCAGGGAAGAGAATTCCAATAAGGCAATCAGTGTTGTATCCAGTGGCTCACCTTCAATGTTGGTAATATTGGCACTGCGAGAAAGGTATTTTCCCCCATGCTTGTGTACGATATCGTGAACCTTAGCGGCGTAGTCCGGAATCCAGGCATCATCGGTAACTTTAACGTCGGCAATTAAATATACTGGCATCTTTATCCTCCTGTTTTATTAGTTTTCGAACCAAAATTCTTATAAGATGAGAATTCTCGTGAGACGATTATACAGGTTTTACCTCTATAAAATTGATTTACATCAACGCCATGATTTAACAACCGTAGCATAATTATGTAGCCGTTTTCCTGTATACCAATTTTTATAAAACTAACGGGGTTAATCATGATGAACACTTTACGGGGGGAGCTGTGGTAATGGAAAACCCGTTTAAAAGACATCAGTCGGTTATTTTCGCACTATCCATATTTCTAATACTGTCTGGCTGGTTGGCATCGGGATATCTCGGCTCAGGTGAGCAAACAACAGCAGAGACTGCCACACCAGGCCGTTCCATGATCCAGAAGGTGCGCGTACGAGTCCCCGAGGTAAAACGCATCATCCAGGAAATAGTTCTCAACGGTAGAACGGAACCCGCACGCGCTGTCACATTACGAACCGAGGTGGAAGGACAGGTCGTCACAATAGCTGCGACCAGGGGAAGCTTTGTACACAAGGGAGGGATTATCGTACAACTGGATCAGCGTGACCGCGATGCGCGTCTGGCGGACGCCAAAGCTCTGCTTGAACAGCGTGAACTCGAATATGATGGTATAAAAAAACTGCAGAAAAATAATCTCCTGTCAAAAATTCAATTAGCCCAGGGCGCTTCCCAACTGGCAACTTCCAGGGCACTTATAGAACGGATTAAACTGGAGATTCGTAATACTCGCATAATCGCACCCTTTAACGGTATTTTGGATCGGCTACCTGTTGAAGTGGGTAGCTATCTTAAGATCGGAGATGAAGTCGGCCGGCTATTGGAACAGGATCCGATCATCTTTGTCGGCTACGTCAGCCAGCAGGAACGACATCGTCTGGTAATGGGCGACGTGGGAATAGCCCGCCTCGTGACCGGCATGGTAGTGGAAGGCGAACTGCGTTATATCGCCTCTGAAGCCGACCCGATCACGAGGACATTCAGGGTCGAATTGCAAATCCCTAATCCTGATGGATCACTCGTATCGGGCATCACCGCCGAGCTTAGTATCCCGGTCCGGCAGGTTTCAGCATTTCAACTCTCCCCTGCATTGCTTTCGCTGAATAATGCCGACCAGCTTGGCATAAAAATAGTCAACGACCAGAATCGAGTGGAGTTCCTGCCTGTACAGGTGGTGAAGTCGACAGCAGGTGGACTCTGGATATCCGGATTACCCAAGGGTATAAGAATTATTACGGTTGGCCAGGGATTTGTGCGTGCCGGAGACGAAGTAATCGCGGTTAATGAGCGTGAAATCATCGAAGGCACAACGGCCAACTAATGACAACCATCATCGATGCCTGCATTGAACGGTCACGCCCCGTACTACTGATTCTTTGCCTCATCCTGGTGGCAGGAAGCGTGTCATATATAACCATACCCAAGGAGGCTGATCCGGATATTGCCATCCCGATTATTTATGTTTCAATCGGCCACGAGGGAATATCACCGGAAGATGCCGAGCGTCTGCTAATTCGCCCGATGGAGAACAAATTACAGAATATCGAGGGCGTAAAGGAGATGCGTTCTACAGCGGTGGAGGGAAATGCATCCATCGTGCTGGAATTTGACGCTGGTTTTGACAGCGATACTGCCCTCACAGACGTCCGGGAAAAGGTAGATATCGCCAAAACCGATTTGCCAGCCGATTCCGATGAACCCTCGGTCAATGAGGTTAACATCGCACTCTTCCCGGTGTTGGTTGTGACACTTTATGGCGATGTTCCCGAGCGGCTGATGGTAAAGACCGCTCGTGATTTGCGAGATCAACTGGAGTCGCTCCCAGGCGTACTGGAGGTTGAAATAGCAGGAGACAGGGAAGACCTGGTAGAAGTATTAATCGACCCGGTAAGAGCCGAAAACTATCAGCAGTCGCAGGAAAGTCTGACCCGGTTTATAGCACGGAATAATGAACTCGTTGCCGCCGGAGCGCTGGATACAGGGCACGGCCGCTTTGCCATCAAGGTGCCGGGGCTGTTTGAAAATGTAGACGATATTCTCTCGCTGCCTATTATGGTAAGTGGCGACAGCATGGTTAAGTTTTCCGATGTTGCCGTGGTCAGACGTACTTTTAAAGACCCCGTTGCCTTTGCCCGGGTTAACGGGCAGCCCGCTGTCACCCTCGAGGTAACGAAACGCATTGGTACCAACATCATTGATACCATTTCCGGGGTGCTGCGCCTGGTAGCCGAGGAACAGAGTCACTGGCCGCCCGGTATCCAGGTACTGTTCAGCCAGGACAAGTCAAACGATATTCGCGATATGCTGTATGACTTGCAGAACAATGTCATCGCCGCGGTGCTACTGGTGATGATAGTAATTGTTGCAGTTCTGGGGGTCAGGACTGCTGGTCTGGTTGGACTGGCGATACCAGGATCATTTCTTGCCGGTATCCTGGTGATTGCCATGATTGGCCTGACGGTAAATATCGTAGTGCTGTTTGCATTGATTATGTCGGTGGGAATGCTGGTCGATGGGGCTATTGTAGTGGTTGAACTGGCAGACCGGAAAATGGCCCAAGGCCTGCCGAGGAGAGAAGCATACGCAGCGGCCAGCAATCGCATGGCCTGGCCGATTATCGCGGCCACTGCCACCACGCTGGCTGCATTTATGCCGCTACTGTTCTGGCCCGGTATCGTCGGCGAATTCATGAAGTACCTGCCTATTACGCTGATCGCAACACTATCTGCGTCGCTTTTTATGGCATTGGTATTTGTACCGACACTGGGTTCATTAATCGGCAGACGGGCACCGGATAGCGAACATCTGACGGAGATGCTGGTAGCGGCCGAGGATGGCAATCTGCAGGTTATTAGCGGCTGGACCGGACGCTACATCAATTTTCTGCGACGGATTATTCGTTATCCGAAATCGGTTATATTAGTGGCGATCGCTATCTTGACATTGGTATACGCAGGTTATGGCACCTTTGGCAAAGGCGTAGAGTTTTTCCCCGATGTCGAGCCGCAAAATGCCATGATACAAATACGGGCGCGTGGGGACCTTTCCATTCTCGAGCGAGACCAGTTGGTACGTGAGGTCGAGTCGCGCATTCTTGACATGAGTGAATTTGCCAGCGTTTATTCGCGCAGTGGTTCTCAATTTCGCGCACAGGTCAGTGAAGATGCCATCGGCTTAATTCAACTCGAACTAATCGACTGGAAGCTACGCCGTCCCGCCAAAAAGATACTCGCAGAAGTACGCCAGCGAACAAAAGATCTCGCCGGTATCATCATAGAAGTACAGCAACAGGAATCGGGGCCACCTGTTGGCAAGCCTGTGCAAATTCAGCTCAGTTCACGTTTTCCGGAATTATTGCCACCTGCAGTTGAGCGAATTCGCTCAATGCTTGACGAAATTGGTGGTTTTGTCGACGTCAACGATTCGCGATTTATACCCGGCATAGAATGGCAATTACGCGTCGACAGGGCAGAAGCCAGCCGCTACGGTGCCGACATAACAACGGTAGGCAACCTGATCCAGCTGGTCACTAATGGTATTCGGATTGGTTCTTATCGTCCCAATGACACTGACGATGAGGTCGAAATCCGCGTACGTTATCCAGTCGGTGACCGCAGTATCGATCAACTCGACCGCCTGCGAATCCCGTCCGAGCGCGGCGCCGTGCCAATCAGTAACTTTGTTACGCGGTTGGCCAAACCCAAGGTAGGCACTATTAAACGTAGTGATGGACGGCGGATCATGACCGTGGAAGCCGATGTGGAGGAAGGAATATTGCCCGACTTTAAGGTAAGCGAGATTCGCAAGCTGCTTGCCCAGGCTGAATTTGATCCCCGTATCGAGTTTACTTTTAAAGGTGAAGACAAGGAACAACGCGAGGCGGAAGCATTCCTGATTAAAGCATTTGGCGTTGCCCTATTTGTGATGGCTATCATTTTAGTGACACAGTTCAACAGCTTCTATCAGGCCTTACTGATCCTGAGCGCGGTATTTTTCTCCACCATAGGCGTGCTATTAGGGCTATTAATCACCGGCCAGCCTTTTGGAATAGTAATGAGCGGCGTTGGTGTCATCGCGCTGGCTGGCATCGTGGTGAACAATAATATTGTTCTTATCGACACTTATAATCGACAACGAAAAAGTGGCAGAGACGCCTTCGAATCGGTGCTGCGAACCGGCGCCCTCCGGTTACGCCCAGTGTTGCTGACAACGGTTACCACTATTCTCGGTCTATTACCCATGGTTCTAGGTATTAATATTGATTTCATCGGCCGTGAAATCAGCATCGGTGGTCCGTCTACTCAGTGGTGGACACAGCTGGCAACCGCAGTCGCAGGCGGGTTGGCTTTTGCCACCCTGTTGACGCTTATTATGACACCCTGCCTGCTGCTGCTTGGTGAAAGAGAAAAGCAGCCACAAATTAGCCGCGGAGAGAAATTAGCCCCTAAAGTATTAATAAACCAATAACACCGGGATGTCCGCTGGTATTTCTCCCGGTAGCGGACCAGGCGTCCGATAAAGTATTCGCACCCGCGGCTCGTATAAGGAGTGGCGATTCGACAGGTTGGGCTGCAAACAGGTGGGCCAGCAAGATCGGGGTCAGGTCTAACATTACCACATTGTCCAGATATACTCTGCGGATGCCAAGACTAATCAGAATTGAGCATGGCCTCTTGTAAGGTATAAGGCTATGTATGAATGTTAGACTTGATAAACATAAGGCAGCCTCGCCCCACCACCGTGGTGGCGGTGAGGACTACAATGAAAGTTCCTACACCACTCATTGGAGGCTGCCATGCCACTTTATTGCGGAATCGATTTACATTCAAACAATCATGTGATTTGCGTTATCGATGATAAAGATAACCGCCTATTTGAACAGAAGCTCGACAACCACGCAGAACTTACCATTCGAGCTTTATCTAAGTACAAAAAACGACTCAAGGCGATTGCTGTCGAATCGACTTTTAATTGGTACTGGCTCGTCGATGCGTTGATGGAGGCCGGATTTCAAGTAGAACTGGTAAACACCGCCAAGGTGGTTCAGTACAGCGGACTGAAACGAACCAATGATCGCTACGATGCCTTTCACCTGGCGCATCTGATGCGCTTAGGCATTTTGCCAACGGGATATATCTATCCCAAAGCTGACCGCGGATTACGCGATCTACTACGCAAACGAATGCAACTGGTACAGGATAGGAGCAGTCATATCATCCGGTATAAATCTCAGATTCAAATGCACACAGGACAAACCGTACGAGCCGATTACATTAAAGCGAAGAAATACCGGGTGCCTATTGTTGGCGATGCTAATGTTCAACTGGCCTTGCAAAGCCATATCGACATGATCCGTGCCTTATCCACCCAAATCAGGCTACTGGAAAAAACAATACTCGCCCAGGTCGAGCCGGTGCCGGACTTTTATCGATTAAAAACCGCATCGGGTATCGGCGATATTCTGGCCGAGACCATCCTGCTCGAAACCGGTGATATCACCCGCTTTAAGGGCCCGGGTAATTTTGCCTCCTATTGTCGTTGTGTCGATAGTCGCCGCGAGAGCAACGGTAAAAAGAAAGGCGAGAACAATCGCAAGAATGGCAACAAGTACCTGGCCTGGGCATTTATTGAGGCGGCTACCTGTGCGATTCGACACAGTGATAAAGCCAATCGCTATTATCACAAAAAATGCAAAGCCACGAACCCAATCGTGGCGAAAAAAGCTTTGGCGCACAAGATCGCCAGAGCCAGCTACTGGGTGATGCGAAGCCAGGTCGACTTCAACGAAGATCTGGTTTTCTAAGTGTTGAAAGGGCTGGGTAACCAGGCAAGGGGTTGGTTAATAACCACGAGACCTGATTGGCCCGGCCTTTTCAATACCATACCGAGTTTAGAACTTTGTGCCCATGTGCTGAGCCAGCATAGGTTGGTCGTTACAGGCCCAAGATCTGTCATTCGATTGGACAGTATATGGAACCGATTTTTTTCTGGGGCAAATAGCCAGGGCTGTGATTATACAGCTTGATCCTGATGGGTGACTGGTGCACATATTATTGTGACACCTACCGAATGAAAATACGGGTGCCTGGGGTTAATTAACTCGACTGAAATATACAAGCCCGTTTAGTCGGGAGAATATTTTCGTGCTTTCGATTGACTTTTTGCCTAATGGGTGACCCCATTTCCCGCTTTTAGGCTGTAAGGGCTGAAAACCTAGTAAAAGAAACATATATATTGCCTAGGTTCAAAAAAGAAGCTAATATGTTTCTTATTCGAAAAAAGCAATATATATGTTTACAGCCATGAAATCTTTACTCCAGCAACTCAAAAATCGACGAATTGACCTAAACCTTAAGCAGAAAGACATGATGCTGCGCATAGGTATCTCTCGTCAGCAATACCAGCGCATAGAATCCAAAGGGAATCCAGGGTTAGATACGCTGGAATTGATCTCTAAAGGGCTCAACAGCGAGTTAATGCTGATCCCCAAAGAGAAACTAAATGCAGTTCAGACTGTTCTCGAAAGCGAGACTCCCAAGCAAACCCATAAGCCTACTGAGCGATCCCGAGATACAGAAAAGAAAAGCCTGTCTGATGATCCATGGCAAGACCTGCTAGGGGATGACCAGTGAGCACAAACAGTGCCGATGAAATCAATGTGCTCAAGCTCGCTCTGCATGACAGATTAGTGGGCTATTTGGCCGGGTTTCACAATGGTCGAAATGTATTGAGTTTTGCCGACGAATTCAAGGAAGACCAAAGTCGGCCAACATTCAGCTTAATAACCTATTCCCGCTTTCCGCACTCCGCAAAGGTTATGGATGAACCATGGGTAAGGAACCAAAGACTACACCCCACATTATCCAATCTGCTACCAGAAGGGGCTCTCAGGGAAATGATAGCGCAAGGGCTTAAAGTTCACCTCGATAATGAGTTTCTTATCTTTTCCTATCTGGGAGAAGACTTACCTGGTGCACTAGTAGCCGAACCCATGGAGCCAAAAGATGTGCCCAATAGTGTGCTCACCACCCATGGCAAAGCGAAGGCCGTAAAATTCGACAAAATCACTCGGGAGAATAAATTCTCCCTGGCCGGCGTGCAGATGAAATTTTCCATGAAAGAAAATGACGGACGCTATAACTTGTCCAGGGGCGACGAGCTTGGCGACTGGATCATCAAAACACCGTCTACAAATCATAAAGACCTGCCCGTGAACGAGTACACTGTTATGAAGCTAGCTTCATTAGTTGGTGTGGATATTCCAGAAATTAAGCTAGTGGAACTAGACAAGCTAGACAACCTGCCGCAAATCAATCTTCCAGATGAAAAGCTGGCATTTGCGATTAAGCGCTTTGACCGTGATAATGATGCGCGCATTCATATGGAGGATTTTACGCAGGTTTTGGTGAAATATCCGCACCAAAAATATAATTCGGCCAGCTATGAGCAAATCGGAAGAATTCTCTACGAATACTCTGGTGATGGTTTGATCGATGCGCAACAATTAGCACGGCGATTGCTTGTAAATATCCTGCTTGCCAATGGAGATGCTCACCTCAAGAACTGGAGTTTACTCTATTTAGATCAAGTTACCCCAAGGCTCTCTCCGGCCTACGATATTGTCACAACCAGTGTATATATCGACAATGAAAGACAATATGCCCTTAACCTGGGAAAAACCAAAGACTGGTATGAAGTCTCTATTGCGAATTTTGAGTCCTGGGCTAACCGCTCAGAGATACCGTGGCGTGCCATTAAGCTTCACCTCGCCGATACAATGGAAAAGGCCAGAAGCTTATGGCCAGATGAGATAAAAAACCTGCCTATGAATGAAGATCATAAAAAGAAGCTCGAGGATCACTGGAGCAAACTTCAACAGGATTTCCGAATTAAATAAATCGAACCATTGCTGCTTACACCTGTTTAATTTTACGCGCCTTGCCGAGGAACCCGGACGCACCGGCGCCAACGAGCTTCGGCAGATGCGTATAGATGTACCTCGCACCCGAGCCAAGAATAGTGTCGAGGTTATCCATCGAGGCCGGCATACCGGGTATCTTGCCTGCAGCCGTAATTTTCAACAGCGTGCGCTCGATCGCATTGGCTACCGGTTCCGCTTTGGGATTGCCGGGATACCCCATCGATTGCGACAGGTCGGACGGGCCGATGAAGAATACGTCCACGCCTTCGACCGCGAGAATCTCGTCGACATTCTCGATTGCGGCCGCGTGCTCGAGTTGCACGCAGACGAGGGTCTGTTCGTTGCTGTGCTTGACAAAATCGCCCATCGACCTGGCCAGCCCATAGCTATCGGGCCGCGTGCCCGATGCGAGCCCGCGGTTATCCCCGGGGCCGAACTTGACAGCCGAAACCGCTCGCCGCGCATCTTCCGCATTATTCACATGCGGAACCTGCACGCCCATGGCCCCACGATCCATGACACTGGATATATCCTGTTTCTGACTGGTCCTCGGCCTGACTATCGGCGTTATGCCGCTAGCTTCCGCGGCCATGATCATCAGCTCAGCCGTTTCCAGGTCTATGGTCCCATGCTCGAGATCGATCAATACCCAGTCGAAACCCGCATACGCTACCATCTCCACCATTTGCGGCGACGGCACCATGATCGAACAGCCCAGCGCCGCTTCGCGGGCCAGCAGTTTCACTTTCATCTGATTGGTTTTCATTCAACAAGCCCCTACGGGATGCGGCGCAACAATGCCCCGATGACATCGTCCATCAGTTCGGGTTTAGCGGTAAAATCATCGGCAAGATGGCACTCGGTCGAGCGCCTGAAAAACCGGCTGGTTGCCTCGGTCATAACCGGCTCGAATTGCATGTCTTTCAGCAGGTCGTTTACCTGAACCATTTCGTGGTAGCGTCTATCGTGCGCCACGGCATGAGAGCAGACCCAGTTGCGCGCCACACCCTCGAAGCGTCCGTCGGCCATAAGCGTGGTCACCTCCTGCCAGAGATCTTGCCGTAGTCCCGCTTTTTCACCGGCCATCAGGAATTCGATGATTAACGCCTCCAGGCCTTTCGAAAACACACTGCGCAGCATTTTGAAGGTGGAAGCCTTGCCGATGTCGTGGCTATAAGCCGACGTGTTCAAGCCGAGCCGATTAAGCGTTTCGGACAATGCCTGCGCCTGGCTGCCACCGAGCAGGATGTGCGTCCCGGCGCCGGTCACACCGATAGCCCCGAGAATAGCACCTTCGACGAACCCGGCGCCACTGGGCTTCAGCAGGTCATCGAGTTGCAGCTTGACCGAGGGCGCGGTCGAATTGAGATCGCAGTAGGTTTGCCCTGGCCTTAAGTGGGGCACACAGGTCTTTGCCGCATCCAGCGCGGCGTCGGTCGTCACCATCGACAGGATGACCTCCGCCGACGCCAGCAACCCCGGCAGTAAGGCAAACGTGATGCCGGGATATTCGGCGGAACGTTGGCGCAAACTCCGGGCGTCACCCTGTTCCCACAGTCGATCATAGCTGTCGACAACCGCACCGGCATCAGCAAGGGCGCCGGCAAAGGTCGAGCCGGCCTCGCCGAACCCCAAAACACCGATTCTCGTCATGACTGTTCGACTGCGGCCACCGTGTGCACCCCCTTCGCCCCGTTAGGTAGCGTTAGAATAGATGCCCCTTTCGTTAAAGTCCACAGAGAAGATCTGGCCAACGCCCGGGAGCAATTCCACCTATTACAAATGTTCGCTGAGCTCTTTGTAAAATGTTTCTACACCAATTATTGCATCTACCTTTGCCGTCGCAACGTCAATATCAGGGTACTCAATGAGGTACTGGTCTGAATAAGCCACAGGCCCCTGAGATTTGGGATCGGCGAAATTAGCTGCCAAATCGTCAAGTGACGTTTTTAAACCAGGTAGTTGACCGCGAAATTTTTCAATTACTGCGCTCGCGGCATTGAGATGACCGCCAAGATTATTGTGAAGTAAGACGAATGCAATATCGTACCAGTCTTTTGGCAGGCGACGTTTGTGAGCAGCCGCACACTTGGCTAGAAGAAACCCCGCAACACCTGTAACATTTATATCGACCGTGAGACGGTTGTCGCCAACTTTAGCTGTTAATGTCCTCACTTCGATATCTTCAACCGCGAATCTAGTTCCTCGCAAGTTTACCGCACCTAAATGTTCGCAGTTCTCGAATTTGAACGTCACATCTTCTGGCTGGTCGTTCCTGTCTGCCAGCATTTCGAATTTTACAACTGTGCGTGTTTCGTCGTTTTCCAATCGCCATCTCCAGACATTCTCATCATCAGGTTTGAATTCTGAATTTTTTAATGCACGTTCCAGGCGCTCCGTATTGACGGCACCACATTCTATTTCAAGGTTGACCTGTACATCGATGTCTGTTGTTCCGGCATGTTGGTGTGAGCCACTTGAGCAAAGCAACTCAGGCACTAATCCACCAGGTACTACAAATTCTGGTTTATCCCCATAGTGATGAACAACTCTAACTAGCGCCTGCTCTGCAGCATCTCGAGCCTGTCGACTCCTTGGAATTTCGTCAACCATTAATAACCTCATAGAGATGTTCGGCCACTTCTTCTCCTCGGACGCCTTCGCGAAGAAGATCTGCGTAAATACGTGGCCAAGGAGCAATTCGAAACCCATCATAGGTTTTACTTAAGCGTTGAACAGAAACGGTAGGAAATGACTTGATCGTCAAGCGACCTGCTTGAATTGGGCGAAGCTCAACAGTCAACGCTAATGCTTCAAGTTCGGCGATAGATTTTGCGTCGACGTACACGGTAGCGCGAGAAACTGTCGAAAGATAAGGGGCTTTAACTGCAGCAGCGGCCGCTCCGGTAACGGCCCAGTCTGTTCCAATATTGTTAAAACGAACACCTAGTTCAGCAATACCAGAGAGAATGTC
>Ga0255051_10000191_pt1 | contig 22399 bp, 18 predicted proteins | sample JV7_2_9_MG_FD_181719 | JGI IMG/M metagenome (GOLD analysis project Ga0255051, IMG submission 181719) | Seawater microbial communities from Jervis Inlet, British Columbia, Canada - JV7_2_9 | ecosystem: Environmental > Aquatic > Marine > Inlet | place: Canada: British Columbia | collected 2016-10-06
CACCGAATGACTGACCGCACTTCTGTGCGCCCTCACCTGAGTCGCTGAGAATCTCGACGATGTGTTCGTCAAGTTCCATCGCCGGCTTTCCGACCGGTGTTGTTATCTTTTGCTGTTTCGCTACCGGCATTGTTGGACTCCTACGCCACGCGCACGCGAACGGGCGTTCGTTCCATCGAATCTATTCCGAATATTCTGGCTTCGCTGCCGTCTTGAGCGTGCCCGTAGACTGTTTCCGAATCGCGTATACCGAGATACGCTTTCATGCTTCGCGCCGCCTGACGCCCGGTCCCCATCGCCAATATGACTGTTGCGGCGCCAGTCACGATGTCACCGCCGGCGTATACGCCTGCCATTGACGTGGCAAGATTGTTATCGGTCTCTATGTAGCCCCATTTATTGAGCGCGATTTTTGATGTCTGGCCGATAATCGGATTGGCGTTGGTGCCGATCGCGTAGACCACAGTGTCAACTTCGAACTCGAAGTCACTGTCTTCTATCGGTACCGGACGACGGCGGCCCGATTCGTCGGGTTCACCGAGCTCCATGCGTTGACAACGCATCGCACGCACATTTCCCTTACCGTCGCCGAGTACTTCAACCGGCACGGTAAGCCATTCAAACTGTATGCCTTCCTCTTCGGCATGTTCGATTTCTTCTTCCCTTGCAGGGCTCTCGTTTCGCGTACGGCGATAGACGCAGTAAACCTGCTCGGCACCGGCACGCAATGACACACGCAGGGCATCCATGGCCGTATTGCCGGAACCAATCACCGCCACGCGTTTGCCGAGGCCTAGCGGAGTATCGTAGCTGGGAAATTCGGTAGCGCCCATCAAGTTGCAACGGGTCAACAGTTCGTTCGCCGACAGAACGCCGTTCAACGATTCGCCGCCTATACCCATGAAGCTCGGGTAACCCGCTCCGGTGCCGATGAAAACGGCGTCGAAACCGAGTTCCTCCAGCATTTGCTCGATCGTGAACAGTCTGCCAACCAGCGTATTGCACTCTATCTTGACGCCCAGCCTCAGAAGATTTTCGATTTCACCATCGAGTACTGTATTTGGCAGGCGGAATTCCGGAATGCCGTATCGCAATACGCCACCGGCCTGATGCAACGCTTCATAAATCGTGACGTCACAGCCGGCCTTGGCCATGTCCGCCGCACAAGCCATCCCCGCAGGCCCAGAACCAACAATGCCAACCTTAAGCCCGTTCGACTCGATATACGGCTTGTTTTGCCATCCCTCTGCAATAGCCATGTCGCCAATCCAGCGCTCGAGTCGGCCGATGGCCACGGGTTCCAGAGAGTCGCCGACCGGACATACTCCTTCACACTGATCCTCCTGCGGGCAGACTCTTCCGCAGATCGCCGGCAGCAAGGTAGATTCAGTCAGGGTGTCGTAGGCTCCGCGGTAATCTTTGTCGCAGATTTTGACGATAAACCCGGGAATATCGATGTTGACCGGGCACGCCGGGACGCAATTTGGATGCGGGCAAACAAGACAACGCTCGCATTCGACAAGTGCATCTTCGAGACGGTAACCGAGAGATACCTCATCAAAATTTCGCGCTCGCACAACCGGCTCCTGCGCCGGCATGGGGGCTCTCTCCTGCGGAATATTTCGTATGGTTTTTTTCGCCATGTCAGGCCAAACCCTGCTTCCAGCTTTCCATTGCGAGCGCCTCATCGTCGCGGAAGCGCCCCAGGCGGCTCATCAGGTCCTCGAAATCAACCTTGTGAGCGTCAAACTCCGGGCCGTCAACACAAGCGAATTTTATTTGGTCACCAACCGTCACCCGGCAGCCACCACACATTCCAGTACCATCGACAACGATCGGATTCATGCTGACGATAGTTTCTATCTCACTGGGTCGTGTAGTTTCAGCGCAGGCCTTCATCATAATGGGCGGACCGATCGCAATAACGCGATCGACATCGGCATGTTTGTCGAGTGCTCTTTCCAAACCGAGCGTCACCCGCCCTTCGAGACCGGCAGACCCATCATCAGTGCAGATTATGAGCTCGTCGCAGTATCGCTCGAATTTTTCCTGCCAGAAGATCAGGTCCTTGTTGCGAAAACCGACAACACCGATAACATAGGCCCCGCTTTCCTTGAACGCCCGAAGTTGCGGAAATATTGGCGCAACGCCCAGGCCGCCACCTACACAGACAACCTTTTTTGTTCCAAGCTCGCTGGGAAATCCCATTGGACCCACGAGGCCATGGAAATGTGTACCTTTGAGGCAGCGTTGCTGCATCTCGTAAGTGGACTTTCCGACAACCTGAATAACGAGCGTTATCGTGCCCTTGTCGCGATCGAAATCCGCAATAGTCAACGGAATACGTTCGCTGCGCCGATGTAAAATTACAATTACGAACTGACCTGGCTTCGCTGCCCTGGCGAGCAACGGCGCGTCCACTTCCAGCAAAAATGTAACATCGGAAAAATCTTCGCGGACAACAATTTCAAAACCACTATCGTCGTCTGGCTCCACCACCTTGCGGCATGCCCTTCTACCTTTTAGCTGTTCCCTGGCATCGTGTATTTTCTGTCGCAACTCAGACACGGCTGCATCACGTGCTGCTTTTGCCTCTTCGAGACTTTGAGTATGTAGGGACATACGCAGGTCATACCCAAGCGTGTCGCGAAGCGTCCGAGGTACAGCGACTTTTACCCACCACGTCTGATGCCGTTTGAAAAGAAATTTGGTTTCTTCCATCCGATCCGTCCTGTATGCCGGGCATCCATTAGGGCAGCGCCCGGGTAGCTGTACCTTTTTGCCTGCGTGCTCTGTACCTTACGGCGCGTAGGGCTGGCAACAATGTGCCGCTTTCCGGTTTTGTACCTTTATAACAATGATCGAAATTGTGCCTTTTATGAATACGTGTATTCCGAAATCAGGGTGTTGCTATCCACATTAAACAGCAGCATTCATCAGCATTAGCTCGATTACGTGGGGGTTGGTATGATCGGGTAAACCAATATCGTGGGAGACTGTCGTGCGACGAAAATTGCTTGAAGCGTTGACCTATCCTCGATTATTTGTACTGGACAGCATCGATCTCGAGGACTGCCCACATGAGAACCTTTTTGATTCTTCCTGCGATCACTGCCACAACTGTGACCTGCAACAGGAATGCCACTGGCTAAGCTGTCTTAATAATTTCGCTGATTTCGCGAACAAACCTACCCATACAATGAATGCTTCTTTAGTGTATGGCCTCAACCTGGTTGAGAAGCGGATTAAACAAACGCTGCGGCACCCCGAACCCTGCACCTGCGAGCCCTGCACATGGATCAGAGATGCCCGACAACTGACATTGGAATTTGAGGCGGATCGTCCGATGTATCAATACAGATCAGCGCACTGAGTAACAAGCGATTGGCGTCCCTACGGCGGACAAGCTGCCTGCCGCAATAACTAAAACTGAACCCTGAACAGGGTAGCTGGCTTGTCCATGTCCGTGGGCAAGTCTGTTAGCGAGGTGTCTCTGCGCATGCTCATCTCGGCTTCCACATCATAGCCCCACTTGATTCTCGACGAATCCTCAGCCACAGCGAAAGACTTCCGCCACTCGTACTCCTCATTGAGTACTTCCAGCCTGTCCAATTCCGCTGCCGCCCTGGTGCGATAAAGATCTTCGTATCTCGCATCCATATCGATTTTACGACCAGGCTTGTCGGCGTATACCACGATTTCTTCGATTGCTTCCTCGGTCGTGCTCTCACTCGACTCAGCTTCCTCGTCTGCCGACGACACGATGCCCGCATAAATCAGGATCGCCGCGGTAACAACGGCCCTGGTAAAAAAACTGTTGCGCGATTCAAGCATTATTCATTCAGATCCGAAACCCAGCCCATCGCCTCGAACCAGTAGCTGCGAGTCGCCCCCAACCATTTGTCACTCTGCTTCGCGGTTACCCAGGCATTGAGAAAGTTCATCAAGCTTTGTTCGCCCTTTCGAATCGCGATTGCTTCACTATGGGCAACAAGCGGTTTGTCGAGCGGCACGTCGATTTCACTGCTGGCTCTTAATGCCAGGTAGCGGGCGGCGGGCATTCCGGCCAGGTAAACATGTGCGCGACCCTCCAGGACCTCCGCCTCTGCGAGGGCCGGCGTTGCATAGGCTTTGACGTCCGCGCGATCGAAAAACATGTTGGCGATACTATAAGACGCCGTTCCGGTAACTGCGGCAACAACGATCTCGGCGTCGTTAAGGTCCGAAAGCGTCTTGATATGTTGTGTCATTTCTATATTGGTGGCGATCCCGCTACCGGATACTGCTGTAGGCCGGGTAAATTCCACCCGCAGGGCGCGAGCAGGCGTAATCGCCATGCCACCGGAAATGATATCGATCTCGCCCTTTTGTAGCGCCGGGATAAGATCGTCCCACTCGTAGACCTTGAACTCAGTTGTCACGCCCATGTCCTTCGCCAAGCTGTTGGAAAGCTCGATTTCAAAACCAATGAGCTCGCCCGATGCTGTTTTTATCGTCCACGGGGCAAATTCTGCAACCCCTACACGGATCGTGCCTCTTTCAAGTATCTCGTCGAGCACATCAGCACTGACCGAGCCAGCGAAGAAAGCTAAAACCAATGGAATAAGTAGATTGAGTGTTTTTGATCTGGCCATGTTCGGGTTCTCGGTGATTTCGGGCGTCGCCACTTTCGACTATGTCTCAATTGTCACGGAGACCTCCGCCTTTGTCCAGACATTGGGTTGGCGATCGTCGATTATCCCAGAGCGACCATCCAGGCGGCGAATAACTGATATTCTCAGCAGGGTACAAGCTCATGCTGTAATGACTGGAGGACTCGGGGACAAATGGTGCTACAAAAATTGAGTTTACTCACAATCTCGATATGTACGATTTTCGTATCGATAGATTGCAGCGCCGGTTACCCGCTGTTTGAAGATCAGACACAACTTGACATCATCATAGAAATGCCGATGAAGACGATCGTCAACGACGCCGAAGACCGGCCCGAAGTACCCGGTGTGTTGCGTTACAACATTGCGGGGTCTGAGGTCGCGATCGATTTTACGATGACGACTCGCGGAAATTCCCGGCTTGAATATTGCAGATTTCCGCCGCTGTCGCTGAACCTGAAGAAGAAACAGGTTAAGGGCACATTGTTTGAGGGCCAGAACAAGCTGAAGATCGTTACTCAATGCAAATCGAGCAAGATATTCAAACGCTACTTGTTGCAGGAGTATGGCATCTATCATGGTTTCAACGTGTTGACGGACAACTCTATCCGAGCGCGAGCGTTGTCCGTTACGTTCAGGGACTCGGAGGGTGATCGCGACGACGATGTGCAGCCGGCGTTTTTCCTGGAGTCCGACAAGGAGGTTGCAGAGAGACTTTCCATGGAGCCGATCAAGTCGCCGACTATCGATCCAGCGCAGCTCGACTCAAGGCATGCCAGCGTCTTCACGTTATACCAGTACCTTATTGCCAACACTGATTGGTCGATGCTCCAGGGACCCCCGAGTAAGTCCTGCTGTCACAATGGCAAGGTTATCATCACGCCCGGCACGACGAATGGCTGGATTGTGTTGCCATATGATTTCGACCAGGCCGGCCTGATCCATACCAGCTATTCAATGCCGGGCGCAAACCTGGGTATCCGTTCGGTGAGACAGCGGCTCTTTCGTGGCAGATGCCTGAACCTCGAACACCTCGACGAGTCGATCGCGAAGTTCAACGAATTGCGGCCGCAGATTGAAGAAGCGTTGAATCCGCCGCCGCTCGACAAGCGAAGTCGCAAGAAAGCATTGAAGTACATTGATGACTTTTACGAAATCGTCAACGACCCAAAGAAGCGCAAGAAAGAAATCGAAGACGACTGTCTAGGCAAGAGTTAGTTGGCAGCGCATCTGAAACTTTTCGTTCTCTTTTTAATACTGAGTCTGCCTGACGCGCTCCATGCTCGGTCCATTAACGAGTGGGTTGATTCTGCCTGCGAAGACTGCACAACACGCATGGAATTGCAGACAGGTGTGTATATCCTGGAAAAGGGTGAGGAAGCCCTGATTGGTCGTGCATGGTTATCAAAACATGCAACGCAGTCGATCGAAGTGCAGTATTTCATCTGGAGCACGGACAACATCGGCGTATTGGCCGCCGAACAATTGTTGAGTGCTGCCGATCGCGGCGTTTCGGTTCGAGTGTTGGTCGACGACATTGTCATTGACGCAGAGGACCGGTCCCTGTTGTTATTGTCCGCGCACCCGAATGTGCAAATCCGAATTTACAATCCGAATTTTGTTGTTGGCGTTGGGTTTTGGGAGAAACTGAAAAACTCGATCACGCAATTCCGCGCCGTCAATCAACGTATGCACGACAAAACGGCGATATTCGACGGCGTTGCCGGCATAACCGGCGGTCGCAACATGGCCGACGAATACTTTGATTTCGATCACGAATACAACTTCCGCGATCGCGACGCACTCTTACTGGGATCTGCAGTTGGGGACATGCAGGAAAACTTTAATGAGTTCTGGGAAAGCGAATTCGCGATCCCGGTTGAAGTAATTCTTGAGGATGAACTGGACAATATCTCCGACCAAGATGTCCAGCGTCGGTATATGGAGCTGCACGCTTATGCCGATGATCCGGCCAACTTCGCACCGGAAATTCGACAGGCCATCGACTCGACTCCCCAGAGCTTCCCTGCGCTTATGCAGGCGATGGTTTGGGACGACGTTCAGTTCATCAGCGATGTGCCGGGCAAGAACGACGGGACGTCTGGTCTGAGCGGTGGTGGCGAATCGACGAATCAGCTGATCAACGCGGTAAAAGGCGCGAAAAAGTCCATCCTGATTCAGTCGCCGTATCTCGTCATGCCGGACGGGGGCATCGAGCTTTTCGAGCAACTCATCAAGCAGGGCGTCAGAATTCGGATTTCGACCAACTCCTTGGCATCGACAGACAATATTCCGGCGTTCGCCGGCTACGCATCACAACGCAGTGACCTGTTGGAAGCCGGCGTCGAACTGTACGAGTTCAAACCAAGCCCGGCGATTCAGGACGAGTTAATCGAGAACTATCCTCGGCTCGCCGAAAATGATCCGGTTTTCGCGATCCACGCGAAGAGTATGGTGATTGACGACAAGATCATCTTTATCGGAACATTCAATCTTGACCCGCGGTCGGCAAACCTGAACACTGAAGTCGGAGTGCTAATCAATAATCACGAACTGGCCCGCCAACTTACCGAGAACATCGAGCGCGACATTCGGGGCGAGAACAGTTGGCATACAACGTCTGACTTCAATCCCGACTCCGAGGTAAGTCGCGGTAAGCGATTCCGCGTGTGGTTGAATCGAATCCTCCCTACTGAACCGGTGTTATAGGGCTTGTCTATGAAAGTTTATACCGTGCTGGGCTTTACCACTCTTGCGTTGACCTTTCAAACGATGGATCGCATCATAAGCGCATCATTTCGCATAAGCGAGTGCGATAGTATTCCTCAACCCTATCCCAATTCGTTCACCGCGCGATGAGCCATCATCATAGCGGTTTTTGCGTCCGCGCCGGGTGCGGAGTCGCAATTGGCAATGGTGATTCGGCCAAATGGCTGTCGGCCGATTCGTGTCGAATCCCCCGGACCGCCAGTCGTGTAGCCGTGGGCCCAGCGATTGACAGAAATACTCGCAACGTCTCTGTCGAAATCAAACAGGTCCTTGGAGAACATGCCACTCAGATGACTCCGGACTTCCTGTTCATAGTCCTTGAACTGCAGCGACAACATCCGGTATCGCGCTTCACGAAATTGCTCAAGTCTTGGTGCGCCAACTTTTCCATATGGACAGTGGATCATCTGAATGACACACGGGTCGTCGGGAGTCTTGGTGTGCTCATAGCCGCCCATGCTTACTGGAAAATCCATCAGCACTGCCTGGTGCATATTTCCAGGTGACATAGCCACACCAATACCCTGGTCCTTCATTGCTCTCCAGTTGCTTAAACCCACAGTTGTGTATTGCAGCGGACTCTTCCCCTGAAGTTTCAACGCCGCTGCCTGTTCTTCCGGAAGACCCGAAACAATATGCGGAACGATCATGTTGTAGCAGGCCATCACGACATCCCTGGCGTTCACCTGGTACGACTTGTTGTCGTTGATGTAATTTACGAAAACATCACTGGCATTCTTGGGGTCACCACCGTGCTTTACGTTGACCACCGTACTGTTCAGCCTGATGCGAACAACATTGCTGGATTTGTCCAACCCGGCATAGTTGAATTTGGCCAGGACAAGTTCTTCAGCGTTGTTTCCCCTGGCTACATCAGGGATCAACTTTTTCACCAGCGCACGCGCTACACCGGCATTGCCATCGGGAAAATGATAGATGTACGGATTGTCCTCGTCATAAACCGCTACCGGTGCAAACCCGAGTGCTCCGCAGCTTTTAGCTGTTGCAATGCTCATCAGGTCTGTTCCAGAGCTTGCCCAGTCCAGGCCGGAATGCCTGGCCATTCTCAACACCCCAGGGTCATCAACCCCCAGCGTATCCTTCAGATAATCGAAGTAGGAATGCGTACGAATATAATCTCGCAACTCGTCTTGCGGAACTTTTAGCGTATGAAGCCCGCCATTGAGCACTCGAAGCAACTGTTCTTGGCCTTTGTCACTTAAGGGCGCTTGTTGTGCTGCTTCTTCATTGGAAACTTTCGCACCCAGAAGCCCTTCAACATAGTTTGGATAGTTGCAATACGGATGCTGGACGACTTTGTCTTCACCAAATACTTCCTCGTTGAAGTAGGTAACAGCTCCCAAATCATTCCGTTTAAAGAAGCCGGTGTCATAAGCTGTTTTGAAGCGGTCCAGGTCGACACCGATATCTTCCAGCAGGTCGAGTACGATTCTATCGGCGTGATTCGGTTCTACGAGAGACTGCGAACCGCCATAGCTTATGCGTGTATTGCCATTGATCGTATGTTCATTGCGCTTGGCATGGCCCCCGAAATCGTCATGATTGTCGAGGATCAGGACTTTCTTACCCGTTCCATGCTTCTGCTGGTAAAAATAGGCTGCCGACAATCCACTGAGCCCGCCACCGACAACGACCAGGTCATAGATCTCCGGCAGTATGGTGGTTGGCCCCCAATCCGAACGGCCGGCCATTGCACGGCCATGTGCGTGATCGTCTGATCCCGGGTGGCTGCCGCGAAGTCCGGTGCGCGCTGGTGGGTAATACGATGGGTCCAGGGCGGCCATCGCTGCCTGACCGCTTGCCTCAAGCGGCAGCATGGAACTCCCTGCCACCATCAGCGTGCCATTGATAAAGTCCCGTCTGGTTATCTCACTCATCAGGTCTTTTCGCACGTTGTACGGTCACAAGCAATACTTCCGCACTACATCGAACTTGTGCCAAACTGTGACTGCAGAATCTTCGAAGGTGCACATTGTGAATGAGAGTTTCCCGGGTCCAAAAACACGTGCGGCGCTCGAACGCGGTATTCCGCTTTTCAAGAACGGCTTGAGATTCGATGCCGAAATGGAGCAAGCCGGGCAACGCGGTTTTCGTCCGGTACGGCAGATCGTGGTCGACAAGGCGGAGGGTGACTTCGTCTGGGACCTGGACGGCAAACGCTACATCGATTTCCAGAATGGTTGGGCGACGAACCCACTCGGCAATTGTCATCCCGAGATTCTCGAAGCTGTCGAAGCAGCCAACCGGCGGTATGGTTTCCATTACGACCACTCTTTGCGCTACGAGCTGGCTGAAATGCTCGCCGACATCATGCCGGGCGGCGCGCTTCCAAGAACAAGTTACGAGGTGTCGGGCACCGAGGCGGCCGAAGCCGCCGTCCACCTGGCGCTCACGCACACGAAGCGGCGCTACATCATTACGTTCAGTTCTTCCTACCACGGTATGGGGCTCGCGACGAAAGTCCTGAGCGGCCTTAACGGCGAGTACAGCACCTATCTCGAAGGCTGGGGCGGCGGCGCCATCAAGGCGCCCTACCCGTACAGTGAACGAATTCCGGCCGGAATGAGCGAGGAGCAGTACACCGAGTATTGCCTTTGGTACCTCGACAACCACATTCCGTCCTGCATCGCGGGACGCGACAACATCGCGGGTATTCTCGTCGAGCCGGGCCTCGCCGAAGGCGGCAACTGGATACCATCGACGCGCTTTTTAAGTGGCATTCGCGACATCTGCAACAAGAACGACTGGCTGATGATTTCTGATGAAGTGCTGACGGGGCTGGGTCGTACAGGCCGGATGTGGGGCATCGATCACTATGACATCGTGCCCGATATCCTCGTGTACGGAAAAAACCTGTCCGGCGGCATTGCGCCGCTGTGCGGCATCTCCGCGCGCGACGATATCATGGGCGATAACACTGAATTCCGTTCTGGCTCGACGTTCGCCGGAATGCCTTCTGGGTGTGCGGCCGCGATCAAGACACTGCAAATCTTCGAACGGGACAAAATCGTGGCGCACGCAAAACGGCTTGGTGATATCGCCGCCGAAATCATGCACGAGTGGGAATCGTACAGCATCGTGCGCCAGGCACGTGGCAACGGCTTACTGCTCGGCGCGAGTTTCGGCAAACCCGAATCCGCCGAAGTCGATGAAAAAGACTGGTGGACGGCGCGGGCCGTTCGCGGAAAGATGCTCGAAAATGGCGCATGGGCAATCTCCGATCGCCAGGACACGATCCGACTGTATCCCGCCCTCAATATGGAAGAATCTGTGCTTCGCGAAGGACTTGAGATTATGGAAGACGCTATCCGGCACGTAGAGAAACACGGCCACACAGAAGGCGATGCTGTCGCATACCCAAGCGGCGCTGGGGGCTTCTAGGTAATGTTCGCACGCATAATAATAATGTGACTGAAGCAGCTCTGAAACGGGCTTTGCCCGGCCGATTTGCAATTGCAGTTGTTGTCGGCGGTATCATTGGTCTCGGCATTTTGCGCGGCCCCGGTGAAATAGCCGAAATCATTCCGGACCCTTTTCTCTATCTTGCACTGTGGTTGCTAGTCGGCTTGTTTGTTCTATTAACCACTGCCGTCACCGCTGAACTGGTCGGCATGACACAACGTTCCGGTGGCACCTACTCACTCATTCGCCGAGCGTATGGACCGTTCCCTGGATTTGTCATCGGCTGGCTTGACTGGCTGAGTTTCGTTCCAGACATCGCCCTCAAAGCAGTCGTCATAATCGAGTTCATTGCGATTCTCTTTCCTGAAACAACGGAATGGCGAATACCGTTGGCTATTATGGTGACAACGGCATTCGCCGCCTTTCAACTTCGCGGGATCGCCTTGAGCGCCCTAATTCAGGAGTTCGTGACGGCAGCGATAGGTCTGTTTGTTATCGGACTGGCTTTGTCACTGTTTTTTGTAGCATCACCAGGTATTACTTCTACGACATCGGTGTCTGCAAATACTGGTCTCAGCAACTGGAGTCTGGCAATCGCAGTTATTATTTTTACCTACGACGGTTGGCTATATGGGTCTTACTTTAGCGGTGAAATCAAGGGTGGCGCCGGAACCGTAGCGCGCTCATGCATTAAGTCCGTCGTTATCGTGATCGCTTTGTACATGCTGCTCAACATTGCGTTGGTGAAGAGCGCTGGACTCGCCGCCCTGGCAGGCAGCGATATAGCGCTGGCACATGCTCTTGAACTTGCTATATCTCCGGCAGCAGGTAGCGTCGTTGTTGTAGCCGCCATATTAATTCTACTGAGCCATCAAAACCTGAGTTATATGGGAGCACCGCGAGTTCTACATGCACTTTCGGTAGACGGTCTGGCCGTGCAGCGCGCACAAAAGATCAGCAAGGGTGGCAATCCGGTATTCGCTGTCTTGCTTACCTGGCTGCTTACTGTTGGCCTTATTATAATCGGTGACTTTAAGTTCCTGATACTGCTTTCTGTGTTCTTATTTGTACCGCTTTACCTGGTATTGATTGTCGGCGTTCTTATCCTGCGCAAGCGCGAGCCTGATGCCGAGCGCCCGTACCGTGCGTGGGGCCATCCCTACAGTACGGTCGTGTGCCTGATCGGCTGGACTGTTGTTACTTTGTTTCAGGCGTACGTCGAGAGAGAGACAGCATTGTATGCTGTAGCGATGGTGGCCGTGTCCTGGCCCGTGTATCGATATCTCACCCGCAAGAACGAGTTCCGCGGAAGCTGACTCCACCAAGCCCAATACAAAATGAGCGAGAAGACCCGTGTTTAAACACCACGACGCGCTGAAAGACGCACAGTTAAACCCCCTGTGGCATGACCCCGATATCATGCCGGAACCGGAACCTTCATTGGGCCAAGATGAGACGTGCGAATTGCTCATTGTGGGTGGTGGCTTTACCGGCTTGTGGGCCGCTTTACAGGCTAAAGAACGCAAACCGGACGCGGACATTATTCTGATCGAGCAAACCTTCGTTGGTGACGGCGCTTCCGGGCGCAACGGTGGTTTTTTAAGCACCAGCATCACCCACGGTGAAACCAACACCGAAGCCCAATTCCCTGGCGAGATAGAGAAGATCGAGGCACTGGGCAAACAGAACATCACTGAACTGCTTGAGACCTTGCAGCGTTACGACATTGATGCCCGTTACGAGGCAACGGGCTCAACCAGTCTTGCACTGAGCCCGCAGGTCGCGGAAGAAATGTACGAGGAGTTTGTTGAAGCCAGCGCGGCTGGTGAACCGGTTACCTGGTACGACCAAACTGCCATCAGGGAGCTGGTCAACTCACCGCTCTTTTACGCGGGTCTCCGATACCAGAACGGCTTGGGCGGCGTCGTTGATCCCGCTCGACTCTGCTGGGGTTTAAAACGTGTTTTGTTGAATCGCTTAAGCGTTCGTATTTTTGAGGGCACCCGCATGCTTAAGGTTAAGCCGGTTGGCAAGACGGGTATGAAGGCCATCTGTGACGGGGGTGTCATTCACAGTGACAAGGTGCTCTTAGCGACAAATGCTTACACCAGTTCAATTGGACGAATTCGCAATTCGGTAATTCCGGTTTGGGATTACCAGATCGCCACTGAACCACTGACCGACGAGCAATTGGAAAAGATAAACTGGGGCAAGCCCGGTTCACGCCATGCGTTCGGCGACAACGTCAACATGTTCCACTACTTTCGTATGACGCGGGATAATCGAATTACCTGGGGTGGCGGCGGCGCCGTGCGTTACTACTTCAACCGGGGCATCAACCGGGAGTTGATGAATGCGCCAGCCCGCTACGAGCAGTTGGCTACCGAGTTTTTTGAAATGTTTCCGCAACTGGAGGGCGAGGTGAAGTTTTCTCACCGCTGGGGCGGCATCATCGCAACTTCCACCCGCTTTTGCGTCGTTCCAGGCGTCAAGCACAATGGCCGTTTGGCCTGGGCTGTGGGTTACACGGGCCACGGCGTTAGCGCTTCACGGTTTGGCGCCCGAATCGGTATCGAACTGTTGGGTTATCAGCCTTCTGAAGTCATTAATATGCAATTGGTTACTAGCAGAGCGCTGCCCTGGCCACCGGAACCGATCCGTTGGATGGCAGTAAAAATGACCCAGCGCGCGCTGGTCAGGGCCGATAAGAAAGGCGGCAAACGTGGCCTGTGGCTGAAGTTCCTGGATGCTGTGGGCCTTGGCTTTGCTTGTTGATCTCACGGCTCATACTCGACCCACCAAGTCCCGACGGCGCGATAGAATTTCTTGTCCTTACATCAGGCTGGTTTCGTTTTCCTGGCTCGGGCTACCGCTTCCTTCCGTTCGGGCGAGGCGAGAATGTCCCGGCGTATCTTGTCCCAGTCTTCGAGTCTTGTATCGCCGGACTCGAGCGCGACCAGCAGGCCCTTGGTTGCAGCGATAGATTCGCGCGTGCCCTGCAGCACTCGCGATGCCAACTCGCGAGACTTGGCCTGCGCGGTATCGGTCGCTACAACATGGGACACAATGCCGGCTTGAAGCGCAGCATTGGCGGTCAGGCGCTCACCCGTCAGCAGCAAGCTTCTTAGCGCCAGTCCGCCAAGGCGCTTGTGCCAGCGCACTATCGCACGAGGATTATAGAGGAGCCCCATGCGTGCAGCCGGCACCTCAAAAAAAGCGTCTTCGCCTGCAACCAGCAGGTCGCAGCCAAGTGCAATGTCGACTGCTCCGCCCATACACGGTCCCTCAATCGCACCGATGACCGCTGCCGGCATCGCAAGCATGGCGTTGACCACTTTCTCGATGCCCGTGTCCAGCGCCAGGTCGTCGATGGTGCCTGTCAGGTCCGCGAGATCCGCGCCTGCGCTGAATGTGCTGCCAGTTCCGCTGATTATTACAACACGTACATTCTCCTGCCGGGCAGCCGTGAGTTGCTCATCCAGGTCAGCCAGAAGCGCCAGTGACAGCGCGTTGTGGCGTCCGGGATTATCCAGCACGAGTTCACAGATGTCCTCGCTAAACGTGCAATGCACACGCGTGTTCCGATTATCAGTCACTGGCAATTCCCCTTGATTCTTTGTAGCACAATGTCCCGTAACACCGATCGCCTGATTTTGCCTGCGGGGCTCAACGGCAATGCGTCCATAATCTCCAGATGTTCGGGCCACTTGTACTTCGCGAGGCCTTGCTGCCTGGCGAACCTGGTCAGATCGGAAAGCGTCAAATTGTCTGCATTATCGCTGGGTACCACACAGGCACAAAGGCGCTCGCCGAGCCGCTCATCCGGCAGGTCGACAACGGCAAGCTGAGCTATGCGTGCGTCCCCAGCCAGCTTCGCCTCGATTTCGGCCACCGAGATATTGGCTCCACCGCGGATGATTATTTCTTTCTGACGCCCGGTGATTTTCAGATAACCCTCCTTGTCGATCGCGCCGATGTCGCCAGTGCGAAACCAGCCGCCTTCAAGGAGCATTTCCTGATCCAGCTCGGGGCGCTCGAAATAACCGAGAAAGCGCTGCGGCCCTCGCATGATTAGTGCGCCTTCCTCGCCGATTGGCGCGGCACTGTCATCATCGCGGAGGATACGCAGCTCTGTACCGGGAAACGGGCGCCCATCGGTCAGGAGGCGTTTCTCGTCAGACTCATTCAGCTTGCAGCCTGTGCCAATCCCTTCAGTCATACCCCATATTACAGAGGTCAGGGTGTCGGGCAGCTTTTGTTTTGCCTCGCGTAGCAGTTCCTCCGGCACATAGGCGCCGCCACATAAGATTACCTTCAGAGACAATTGTGCCGCGTATTGCGGAAACAGCGGGCTGTCAAACAGATCACGCAGCAACGTCGGTGTCACCAGCATGTACTTAGCTTTTTCTCTGGCCAGCAGCTTAAGTGCACGGTCAGCGATCCAGGATTCCAGCAGGACCACCGTTGCGCCAAGATACAACGCCAGGCGCACGCCGTGCACGAGACCTCCGGAGAATCCCAGCGGCGCCGCTGTGAAAATCACATCGTTGGCATCAAGATCGTAAATCGGCGCAACGGTCGAGTTCATGGCACCAAGCGTATTGGAGCTGTGCATGACGCCCTTTGGATCGCCGGAGGACCCGGATGTGAACAACAACGACATCAGGTCGGATGGCGAGACGTCAGGCATTAGAGGAGGCGCATCGGCAGAAACATCTGCGAGCAGAGTATCGTAGCCGATCCAACCGGTTACCTCCGGTTCCGCGCCGACTGCAATTCGTGTCGCTAATAATTCGTTACTTGCAGCGATGCGTTCGATCATGCCGATAAAGTCGTGTCCCCGAAACTCGGAGGCGACCACAATGCCTTTGGCACCGGTTGTCTTCAGTACGCCACCAAACTCATGTTCACGGCCTGCAATCGGCATGTGTACACAGATCGCACCGAGATAGCCAAGGGCGAGCATGAATATCGGGACGTGTTGCCAGTTCGGCACCGCAATAATGAACTTGTCGCCCTGGCGAATGCCCTGTGCGTGTAACGCCGCGGCCAGCCGAGAAACGGCGACCGCCATTTCAGCATACGTTATCGGTGCAAAGCGCTCGTCAACAACAGCAATTTTGTCGGGCGAACGGTCGACAGCCTCTTCGAAGAAATCGGTCAGCAAGCGATCCGTCCAGTATCCCTTGCTGCGGAACGAGTCGATCAAACCGTCCGGGTACTGTGTCATTGCCAAACCTTTCCCTGCTACATGGCGTAGCCGCCACTCACGCTGATGACCTGGCCGGTTGTATACGACGATTTATCCGATGCCAGCAACAACACCAGTGGCACGATGTCATTCGGCACACCGTGTCGTCGCAGAGGATACCGGCGCACCACTTTCGACAGCACCTCGTCGTTCTGGAATATCTGACTTTGGTGGCTCTCGCTGTGCCACAGGCTGTTAGCGCCTGCATCGTCACTGCTTTCCGGCAGTGTCAGTCCCGGGCAGACAACGTTCACGTTCAGGTTGAATTTACCAAATTCGCGTGCCAGCGCTTTGCTCCAGGCGATAACGCCTCCCTTGCAGGCGCTGTAAACGGCCTCCTGGTATTCGCCAACCCGGCCAGCATCCGAACCGATCGTTATGATCTTGCCGCTGCAGCGCTCAATCATGGACGGGGCCACGGCCCTGACACAGTTGATAGGTCCCCACAGATTGATCGCAATCTCGCGCTCGAAATCTTCGACGGGCTTGTCGAGGAACAAACCGTTGGCCGTCCAGCCTGCATTGTTTATGAGGATGTCGATCTGGCCGAAATGCCCGATAGTTTGTGCTGCCATTTCCTCAATCTGTACCGCGTTGGTCACGTCCGCCTCGATGAACAGCGCACCGCCGGGCCCGGTCTTGCGCAGTTCCGTCGCGACTTTCTCGGCTTGAGCGTTGTCGACATCAGCGATGACGACGTTCGCTCCTTCGGCAACCAGTCCTTCGGCGATCGCTTTGCCGATATTCGATGCGCCACCCGTGACGATGGCGGTCTTTCCACTCAATCCAAGATCCATTACTTTTCGTTCCTGTTCTTTTTGGACTTTGATTTGCTGCGTTCCTGGAATGCTCGCAGTCGTTCCGCGATCTCTTCGCCTGCCTCGGTTCTGTTGCGTTGAAAATAAATCTGCTCCAGCCACAGCGCCTCCGATAGCGGTAGCTTAAGTCCCAGCAATGCAACTTCCTTGATGAGACGTACTGCGTTCTTGCCACCGCGGCAGATTGCTTCGGCGATCTTCAATGCCTCGTCCAGCAACTGCTCATCGGGCACCACTTTCTGTACCAGCCGCAAACGCAGTGCTTCGGCGGCATCCACCGATTCGCCGGTCAACATCATCAACAATGCATCACCGAGCCCTATCAGTCGCGGCAGTGTTTGCGTTCCGCCCCCACCGGGTAGCGCGCCGAGCAATACTTCGGGGAGACCGAATATCGCTTTTTCAGATGCGATGCGAATATCACAACCCAGCGCCAACTCGCACCCGCCGCCAAACGCGTAGCCATTGACTGCCGCGAGTGTGGGCTTGCTAATTTCCATGGAGGCCGGTGTTACCCAGTAACGGTGCCTCTCTTCGGGATCCCAATAGAGGAAGTCCGGGGCTTTCTTGATGTCTATTCCGGCGGAAAACGCCCGCCCTTCGGCGGCATACACCAGGACTTGCAGATCGTCATTCGCCTCGAACTCCGTCAGCCTTCGTCGATGTTCTTCCATCATCTCGAGATCGAAAGAGTTCAGCGCTTGCGGCCGGTTGAGCGTCAGGATCGCAATCCTGTCACGTACCTCCCACTTGAGCGGTTCACTGTCCTGATTCTTGGGATCACTCATATCGTGTACCTGTGAAATCTGCGATGTACTTATTGAGTGTATCGCTGGCCTCGAACTGCAGACAATGCCCGACGTCGTCGATGACAACGCGTTCGGCGCCCGGGATAGCGTCTGCGATCATTGCGGAGGCTTTTGGCGGGCAATACGGGTCGTGTTCGCCCGATATAACGAGCGCCGGATGCCGGATCGCCGCAATCTGCCCGGTCAGTGGTTCGGCCGCAATACCCAACATCGCATGACATGCATTCAGGTATCCCAGCGGATCCCTGACAGCAGCGGTACGCAAGGTTTTGTATTCATCGACCAGGGCTTCGTTATCTGTCCAAAAGCAACTGCGCGCGTCCGTATCATTGGTCTTTGCGAGGCTTTCCAGCCCTCCGGTCTCAACGGTTTCGATGCGTTGCCTGAAGAAAGCCTGCCCGCCGCGACCGACCTTGCAGGAACTTGCGATAAGCACCAGTCCTTTCGTCAATTCAGGAAAATCCAGTGCGAAACGCTGTGCAATAACCCCGCCCATTGAGAAACCGACGAGCCAGGCCGGACCGGCCACAAATGCGCTTAGCAACTGGGCCAGATCGTCGGCCAGTTGCCGCAACGTACCGTCGGCGGCGCCGGTCGGACTGCTGCCAAATCCGCGCACATCATAAGTGAGGACATTCATCGAGGACTGCAGGAATACCGTCTGCCGAGACCAGACATCACGGGTTTCTGACAAGCCGTGAATCAGGACAACTGTCTTTTTCTCATCGATGGCCGGGCTCATGCGGTGTTACGCCATCTCTTTCAGCGGCTTGATGATTTCTTCGTGCAGCGTCTCCATCCGCCGTTTTCTGCCACCCGCCCGAAATGCGAGCGTGACGCCGTCGAGTCCAAGCTTTTCGAGGCTCTGTATCCTTGCGAGACACTCATCCCCTGTACCGACGAAGGCAAGATAATCGACCAATTCCGGTGACACAGCGGCTTTGTGTCCGGCATGCTGCGACATATGCTGCAGGCGATCGTAAGCTTTGGAGGCCGATTGGAAGTCCGCTTCAAACGGATGTAAAAATTCCGGCAAGTGTTTCCACTTGCTGAACGTCTCTGCCTGAGACGCCACCCAGTGACTGACATCGTCTCTTGCCTGGTCGCGATCGTCGGACACTGAGATGGCTGCCCACAGGTGGAGTTTGATCTCATCCATCGAGCGGCCTGCCTCTTCGGCGCCTTGCCGTACAAGATCGATTTGCCAGTTCGTGAATTCCTCGTTGGCTCCGCCCATCAGGATGACGCCATCGGCAACACGCCCGCACAACTGCAGCATGCGTGGCTGATTGGCCGCGATATAGATAGGTATCGGACCGGTGGCTGTCACCATGTGATACGGACCTTTCTCGCCTCCCTCGACTTCTTCGCCCGAACATAGCTTGCGAATCGCAATGACGGCTTCTTCAAGTTGCTTGATAGTCGCTGGTCTCAGTCCGATCGGGTACACACCGGTCCACCCTGTTCCCAGACCGATCAGTGCCCGACCGTTACTCACTTCATTCAAGGCGGTAAACGTACTGGCAATAATGCTGGGATGCCGAGTGATTGGATTTGCGACACCGGTTGAAAGTTGGATGGTCGACGTATTCACTGCACACAACGTTAGCGCTGTGAAGCAATCTTTCATCGAGAGCTGTACATCCGCAATCCACGCGCTGTCAAAACCAAGTTCCTCGGCGTACTGCACGATTTCGACGTTGTGCGTTATCGGCTCTCGTTGACTTATCCCAAGTGACAATCCTACCTTCACACCGGTATCCTCCCCTAGACAAGACGGGCAGTATGCCCGCATGATTTGGCGAACTCAATTTGGCCAAGTGTAGCGAGAAACAACGATGACAAGTGGGATTGATGCGAACGAGGTGGCGAAACATCTGCGACCGGGAATGACCGTCTTCGTCGCCGGTGCCACAGCGGAACCGGCGGTAATACTGGATGCGCTGCGTCGCGATCCCGGGTGTTGCGCCGGGATACGTTTTGTCTCGGCTCCGATCCCGGGAATTAATAACGTAGATTTCTCGGCTTTCCACAAGGACTGTCAATCGACGGCATTTTTCGCCACACCGGGAAACAGGGACGCTATTGCATCGGGCCGTGTCGATTTTGTGCCCATGCAATACCGTTCAATATTCGACTACCTGGCGGAAGATTTCTGTTTCGACCTGGTCCTGGCCCAGCTTCCGCCGCCCGGCGACGATGGCCGGTTTTCCCTGGGCGTCTGTGCCGATTTTCTGCCCGCCGTGCTCGATAATGCCAAGCTCCTGATCGGCGAGATCAACACGCAGCAGCCGCTGCCGCCTGATTCACCGACCTGGCCAACGTCGCGGCTGGATATGACCATCGACTGTGACCAGCCGGTCGGAAATATTCCCGAGGCTACGATCGATCAGGCTGCGAGCGATATCGGTCGTCATGTCTCCGAAATTATCAATGATGGCGACTGTATTCAGGTCGGCATCGGGAGTGTTCCCAACGCGATTCTCGCCGCGCTGAAGGGCAAGAACGATCTCGGGATACATTCCGGCCTGGTGTCGGACGGCGTGATGGCGCTGGCGTCCGCAGGGAATATCAATGGCAAAAACAAGAGTGTCGATATGGGCCGAATCGTTACCGGCACCACCCTTGGCAGCCGCCAATTGATCGACTGGGCCGGCAGCGACCCGCAACTGAGTTTCCGATCAGTCGGCTATACACACGATGTCGGTGTCATTCGTCAGCTTGACAATTTTGTGTCGATCAACTCGGCGATGGAGGTTGACCTCTTCGGCCAAATTAATGCGGACATGCTGCAGGGTCGGCAACAATCCGGCACCGGTGGAGCGATCGATATGATGCGCTCGGCTTCGCTGTCACGTGGCGGGCGTTCCATCGTTGCACTCAAGGCAACCGCGACCGGCGGCACAAGCTCCCGCATCGTGGCGGCGTTGTCGCGCAATACTGCGGCCACGATATTGCGGACCGATGTTGACTATGTCGTGACCGAATACGGCGCGCGGCGTATCCGGCACCTGGCAATTGACGCTCGTGCGAACGCGCTGGCAGAAATTGCCGCGCCACAGTTTCGAGATGACTTGCGTAAAGACTGGGCGTCTCTCGCGAACTGAGGCGCAATCTTGTCCTAGTAAGACTTCGGTAAGCCGAGCGCCTTTTCCGCGATATTGCAGAGGATCAGTTGCGGGCTGATCGGCGCAAGTCTAGCGATCATCACTTCACGCATTAGCCGCTCGACGTGAAACTCGCTGGCATAGCCCATGCCACCATGGGTCATCACCGCACGCGTACATGCCTGAAAGCCAGCTTCGGCGCCCAAGTACTTCGCGGTGTTGGCCTCGAGCCCGCAGGCCTCCCCACTGTCATACAGCGAGGCCGCTTTCATCGCCATCAGGAATGCGGCCTCCAGTTCCATCCAGCTTTGCGCCAGCGGATGCTGAATGGCCTGATTCTGGCCAATCGGCCGATCGAAAACGATTCGCTCCTTTGCGTAGCTAGCTGCGCGGGCCAGCGCATTCTGCCCAATGCCGATCGCTTCCATGGCGATTAATATGCGCTCCGGATTGAGGCTGTGCAGCAAGTAGCGGAAGCCCTTGCCCTCGTCACCTATCCGGTCTTCGGCCGGTACCAGCAAACCATCAATAAATATTTCGTTGGAATCGACTGCCGCACGGCCCATCTTCGGAATTAACCGAACATCGCAGAAATCGCGATTCAGATCTGTGTAGAAAAGTGTCATGCCTTCGGTCGGGTTTTCGCATTCTTCTTTCGGCGTGGTTCGCGTAAGCAGCATGATCTTGTCCGCCTGCTGAGCGGTCGAAATCCACACTTTCCTGCCCTGTACGCGGTAGTGCTCACCCTCGCGTACCGCGCGGGTTTTTATCGACGTCGTATTGAGTCCCGCATCGGGTTCCGTCACTCCGAAACAGGATTTCCTGCGCCCCTGGATCAGGTCGGGCAGCCAGCGCTGCTTTTGTTCCCCGGAGCCGAAAACCACAATCGGGTGTGGGCCGAAAATATTGAGGTGAATAGCGGACGCTGCGCTCATTGCCCCGGCAGACCGACCGACAGTGTGCATCATCAATGCGGCATCCGTTACGCCGAGCCCTGAGCCGCCGTACTCCTCCGGCATCGCAATGCCCAACCAGCCTCCCTCTGCGATGGCTTTGTAGAACTCCGCAGGAAACTCTTCGCTGCGATCGTGCTCAAGCCAATAATCGTCGTCGAAATCGGCACAGATTTTCTGCACCGCATCGCATAAGGCCTGTTGATCGGGGGTCAGCGCAAAGTCCATCCAAAGCTCTCCTGCGTTAAGTAGCATTAGCGGTGAGTCATTTAGCAACGACCGGTCGTGTCGGTCAAGTTCGCCCCAGATGTTATCCTGCCCCACCACCATCAAGCCGGCTGAATCCGGCATGCAGATACTAAGATAACGAACAAATTTCCTGGTGACCGCCACAACACTCAAACCCACTCAGCTACCTGAGATTGACCTTCTCTGCCCGTCAGATTTGCAGGATGCGTTGGCGCATTTAAGTGATGGCGCCTGTGCGCTGGCCGGTGGCACCGATATCATTTTATGGGCCAGCCAACAGGGTGAACCGCGGCGCCTGGTCTGGACCGGCGCGGTATCGGAGATGCGCGGCATGGACTTTGAGCAGGAAGTCGTGCGCCTCGGGGCGG
>Ga0255051_10000195_pt1 | contig 22316 bp, 22 predicted proteins | sample JV7_2_9_MG_FD_181719 | JGI IMG/M metagenome (GOLD analysis project Ga0255051, IMG submission 181719) | Seawater microbial communities from Jervis Inlet, British Columbia, Canada - JV7_2_9 | ecosystem: Environmental > Aquatic > Marine > Inlet | place: Canada: British Columbia | collected 2016-10-06
GGTCGACCCAAGGTTCGTGAAACCCGCCATAGAACGTTTGCATGCGGAGAACCCGAAAGGATCGCTTGTTATTCAAGCCGATGAGGACTCGACCAACGAAGCACTCACCGTCGTTATGGAAGCTGCAAAACAAGCTGGTGTAGGTAATGTTTCGATTTCGGCGGTTGATTAACCAGGGACCAATTCGCGGGATAACTGTTGAGGAGATTTAGATCATGATAGGCCGTTATGCGTTTTCCATAGTCATCGGCACCGTCGTTACGCTTAGTCTGTTATTCATCATGCATTTGCTGATCGAATACGGCGAATCGGCAGTTACCAAAGAACGAACCCGGCACAATCTTGACTTCGTACGCGTAAAGCGCAACGAAGCACTCAATACTGAAGATTTCACGCCCGAGAAACCGCCAAAACCACCTGAGACTCCACCCGAGACTCCTCCTCAGGACATGGATAACGTGGATCCAAATGCCCCGACGATCAACATTGCAGCGCCCACCATGACGGTGGACTCCAATATTGGCGGGCCAAGCGGTATGAATATCGCCGAAGGCGACTACCTGCCAATCGTTCGCGTTGCACCTGTATACCCCGCACGTGCGCTGTCTCGCGGGCTTGAAGGTCATGTGGACTTGTCGTTTACGGTGACCTCCGCTGGCACAGTCCGTGATCCAATCATTATGTTTTCAACCAGCAGTTTGTTCGAACGCGCAGCAACTCGAGCGGTACTCAAGTTCAAGTACAAGCCCAGAGTTGTCGACGGCATTCCGGTTGACGTTCCAAACGTGAAAACTCGTATTACATTCAGGATTGAGAAGTAATTTCCCCGGCGGGATTTAACTGATCGAAAAGGATACATTTCTCCATGCATAGCAAAATTCGATTATCTCTGAAGTTAGTCATGGTGTTGGCCTGCAGTGCGTTAGCTGCTGGCAGCGTTTTTGCGGCAGACGATGACGACGAAGCGGAACGCAAATCAAATCGGCAGCAAACCAAACAGGCCCAGGCTGTCAGCAAGGAAGTATTTGATCGTATTACCAAGGCCCAGGAAGCGGTTGACGCCAAAGACTACGCCGGTGCTCTGAAACTGCTTAACAATTTGTATAACCCTGACAAGCTGACCGAGTACGAGCAGGCCAATGTTCTCAATTACATTGGATTCGTCTACTACAACATGGACGACGTGAACAATGCGATTCGCACCTACGAAAGAATGGTCGCTATTCCGACTCTTGAGCCACAGCTAAAGAAACAAACGACCTATACGCTCGCTCAACTGCATACGATGCAGGAGAACTACAACAGAGCATTGAGCACGCTCGATGACTGGTTCCTGATGGAGACCAATCCGGCACCGGAACCGTTTATTCTCAAAGCGCAAAACCTGTACCAGGTCACGCGCTATCACGACATGATTCAACCGATCGAAAATGCGATGCAGGTTGCTACCAAGCGTGATAAGCCGATCAAAGAGGACTGGTGGGTATTGTTGAACTTTGCGTATTTTCAGGAAGAAAATTACGTCAAAGTTCGGGATATTCAAAAGACCCTGCTGATGTCCTGGCCGAAAAAGAACTACTGGTTCTCGCTTGCAGGCGCGTTTACCGAACTGGGTGAAGATGAAAACCTGATTAACGCCTACGCTTCGGCACACACGCAACGCATGTTGGAGAAAGAATCAGAACTGGTGACGATGGCACAACTCTTCATGCAACGTGAAGTGCCGTATATGGCTGCAAAATTACTCGAAAAGGAAATGGCGACCGGTCGGGTCTCCAAAGACGGCAAGAATTATCGCTTGCTGTCGCAGGCCTGGCAGCTTTCCATGGAAAGTGAGAAAGCGATCCCGGCACTGCAAGAAGCTGCAAGGCTGACTTCAGACGGTGAATTGGATGTCCGTCTTGGCAATGCGTTTCTGAACACAGGCGATTACGAAGAATGCATCAAGGCTGTTCGCACCGGCATCAGAAAGGGCAGTCTCAAGAGCCCCGACAATGCGCAGATTTCACTTGGCATGTGTTTGTACAACCAGCGTCAGTATCGACCGGCCATTGAGGCCTTCCAGCTTGCGGCCAAGACCGCACGTTCGCGGCGGGTATCCAATCAGTGGATCAACGTGATTCGCGCAGACATTGAACGCAATAAACAAATTCGTCTGGCGGAAGAAGCTGCTCGCAAGAAACGAGCAGAAATCGACGAACGCCGTAGACGTAGTGGCAGGGCCTGATCGACAGGTTTAACTAAAATTACTGAAGATTAAACGGGGCGTTGACGGGAGACCGTCAACGCCCTTATAGTTCGCGCCGTCTATTTCAGCTCAGAAGACAATGCCCAAGATTATCTACATAACGACCGATGGAAATCGGCACGAGATCGAGGTCGAAAACGGCTACTCGGTCATGGAAGGAGCAATCAACAACGATATCGACGGAATCGTTGCGGAGTGCGGGGGTGCGTGTGCTTGCGCGACTTGTCACAGCTATATTGACGAGGCATGGTTGGACAAGATTCCGGCCATGGATGATATGGAAGACAGCATGCTTGACGCGGCCTACGAACGTAAAGATAACAGCCGGCTGACCTGCCAGATCGAGGTTAACGACACCCTCGATGGACTGGTAATTCACGTCGCCGATAACGAATACTAAGAAAACTTTCCGAGGAGAACAGATATGTCGATTTCAGCTGGCGAGAAAATGCCTTCTGGCAATTTTGGTGTAATGGGCGAGGCCGGTCCGGAACAGCTTTCAACAGACGACCTGTTCGCGGGCAAGAAAGTGGTGCTGGTATCCGTTCCAGGCGCATTTACTCCAACCTGTTCGAAAGGTCACTTACCTGGCTATATCAACAATGCTGACGAATTGGGCGCACGAGGCGTGGACACAATCGCCTGCATGGCCGTCAACGACGTTTTTGTCATGCACGCCTGGGGCAAGGAACGCGGCGTAGGCGATAAGGTCGTCATGCTTGCCGACGGCAATGGAGACTATGCCAGGGCGCTGGGCCTCGAAATGGACGCTACAGGCTTCGGCATGGGCCACCGCGGTCAGCGCTTTGCCATCGTGGTAGACGACGGCACAGCGACCTCCGTAGCCGTGGAAGCACCGGGCGAATTCGATGTCAGCAAAGCGGAAGCTATCCTAGCGAATCTGTAAGCTCCGGCACCACGTTGAAGAGATCGCCGACCAGGCCGATATCGGCCACTTCGAATATTGGCGCTTCCTCATCCTTGTTGATTGCAACGATCGTTCCGGCATCCTTGATGCCGGTCAGGTGCTGGATGGCACCTGATATGCCGATGGCGATGTACAGGTCCGGCGCAATGATCTTGCCTGTCTGACCTACCTGCATCTCGTTTGGCACGTAACCGGCATCGACGGCAGCTCTCGAAGCGCCGACGCCTGCGCCGAGCTTGTCGGCCAGCGCATAGATCAGGTCGAAATTCTCTGCACTCGCCAACGCACGGCCACCCGATACAACTTTCGCTGCCGTCTGCAGATCCGGGCGATCCGATGATCCGGCTTGCAGATCGATGTAGCGGGTATGAGAGGGTAGTTCGACATCGCACGCTGCTGCCTCAATAGGAGCAGAATTGCCGCTTTCCACGGCCGTGTACGATGCTGAGCGAACGGTTGCAACAACAGGCTGATCGGTCGGCGCAGCAACTGTCAAAACAACATTTCCAGCGTAGATCGGTCGCTTGAACGAATGCGCACCCAGAACACTCATGATGTCACTAATCTGGTTGACGCCGAGCAATGCCGCAACGCGCGGCATCAGGTCTTTGCCAAAGGTTGTCGACGCAGCAAAGACATGGCTGTAGTTTGCGGCCAGTGCAACAACCTGCGGCGCGATCACGGCCGCCAGTGCATTTGCATTAGCGGGATTTTCAATCGTCAATACACGGCTGACCGAATCGAGCTTGGCGGCCTCTGCCGCAATATCTGCCGCGGATGCCGCGAGTACGACGACGTCAATGCTTGCGCCATCAATTTCGGCTGCACATGCAACGGTTTTCGCCGTACTCAGATTGAGAGACTGGCCGTCATGTTCGGCAATAACGAGTACATTGGGCATTACAGTAATCCTTTATCTTTAAGTGCGACCACCAGGCCGGCAACATCATCAACCATGACGCCTTTCTGACGCTCTGACGGCGGCTCAAAAGACGCCGCTGCGAGTTGCGGACTTGCGGCCACGCTGAGCTCCGCAAACGGGATTTCATCAAGCGGCTTTTTCTTTGCTTTCATGATGTCCGGAAGCTTCACGTAACGCGGCTCGTTCAAGCGCAGATCAACGGTGATTACCGCTGGCAGATCAATCTCGATCGTCTCGAGACCCACGTCTACTTCGCGGACAACGCGGGCGGTATCACCGTTCAATTCGAGCTTCGAAGCGAAGGTTGCCTGCGGCCGATCCCACAGCGCAGCAAGCATCTGGCCGGTTTGACTGTTGTCGTCATCGATAGCTTGTTTGCCCAGGATAACGAGCCCCGGGTCTTCGCGGTTAACCACTTCCAGCAGCACCCGGGCCCGGCTCAGAGCATCCGTCTCGCCATCCGTCTTGACCAGAATGGCTCGGTCTGCCCCCATTGCCAGCCCTGTTCGCAGCTGTTGTTGTGCGTCTTGCGTGCCGATTGAGACGACGATGACTTCATTTGCCTCGCCACGTTCCTTGATGCGCAGAGCCTCTTCGAGCGCAATCTCGTCGAATGGATTGATGCTCATCTTGACGCCATCTGTCTCTACGCCCGTGCCGTCACTTTTGACTCGAACACGTACGTTGTAATCAACGACCCGCTTCAGGCCGACCAATATCTTGTCCACGAGAGGAATCCTCAATATGTTTTCGAACAGGTGAGCGATGCTCACGGCCAGCTATTGTCTACGAGGAATTGACGGTGTACAAGACTCTTTGTGGATCACCTTGGCCCCTTGATTTCTGCAGCGCAGCTTGCCGCGGCTATCGACAGCCCGCAGCTGCGGATCATTGATTGCCGGTTCAATTTGCTCGAGCCCGATGCGGGCCGGGAAGCCTATGTTGGAGGTCACATACCCGGTGCCGTTTATGCTGACCTGGACAAGGATCTCGCGGCGCCAGTCACTCCCGACTCAGGACGACACCCGTTGCCGACGGCGGCGACTCTGGCCTCGACCTTCGGGAAATTAGGCATAGCAGAGGACACCTTTGTCGTTGTCTACGACAATCAAGGCGGGGCAGTAGCGGCGAGAGGCTGGTGGCTGCTGCGCTGGTTGGGGCATAACAAGGTCGCATTGCTCGATGGCGGGCTGGCTGCCTGGACGGCGCAGGGATCATCGCTGGAGGAGGGGGTCACGGCAGTGGAATCACAGGATTTCGTCGCAGAACGTCAGAATGGCTGGACGATCGAGGTTGAAGAAATCGCGGCAGCTATCGAGAACGGTTCAGATCTGAGACTGATCGACGCACGGGCCGCAGCCCGCTTTGACGGGAGCCAGGAGCCGATTGATACGGCTGCAGGCCATATACCCGGGACAGTGAACCTGGCGTTCGACCGCAGTCTTGATGGCGACGGGCGATGGCGACCAATGGATGAGCTGCGCCAGATGTGGAGTGAGCTACTGAGTGGCGACTCTACAGAGCCATGGAGTGTCATGTGCGGCTCGGGGGTGACTGCCTGTCACCTCGCCATCTCGGCCAAATTGGCCGGGTATCCGCAGCCCAGGCTCTACGTGGGATCCTGGAGTGAATGGATTCGGGATCCGCGGCGTCCAATTAGCACAGGACCAGCCTGAAAGCGTAGAATTGGAGCGTCTGGTTCGCGGAAGGTGCGTGAACTTAATCCGGATTTTGGTGGTCAAATCGAATTAGGGTACGCTAAGTCAGAGCGCGGATACTGCTCCTTTGAACATCCCTTTGCGGTACATTTTTATCGTGTTAAAACATATACTTATATTACTTAGTTTAAGTTCTTTAGCAGCTTGTGCATCGAGCGAAAAGCCGCAGGAAGGAGAGCAATCCGCGGGCCAATCGAGGGGCACGGATTGCATCTCGCAAGGGTCTATCCGAGACTACACAGTACTGGACGATGCTAACCTGATTGTCTCGGCGGGCGCGAAGCGGCGATACCATCTTGAGCTCTCGCGGCGAGCTTACGGCCTGCGGTCAAGCTGGAAGATTGCGTTTCAGTCGTCAACCGGTCGAATCTGCGGCGGTTTCAGCAACATTATCGCCGACGACGGATTCGGTCCCGAGAGGATTCGCATCGCATCAATACGGCAGCTGACTCCGGAAGATGAAGAAGATTTACTTATTCGGTTTGGCAAGATAGAACCGGAATATGAACAGCCCCGGCAGCCGGAAGAAGTAGACGGCGCCGAGGTAGAAGAGCTGGACTAGGTCGCGACCGGTTCCCGGTATTTCGACCCAGTCACGCAATCCGCAATCTCCGTGCGGACCCACCCGGCCAACCTTGCGGTTGGCCGGGTTTTATTTTGCCCTTGCGGTATTCCGTTTCGCACTCGACAATCGTTGGACCCTGAAGCACTGACACGATAGAGATGCCCAATCAGATCCAAACGAGTGACACCCTGCGCGATGTTAAGTACGAAATTCGCGGCCAGCTGGCAAGCCATGCTCACGAATTGGAAAAGCGCGGCTACGAAATCATTTCACTCAATATTGGCAACCCGGGTCTGTTCGGATTTCGAACTCCGGAAACGATGCGTTTGGCCATGATTGAAAACCTGGGGCAGGCCGAGCCGTACTGCCACCAGAAAGGCATTTTCCCGGCTCGTGAAGCGGTCGTGATGCAGCAGCAGGACCGTGGTATCGAGGGTATTAGCGCGGAAGAAGTCTTCATCGGCAATGGTGTAAGCGAACTAATCGACCTGTCATTACGTGCGCTACTCAACCAGGGTGACGAAGTTCTGATTCCGAGCCCCGATTACCCTTTGTGGTCGGCAGCGGTTGCGCTTAATGGCGGAGTCGTGCGTTACTATGACTGTGCCGTAGAGCGGGGATTCTTGCCATCGCCCACCCAGATCGATGAACTGATCGGGCCCAGGACCAAAGCGATCGTCGTCATTAATCCCAACAATCCGAGCGGTGCGGTATACGACAAAGACACACTGCAGCAAATTGCCCGGATTGCCGAGCAACATGGCATCGTGGTGCTTGCCGACGAAATCTACGATCAGATGGTGTACGACGATGCTGAATTCATTCACGGCATGGAGTTGCTTGCTGCACTGCGCCTGTGTAGCAATGTCCCCGGCCAATGGGCCGTGCAGACAGCGTTGGGCGGCTTCCAGAGCATTAGACAGCTGGTAGAACCAGGTGGCCGTCTGTATCAGTCAAGAAAAACCGTGATCGACAGAGTCGCGCAAAGTCCGTACCTGGGTATGCAGCCGCCGACGGGAGCCATGTATGCTTTCATCCAACTGGACGAACAATTTGCGGAGCGGCTGGATGACAAGGCGTTTGCGCGGCAGTTACTCGAGGAAAAGCATGTGCTGGTCGCTCCCGATCGTATAGATGCGCTGTTGCAACAAGCCGCCTGAAGAATGTATGACTGGCTGGATAGGGCGGTAGGCGACTCGTCACAGGTCATCACGGGCAGTCGAAGACTCGCGCGTGTTTTGAGAGCCGAGCACGCGGCGCAGCAATTTGCGGCGGGCAAGACGGTGTGGCCCAGCCCGGCGATTCTTTCCTGGCAGGATTGGTTAGCGGAACTGGTTGCAAGTAGCAATGATCAGGCCGAATTGCCAACAGCCATAACGTCGCATCAAAGCAGGATCCTGTGGGAACGTTGCTTAAGCAGGGAAATAAACGACCCTTTACTCAACGTTGCCATGCTGGCGCGACAATCACGCGAGGCGTGGAATCGGCTACAGGAATGGCAGGTCCCGTTGGGTGAATGCCAACGGCAGGCGCGCAATCGCGATCAGCGACTCTTTGCCAAAGTTGCGAGTAATTATGAGTCAATTCTTGAGCGCGAAGGCTGGGTCGATGAATCCGGAATAGCGAATCTTGCGATTGGCCTGTTGAATGCGGCAAGTGTCACGACACCATCTCGCCTGACGCTTGCGGGCTTCGACCGTGTTTCGCCGCAACTGGAAGCGGTTCTCGAAAAGATTCGGGCAGCGGGCGGTGTTGTCGATGTAGCTGCGCTCGATGCGCAGGAATCACAAATATCGATCTATAGCCCCGAAAACGGGGATGCGGAACTGCGTGCCGCGGGTGCCTGGGCACGCAAGCAGTTGCAGCAATATCCGGATTCAAGATTAACCATCGTGGTCACTCATCTGGAACAGGATGCGCAACGTAGCCTGCGCCTGATCAAGGAAGGGCTGCTACCCGGTTGGCAAAACGCCAGCGCGCAGCAAAATGCTGCGATCAATATTTCTTACGGCAGGAAACTCGCTGACTATCCGGCCATCGCGATCGCGATACTGGCGCTTCGCTGGCTGCACAATGACCTGTCGACACGTGAAATCAGTCGGCTGTTGTTAAGTCCAATGCTCTGGCCGGAAGCAGGCGACGAGCGCACGCGGGTGGAATTGCGTTTGCGCCAGTTGCCAGAGCAATCATGGTCACCGCAACGCTTGCTTGCAGAAGTCAGCGCTTGGGAAGGCGGCGGACCAGCGACAGACGGACTCGGGCTGGTACGAAAAACTGCTGAGCACCGAGAACAACTACCACAGCGACAGTCCCCAGCAGAATGGGTCTCTTTGTTCAGTGACGTCCTGCAGGATTTGGGTTGGCCTGGAGCTGAAACACTGGCCAGCGCGGAGTTCCAATTGGTCAATCGCTGGCGCGAGCTATACAACGATGTCGCCAGACTTGAGCTCGTTGCACCGTCCATGACGTCGTCCGAAGCGCTGGGCCGCATGACCACAATTGCAAGTGAGGTCATCTACCAACCGGAGGCCGATGGTTCTATGCTGCAGGTCATGGGTCCGCTGGAAGCGGCGGGCATGCACTTCGACAAACTTTGGATGACCGGCCTTAGCAGCAGTAACTGGCCACCGGCTGGCAAACCACTAACGCTGGTTTCGCGCGACCTGCAACGCGAAACAGGCATGCCCGACGCCACGCCTGCCGACACGCTGGAGTACGCGCAACGCGTAATCGGACGGTTAGCAACGAGCGCTTCGCAGGCTGTTTTCAGTTTTCCGCAGACACAAAACGACGCACAACAGTCGGCGAGCGAGTTGTTACAGGATCTGAATCCTGCCGAGCTGCTCGATGGTAGTGATCCTGGCTGGAATGCCATGCGGCTTTGCGCAAGAACATCACTGCTATCCGATATTGCGGACCCGGTACCACCAGTAGCAGAAAACGAGTTCATCACGGGCGGTGCTGCCACGATACAACGTCAGCTCGTTGAACCATTCGGTGCTTTTGTCGCGGGGCGGCTAGCGGTTCGGACAATATGGCCAATAGTCGCCGGGTTGCCTGCTGGTATTCGCGGCAGCCTCATCCACGGCGCACTGCACCGGCTTTACGAAGACTGTCCATCCAGCGACCAGATTCGCGGCTGGGATACGGCTGAAATCGAAACACGCACCGACCAGGCCGTGCAAACGGAATTCCGGTCGCATGAACGCCACGCGGATGTTGCGTTGCAACAGCTACTGCGACTCGAAAAACATCGGGTCAAAGGTCTGTTGCGAGGTGTGATCGCTCAGGATGCCCGCCGTGAGCAATTCTGCATTGAGAGTGTCGAAGAAAAACTCGAGCTCGATATCGGCGGAATCTCGATGCGTTTGCGCCTCGACCGAGTCGATCTTGAAAAAGATGAGTTGCTGGTACTGGATTACAAAACCGGCGTCGCGAAACGCCTGCTTGATCGCGGCAAGAATCCCAAAGACATGCAGTTGATCGTTTACGCCTGCGCGCTGCAGGATCCGGTAGGTGGCGTTGGCCTGCTTAACATCGACCCCCGCTCCATTGAACTCGACGGCGCCGGTCGGTACCTCACACCGAAACTCGATTGGGACAGTTGCCTTGCTGAGTGGAAGGAACAGGTTGTACATGCCGCACAGGAAATCGCAGCTGGTGACGTTCGCATTAATGGCTCACAGACAACGCAGGCGGCACGGCCTTTTGGCCTGCTAAGCCGCAATCGGGAATTACTGCATGAGCGATGACACGCAATTGCTGCTCGCCGACGAAGACGCACGCAATGCTGCGCTCGATGTCACACGATCATTTATTGTGCAGGCGCCGGCAGGTTCCGGAAAAACAGAACTCCTGATTCAACGTTACTTGCTGTTGCTCGCAACGGTCGACAATCCGGAGGAAGTACTGGCAATAACATTCACTCGCAAGGCCGCGGCAGAAATGCACTTTCGGGTACTGCAGGCTTTGCAGGCGGCGAAGCAGGGCGAAAACCCCGAAGAAGCACATCAACTCGTCACGGCGAACGCCGCAACCGCCGTGCTCGCAAGAGATCACGAACTGCAATGGCAACTGATCAGCAATCCCGGACGCATGCGCATTCAAACCCTGGACTCTCTCAATGCATCCATATCCAGGATGCATCCTGTTTCTTCAGGGAGTGGGGCGGCACACAATGCGATAGTCGCAGATGCCGAAATGAAGTCGCTGTATCGTAGTGCCGCGATGCTGACGCTTGACCAGCTTGCCGAGACCGGCACGATGCAGGCTGCGACCGAGCAAATCCTGCTGCATGTCGACAACAATACTGCGCTGTACATGAACTATGTCGCTCGCATGCTCGCGACCCGCGATCAGTGGTTGCCATTCATCGGTAGTGGGCTGGTTAGTGCTGCCGAAGAGGCCAGCCTCAGAGAACGGTTTGAAAACAATCTGGAAACTGCCGTGCTGGATTACCTGCGGCGGCTGCGCGACAGACTGCCCGCGCAATTCGGCGCTTCGTTGTATGCATCAGCACGTTATGCAGCCGGTCAGTTGATCGCGGCCGGTCAGGAGGACAGCCCGATAGCCTGCCTGAGTGATGTCGATGACATCGTGCATGACGATGCTGCTGGCGTGGCGCTTTGGCGGGGCATTGCGGAGATGTTGTTGACCCGGCAGGTGCAGTGGCGCAAAGCGGTCACCAAGGCACAAGGATTTCCGACCGGCGATGAAGGTCAGAAAAAAGTTCTGCAAGACCTGTTAGAGGACTTACACGACGAATCCGATTTCAGAGATTTATTGCAGGGCGCCAGGGACCTGCCACCCGTTGCCTACAGTGACGAGCAGTGGTCTGTATTGCTGGCCTTGTTTCGTTTGCTGCCTTTGGCTGTCACGGAACTGAAGCGCCTGTTCGGTGAACGCGGTATCACCGATTTCATAGAAGTTGCACTGAGCGCCGCCGATGCACTGGGAACGGCAGAGAATCCCGGTGACGTTGCGTTGTTGCTTGACTACCAGCTACGGCACTTGCTCGTGGATGAGATGCAGGACACCTCGAGTGCGCAGTACCGCATGCTCGAATCGCTGACCGGTGGCTGGCAGGAAGGAGATGGCCGCACGATGTTCTGTGTCGGCGACCCAATGCAGTCGATTTACCGCTTTCGCAATGCCGAAGTGGGTCAATTCCTGCTCGCCAGAAACGCTGGCATCGGCAGCGTGCCCCTCGACGGCCTGACCCTGCGACGTAATTTCCGCTCCGGCCAGAACCTGGTCGATTGGTTCAATGCCGTTTTTCCTAACGTGCTTGCCGAGCAGGACGATGCCGCACAAAGCGCGGTTGCTTACTCAGCCGCGGTCTCCGCAGCAAATCTGGCCGGGCAGGGTAGCTGCGTTGTGCACCCGTTGTTTGGCGGCAATACAGACAATGAGGCCGATCGAGGCTGCGAGGTGATTCGCGAGACTCTCGATGCACACCCCGATGACGACATGGCGGTGCTGGTCAGCGGCCGGACTCATCTGAGCAAATTGCTGGCCAATCTGCGCGCCGCAAAAATTCCGTACCGTGCCGTGGAGATTGATCGCCTGACCGACCTTCCCGAAGTGATCGATATCCTGGCGCTAACGCGCGCACTGGTGCACAGAGGTGACAGGCTGGCCTGGCTGGCAATACTGCGTTCTCCATGGGCGGGCCTTGACTGGACTGATCTACATGCGCTGGTCAGCGGCGCTGCTAACGCTACGGTCTGGGAGTTGCTGCACGACGATGAGCAACTAGCCCGCCTGAGCGCATTCGGGCGAGCGACTGCAGAGCGGTTACGTGACTTGCTGGGTCCGGCGCTGCGGGCAAACCGGGTTGCATCTCTGCGGGATCGGGTTGAACGAAGCTGGCTCGCCCTGGGTGGTCCAGCCATCCTCCGTGACATGCATACGGTGGAAAACATTTATCGATATCTGGATGTTATCGAGCAGCTTGAAGTTGGCGGCACGCTCACCGATGTAGCCGAGCTTGAGGACGCGCTCGATCTTGAGCATGTATCGAGCGAGAGCACCGCGCGCCTGCAGGTAATGACCATGCACCGTGCCAAGGGCCTGCAATTCGACCATGTGCTGTTATTTGGACTGGGGCGAGCTCCCGGGCGGCACGAAAAGGCGGTATTGAGCTGGTTTGATGTTCCGGGCGAGCACGGAGTTGATGAAAAGATCATCAGCCCGGTTGGGCCGCGCTCTGAGATCGAAAATGACCCCGTGCACCGCTTCATCGAGCAAGTTGAAGCCAGCAAGTTTCGGCATGAATTGGGACGCTTGCTGTACGTCGCATGTACGCGTGCCAGACGCTCATTGCACTTGCTGGGGCATGTGGAGCTGTCGGCTGATACAAGGCAATACAGGCAGCCTCGTGCCGGCAGCCTTCTGCAGCTGCTGTGGCCGGCTGTCGCCGCTGATTTCGATCGTGGCTTCACTCGTGTAGCCGAACAGGACGAGTTGCAATCGGCGAGTAAACCCGAGCTCGGTTGGTTGGCACCGGAACTACGCCGCTTCGAGTCTGAGTGGTCGTTGCCGGAGTTTCAGGAACTCACTGCTGCAAGCCATCATGAGGATACGATTGAAAGTGCGGCCGAAGTCGAATTCTACTGGGTCGGCAGCGAAGCAAGACTGGCTGGCACGCTCGTGCATCACTGGTTGCAACTCGTGGCAGACAAGCGCGTCGACCTGCAGGCAGCAGACAGGGAACAGATACACGCGATAACCGAGCGCTGGTTGCATGGCATGGGTGTTAGCGGCAAGCCTGCGCTGGTCATCACCGCCCGAGTGGAGGCGGCACTGGAAGGAACTCTTGACGATGAAAAAGGCCGCTGGTTACTCGAAGGTGACGGTGCGGCGGAGCTGGCATTGACAGGCGTTTACGAGGGAAAAATTACGTCAGTCGTATTGGATAGAGTGCGTATTGACGAGCAAGGCATACATTGGGTAGTCGACTACAAGACCAGTTCTCACGAAGGCGGCGATCTGCAATCTTTTCTGCAGGCGGAGGTTGATCGATACAAACCGCAATTACAGAAATACGCGCAGCTATACCGTGACTACTCCAATGCGGAGGTCCGCTGCGCTTTGTACTTCCCGTTGCTGCGGGAATTTGTACCGGTGCCGTTATAACTCGCCTTCCCAGCGCAATGGATGCTGGCCGCGTGCATTTGCCGAACCGAGAAACTGCATCTGCTGGCGCAACGCTGCGGAAGTTTCTGATTTGGCACTCAACAAGCCCTGAAAACTGAAACTGCGGTCCGCCAGTATTTGCAGGGTGCCCGCAAGATCAACGACAGCATCGGTATCTTCAACGCTCGCCATTACAGCAGCGTCCTGGGTGAAAAACTCCGCCTTGAATCCGCCCAGGGAATCACGCTGAACGAGTGGAATTACCAGAGCGGATATCTCTAACACGCCATCGGCCGCAACCGGCGCGCCGTCTTCGATTCTAAGTTCGGTAAATTTCGCCATCAGGTTGCCACGCGATTCAGCGACGCCTGGGAAATTCTGCAGAGAATCCAGCGGCAGTGAGCCGGTAAGATCGCGCACCAACACGCTTCCCGTCACGCCGACAGCGATGTTTCCCTCCGCAAATCCGGACGCAAAGTTTGTTTGGACGGCATAACCCAGCCTGCCAGTGGCAAGATCAAGTGGCCGGAATCGCCAGCTGAGATTGCGCAAGTAAATACCGTCAGCGGAGGCTTCGTAGGCAGCGCCAGACCACACTGAACCGCTGATGCCGCTGACTTTGAAGTTGGGCGGTGCGAACCAGCGATAGGCTACGCGGGCCGGGAATATGAGAACAAAGCCGACAATGAAACTGAGCAATCCCAGCGTGATCAGACGCGATCGATGTGACACCTACGCGCGCTCTAGTGTAAAAGTCGCGTTGATCCGCCCGGGGCCGGCCTGAGTTGTAATTGACATGCTGCCCGATGTCACATGCATACCGTATTGATTGCTAAGGTCACCAAGCCAGAGCACCAGGTCATCAAACGCGACATTTTCGAACTCGACCCGTATGCCGTTGCTCGTGGTTGGCTGGCTGCGCTTCAGGGAACGATCCAGACCACGCGCACGCAAGGTCTGGTCAACAATGACTACCGAAGTCTGTTGCGCACCGCTCGTTCCATTGGACAAGCTACTGGCCGGAGCAAGCTGCACCCCGCGTAGCGGCTTGAGCTCCGCGAGCGATCGCTCCCAACTCGAAACATTGGCGGACATGGTCTGCTGCCCGGTATCAAGTGGCAGCCAGACGAACGCGTAAATGATCGCTATGAGTACGACCAGAGCGCCGCCGGACACGAACATCTGTTCCCGTTGCTCCAGCGATTCGAACCAGTTCTTCATGCGCCAGATTCCCGAATCTGAATCCGGCTACTGACTTTGTCGCCGACCTGGTCGGTTGACTGAATCGATGCACTGAATTGTCCAGAGCTACTGACGATTCTTTGAATGTTATCCAGGGTCGCAACATCAGGGGCGGTCAGGCGTACATCGACAACACCGGCCCGATAACTGATGGCCTCGATTTCAGCGGCAGCATTTTGTTGCAACGCCATGCTGAGTTGCCGCAGTGACGGCAAGAAAACGTCTGTGGTCGCCGTAGTACCGCGATTGCCGCGCAGCGTCTCGACTAGTCTTGCAGGGTCCACAATCTCGCGATTGTCGTCTGGCCTGATTTGCCGGTACTCAAGCGTGAATTGCGTCTTGAGTGCTTCCTGTTGCTGCACCAGTTGATAGTAATCGACACCCTTGCCACCGAAAGCGACGACGATCAAAGCCAACAGCAGTCCCGCTGCGTATCGCCAGGGTCGCATCAGAGATGCATATTCGACCGTAGCTCCGTAACGCCCCTGCAACAGGTTGACGCCACGGCCTGCCGCTACCGTGACCGCGAGGCGCGGCAATACACCGTCGGGCAACAAGTTGATGTCCACGCTGGCTAATTCATTCCTGAGCGCATTCCAGTCGTGCTCGAAGCGTGCTTCCTCCTCAGGCTCGCAGTACACCAGCAGATGGCCAGGAGCCTGAGTCTCCGCATCGTCAAGTACGCCAGCCACGGCGAGTGCATCACTGGGTTTTACATCCTGCATGACAAATTCACTCTCGGCGCCATCATTGAACATGATCTGATTTTCGGCGACCAGCAGGCTCATTGTTCCCGGAATTTGTGCGAGACCCTGATTTTCAGGAATCATTTGTGTGGCTGAGATGCCGGCCTCGTCAAGTACAGCGAGCCATGCAAGCATTTGCTCATGTGCGACGATCGACACTGGCAACAAGCCACTCTCGCTCCGCCGGCCGGACGCAAAATGCAGATTCTCGACATCGTCCGCGAGATGTTCTTCAAGGGCGAACGGCAGTGCGGCACGCAATCGCGCGCCACCCTTCACCGGGATATCAACGGACGTGCTGAGCACTGCTGTCGCGGGAACCAGCACAATGACGGCACGGTCGCCCATATCCCTGGCCGCTTCCGCGAGCGGGCCTGTAACCGGCGGCGTTCGCCGTGTGCCATTGTTGTCGACCGCGATCCAGTCCGCGGATTGCTGCGGATTTGTGCCGAGCCGTATGACGAGAAATTCTGCCATTATCAGGTGGTTCCCAGGGAACGCAGGATGGGTGTCACATCACCCCTGGGCCCACGCTCCAAGATGCTGTAGTAGGTAATTAGCACCGTATCAACCCGGACGATGACCTTCAATTGAAAAAAATTACTGGTTTCCTCGAGTTGATTCAGTACCTCGGGTTTTACCAGCGTCGAGAATGACCTGCCAAGGTCTCCAAAACCAGCTTCTTCGCGTTCAGTAAGCAAGCCCTCGATATCGGCCTGCGACAGGTTCTCATCGAGAGACTGCAGTACCGGCCCGGTCGCTGTATTGACATTGATACCAGTGCGACCGGGTAAAGCGATGATATGCGGCAGCAATATATCCATTGAATCCTTGTCGATGCCCTCTATCGCTCCGAGTTCGCTGGCGCTCGACAGCGTCTGGTTCGCAGTCCGGTAGGGCGGTGTAAGGCCGGTATAGATCGCATCTTCCGCACCGTCCGGAAATGCAGCATCCTGATTTTCGTCAATCCAGTCGGCCGTTATGCCGGCGTATCTTGGATCAAGCTCGAGTGCCAGCAACAATCTTTGAAACTGGTCCAGCGACGGCTGATCGACCTTGCCATCGCTGCCAATCAGATTGTTGACATTGAATCGGCCTTGCAGATCTTCGATAGCGCCGAATATCTCACCACCGTCGATCGGCAACCCCGGCAAATCACCAGCCCAAATCTCGCCGAGATGATCCGTGTCGGAATCCTCCAGGTCCTGGCGCAGGATCATTTGAATCCAGCTCTCAGCGCCTATCGCAACCTGCACCGCCTGGTCACGATTCAACATGACCACTGTGCGACGCAGATCGAGTGCATTGTTCCACTCGAGCGTGTAGGTCAACGTCGCGATCAGCGCCATGATCAGCAACGCCGTAATCAGGGCAACGCCTCGACTCTGCCGGCGCCGGCTCACGGTGCGATCTCCAGCAGTCTTGTGATCTCGCCTTCGTTGGGCAACGACAATACGATCTCGACCGCCCTGGGCCGCAGTCGAATTCCGGTCCCGCCGAGCGCGCCTTGCGGCGGCCAGACATCCGATGACTCGCCGGTGTCGGTGTAAAAGCGAAACAGAAGGCTTTCTACATTGTCGAGTAACACCGTAGCGACGGGCTCGTTGGCATAGGTCCGATCGAGTACGTTCCAGTGGTAACGAACCAGTTCATCCTCTTCGAGCCGGTACGCTGTGCGCTGCAAGGTACTTCTCGGCAGGCCGACCGGATTTCTCCAGCCACCATGTGTGAGTTCGATCGCGAACTCGCTCGTCAGGCTACTCATAATCGCCGGCACCTGCGTATCGCCCAGTTCGCTGCGAACCGAGCGTGGCGATGTTTGCGTGAGATCGGAACTCAGATAGCGCACGGTGCGTTGAATCGCCTGCAATCGATCCATGCGGTCGGTCAGTAACTCTGCATTGGTCAGCGAACGCCCCAGTGAGCCCCAGGCAAGCACTGACATGACACCGAATATCGCGACGGCGACCATGATCTCGATCAACGTAAATCCTTGCGAGCGGTTGCGAGTCATTCGCGCACTCCGGAATCTTCTGGTGAACGATTCCAGGATCGATTGCTTTGCCCGGGCGAAACCGGCTCGCCAATAAATCCGGTAACGGGCCGCATCAATGGCTCACCACCCGGAAACGAAACAGTGACATCAACGCGATAAAGATTTTCTACCGGTGTTTCCAAAACAACTGCACGCCATGCCCATTCGGTGCCGGCATACTCGAGTTCGCCGCTGGATGCGCTGACATCGGGCACCACATTTGCGAGCCGCATTTCTGTAATCTTGTTGTGCGCGATCCAGCTTGCATAGGTGTAGTCGCGCATCGTGTTTGCGGCATTCAACATACGGCCCATCTTGCCTGCCATGGCCAGCAGGCTCAGGCCGAGAATCGTGAGCGCGATCAGGACTTCGAGAAGCGTGAATCCTCTGAACTTGCTAGAGCATCGCATCGGCTTCCTCGGACTCAGTCAGGACTTCAATAGCGCCAGTCAGGTCGCCTCGCAAAATAACGACCTCTTGCTGCGAGCGTTTGATGATGCGTAACTCGAACGGCGTTGAGTCGCCGCTCGAAAAAATCAGGATATGCGGAGCAAATGTAGCGTCGGGATCCTCTATCTCCTGCGGATCGTTCTCCAGCAAAACGGCCTTGTCCTCCAGCAGGAGATCGAACTCAATGTCTTCGGGTAGCTGACGAAAGCGAAAAATGTCGTCGGTTAACAATTCAGCCCACCGCAACTGGAACGGATCGTACTCTACGAATCGATATGAATTGAGCATGACTTCCAGACCGAAGTCGCGTCCCTGCATTACCGCTTCATCCTGCGCGACCTCAAGCAATGATCCGATACGACGCGCCTCAATGCGAAGTTGGCGGTCATCACCGAGAACACCCAGCGACAGCAGGGCGATCGAGACAATAATTCCGATTACTGAGACAACGACCAGTAGTTCGATAAGTGAAAAGCCGGATGGCAGGCCGCGAATGCGCACAGAACTGCGTCTATTTGAGGTCCCAATTACCGATATCGGCATTGTTACCTTCGCCGCCCGGTGCACCGTCTGCGCCCAGTGTGTAAACGTCAATCTCGCCCTGATTGCCCGGATTGAGATAAAGATACGAATTACCCCACGGGTCCGACGGCATACGCTCCAGATAACCGCCCGGGTTCCAGTTCTTCACGTTCGGATCATTCGGTTTGGTAACCAGTGCATCAATGCCCTGCTCGGAAGTAGGGTAGGCGAAATTGTCGAGGCGATAGAATTTCATCGCATTCTCAATGGTCGATATCTCTGCTTTTGCTGCTTCGATACGCGCCCTGTCAACCTGTCCGAAGAGGCGCGGTCCGACCAATGCGGCGAGAATGCCGATGATGACCACGACCACCATGATCTCGATCAAAGTAAAGCCGCGCTGACTGGCTGCCGGCATTTTCCTGCGCGTGTTTGGATACACTCAAACGCTCCATTGACTCATTAAACGTATAAACGTCAGTATAACAAACATGGGGTTAAACCAAGGTGACGTGGATCACCGCCGAATATCCAGATTTCTGGCCTGGTCATTGCCCGGAGCCGTCGTAGCTGTCGCAGCGCTGCTCGAACTCACGGGTGACTGGGGCCGCGAGCTGTTGCGTTATGACCGGGCGGCGATTGCGGCCGGTGAGCTGTGGCGCCTGGTCAGCGGCCACCTGGTGCACCTGGGATGGCCGCATTTTGCGCTCAACGGCATCGGGCTGATGCTCGTGTACTACCTGGTCGCCGCGGGATTCAGCGGCAAACAGTGGCTTCTGATCGCTGTCACGGTCATTGCCGGTATCGATCTCGGGTTTTGGTATCTGCAGCCCCAGCTGATGTGGTACGTGGGTCTGTCGGGACTATTGCACGGCTTGCTTGCGGCCGGCGTTGTCAGTGGCATCCGAAAACGGCAGGTCGAGGCATGGATAATCGCGAGCTTTCTGGTCACAAAGCTTGCCTACGAGCAGTTGCTCGGACCTTTGCCGGGGTCCGAAGGTACTGCCGGCGGCGCGGTGGTTGTAGTAGCGCATCTGTACGGCGCCATCAGCGGTGCCCTGATCGGTACCGGCTTGTGCTTTAGAAAAGCATCGCAGGTGGCTATATAATGCGCGCCCACACGAATTGAGCAGAGTGGAGAATAATTTGAGCATCGCGATGGTGTTTCCAGGACAGGGATCGCAATCTCTGGGCATGCAGGCAGACCTGGCTGCGGAGTACGCCGGGATTCGCGAGGTGTATGGCGAGGCTGCAGACATTCTCGGCTACGACCTCTGGCAGCTTGTTCAGGATGGGCCAGCAGAACGGCTGGGCGAAACGACGGTAACTCAACCAGCGATGCTGACTGCCGGCTACGCCGCGTGGCGTGTGTGGCAGGCTGCCGGCGGGCAGACACCGGGGCAAATGGCAGGGCACAGCCTTGGCGAATACACGGCGCTCGTATGCGCCGGCAGTGTGAGTTTTGCGGACGCGTTAACGGTTGTCCGACGGCGCTCTGAGTTGATGCAAGCGGCCGTTCCGGCCGGTGCCGGTGCCATGGCAGCAATTCTTGGGCTCGATGATGACACCATCGTCGATGTCTGCAGCCAGGCGGCCGGTGATGGGGTCGCGGATGCGGTCAATTTTAACGCGCCGGGACAGGTCGTGATCGCCGGTGATGTACAGGCTGTCGACAGGGCGATCGAACTCGCGAAGGAACGAGGCGCGCGGCGGGCCCTGATGCTGCCGGTAAGCGTTCCGGCGCACTCGGCTCTCATGCGGGGAGCCGGGGAGGCGCTTGCGGACGCGCTGGCCGCCGCACAGTTTTCGGCGCCGGAGATCACAGTCATTGCAGCGTCTGACGCGCTGCCGTATAAGGACGGCGACGACATCAGGGCACGACTCTCACGACAGGTTTACGCACCCGTTCGATGGGTCGATACAATCAATGCCATGACCGGTTCAGGCGCTACGGCAATTGTCGAGTGCGGGCCAGGCAAGGTACTGGCGGGACTCATGCGTCGCATCGATAAAGCTGTCGCATGCTCGTACGTAGACACAGTAGACAGTTTGCTTGCAGCCCTGGAGGGCGAGGATTAACCATGACCAGTACGTTTAACAACGCTGCGTTGCAGGATGAGGTGGCCCTGGTCACAGGCGCTTCCCGCGGCATCGGCGCAGCCATTGCCAATGTGCTCGCCGCCGCTGGCGCGACCGTCGTAGGCACTGCTACCAGCGAAGCGGGCGCTCAGGCGATTTCGGATGTGCTCGGCGACCAGGGTCGAGGCGTAGTGCTGAATATCGCCGATGATGAATCGGTGCAGACAGCTATCAAGGATATTCAGTCGCAGGAAGGCAGCCCGACGATCCTTGTCAATAATGCGGGCATAACGCGTGACAACCTGCTGATGCGCATGAAAGCGGATGAATGGGATGATGTTATCGCGACCAATCTGAGCGGCGCTTATCGTGTCAGCAAGGCCTGTCTGCGGGGCATGATGAAGGCCAAGGGCGGTCGCATTATCAACATCGCATCCGTTGTCGGCATCATGGGTAATGCCGGACAAGCCAATTACGCTGCCGCCAAAGCCGGCATCATTGGTTTTTCCAAATCTATGGCGCGCGAAATCGGCTCCAGAAACATCACCGTCAACGTCGTTGCACCGGGATTTATCGATACCGATATGACCCGGGTTCTTGCCGAGGAACAGCGCAACGCCATGCTGACGCAAATCCCGCTGAATCGACTGGGCGAGGGCGAGGATATCGCCAATGCGGTCTTGTTTTTGGCATCACCGGCAGGTGCGTATATCACGGGCGAGACACTGCACGTTAATGGCGGCATGTTGATGGACTAAATTGGCGCGAATTGGCAGTAGCGTGGCATGTTCTATTCACATACAATGTCGTGCCACGGCCAGTCCGTTTCTTGAAATATCAATAAGTTACGTAGGTTTTTAGGGTTGATAGAGGCGTCAATAAGCGCCATTAGCGACGCCGCCGTGCTACATTTTTGATGAGTCTTCCAGGAGAAGAGACCACTATGAGCAGTATCGAAGAACAAGTTAAGGGCATCGTTGCCGAGCAACTCGGTGTAAAAGAAGACGAGGTGACGAACGATGCTTCATTTGTCGATGATCTGGGCGCCGATTCGCTCGACACGGTCGAGTTGGTAATGGCTCTCGAAGAGGAATTCGAAACCGAAATCCCCGACGAGGACGCCGAGAAGATCACGACTGTCCAGCAAGCGATCGACTTTGTAACGGCGCGCGCATCCAGCGACGACTAAAAGTCTTGCGGCGCGGCGCCCTGTGCGCCGCGCCGATTTAATTACTACCACCCTGGCAGTCCTGCCACGTCAAACGGATATACATTGAAAGAACGACGCGTCGTTATTACCGGAATGGGAATGATCTCGCCGGTCGGTCATGAGCTGGATGAAATCTGGCATAACGTCTGCAACGGTGTATCCGGTATTCGCGTAATTGAAGAATTCGACACGGCTACGTTGCCAACCCGCATTGGCGGCACGATCGAGAATTTCGATGTTGGCGACTACCTGTCGCCCAAAGATGTCCGCAAAATGGACCCGTTCGTACATTACGGCATCGCGGCGTCGGTTAACGCGATCAACGACTCAGGCCTCGAGATCACCGCGGAAAACGGGCACACAATCGGCGTTGCCATGGGCTCCGGCATCGGTGGTATCAAAACCATTGAGGACAATCACAACAAGTTGCTCGCGGGCGGCGCTCGCAGGGTTTCGCCGTTCTTTATTCCCGGCAGTATCATCAACATGACGTCAGGCTATGTCAGCATCCTGC
>Ga0255051_10000196_pt1 | contig 22294 bp, 15 predicted proteins | sample JV7_2_9_MG_FD_181719 | JGI IMG/M metagenome (GOLD analysis project Ga0255051, IMG submission 181719) | Seawater microbial communities from Jervis Inlet, British Columbia, Canada - JV7_2_9 | ecosystem: Environmental > Aquatic > Marine > Inlet | place: Canada: British Columbia | collected 2016-10-06
CGCACCTTTGCCGCGTAACTGCTATGCGAGTAGCCGTGTTGCATAACGATGAAGTTATCTCGCTGGTGCAAAAACCGCGGTAAGGAGCTCTGCAGCAGCGCCGGTATCACCGCTACCGCGACAGGGACTTTCATTTCTCGACTGAGTGCGTCGAGTGCCTGTAATTGCGATGTTTCCTCGGCGGCATCGTCGTCACGCCACCAGAAGGTCGCGGTTTCCCCCAACTCGGTCCACCTGTCCAGCTCGTGTTGCAGCACCGCCCAGGCATCGATAGAAGATTGCTTGCTAGCGCGCATCGAGCCGCTCATTTAATAACTGCTCCTTGCAAGTGCCCGATCCCCGGCAAATGCTGGATATAAATCACCACAGGTTTTTTTGCGAGCTTGCTTCAAGGCAAATTGCGATCAGGCTATCAGGCTTCCTTCAACATGGGTTCTTCGAGTCGCAGACGAACCAGATTGGCGACATTATCATGGCCATCAAGCATGCCCGGTATAGCATGTTCAGATGGTGGCCGTTGATCGGGAAGCTTGTATAAAGCAGCCGCCATTATTGCGGGGTCACAGCCGTAGCTCGGGTCGAGCATGCTAACCAGGCCAATTCCCGCCGCTCGGCTGGCACGGATTAGTTGCTCCTGCCGGGGTACGGATCGCGGCACAATCAGGGCGGGTTTATCCAGCGACAATATTTCACAAAAAGTGTTGTAGCCACCCATCGCTACGACCGCCGCCGACTGTTCCATCAGCAGCTCCATGTGGTTATCAAAGGTAATAATATCGACCTTATCGAGCGCCTCACAGCGGTCATGAAATTCCTGCTGGTTTACGGGTTGCATAAACGGTCCGGTGACAATAATCGCCCGATAGGGTATGCCCGGGTCAGTTTCGTATGCCCTGATCACCCAGTCGATCATCTCGACGCCATCACCGCCACCACCCGCGGTGACCAGAATATAGGGGTCATCCAGATTAACCCGGGCAATCCAGTTGCGATCGCTAGGTAATTCTCGATCAAGGTAGCCTGTGTAGGAGATTTTTTGTTTTACCGAATCTGATAGCCCGAGTGATTCGACCGGGTTGCCCATTTCCTTCAGCCCATAAATCCATATATCGTGGTACAAATCTTCTAACACCGGCAGTACATTCTTGCGTTCCCATTCTGCTTTTAAGGTCGATGCTTCGTCCATTACATCGCGTAATCCCAATACATTAATAGTGCCCCCCGCACGCAACATTTCCAGTGTGCTAACCACCTCGCCTTTAAGGCCCGTGGGTTCCTTGTCTACCAGAAATATGTCCGGTTTAAAAATGGCTGCTGTGTGATAGATGATTGACTCGCGCATCGACATGGTTAAATCAAGATCGATGTGCAATCCAAGCGAGGTATATTCGCCATCCTTGAGTTTGATGACACCTGGCAAGCGCACGAAATCTACCCGTGCCTTGAAATCAAAACTGCCTATAATGGGGGAGCCTGACAGGATAAGCACCGATACGCCTTTGTAGCGGACAATCAAAGAATGCGCAATTGCCCGGCAACGGCGCAGATGCCCTAAACCAAAGGAATCGTGGCTATAAATCAAAATTCGCGCATGATCTAGACGCTCAGCCATGCTTTGTTATTCTCTGTTGTTCCAGGTGATATGCAGCCTACACTGAATTTATATGAAACGCACTGTTATTAAATACCATATGCCGGTCGGAAAAATACGCATACGAACGAATTCATCAGAACCTTTGCTGTTTCATTGCTGTCGATTTCAGGCGGTCTTAAGCGATTTAAATAACTGAATCTATGGGTATTCTATCTAAAATCAAAAAGCAACAGTTCGAGTTAAAACTGCATAAAACTGCATTGCCCGAACGTTTGAAGGTCGTGATTCGCGACCAGCAGGAACGTAGTGAAGTTTTAATCAGTGTAATTCAGTTAGCGGTGGTTACCATTTTCGGCCTGCTCTACATTATATCGCCGAAAACATTTTCCGATGATGTGATTTTCACCCCGGTGCCCTGGGTTCTCGGTATCTACCTGGCGTTTAGCCTGCTCAGACTTTCGTTGTCGATAAAACGTAAGTTGCCCGACTGGATGCTTTATTTTTCCGCGATTGCCGATATTACGTTACTGATGGGCTTGATCTGGAGTTTTCATGTGCAATACGACCAGCCGCCATCGTTTTACTTAAAAGCACCCGCCTTGTTATATGTATTTATATTTATCGCTATTCGAGCGTTGCATTTCGACCCGCGGTTTGTAGTCGCAACCGGACTTAGTGCCGTCGTGGGATGGGGGATAATGGTGTTATACGTGCTTTTCAGCGATCCGGTAGATCAGATGATCACGCGTGATTATGTCGAGTACATGACCTCCAATAGTGTTTTGATCGGCGCTGAGTTTGATAAAATTATTTCGATTCTGATCGTAACCGGTGTACTCGCATTGGCTTTGCGCCGCGCCCGAAAACTGTTGTTTGATTCGGTGATTGAAGGCAGTGCAGCCCGGGATTTATCGCGATTTGTGCCCGAAGCAGTGGCTCAGCAAGTTACCCGTTCGGAAGAAGGCGCGACCACTGGCAAGGGCGAGGTGAATGAAACCACGATACTGTTCACCGATATCGAAGGTTTCACCGCGATTAGTGAAACCCTCGCGCCGGAGCAGTTGATTGCGGCGTTAAACGAATATTTCACCCTGATCGCAAAGCCAATCGACGATTGTGGCGGTGTTATCAGCCAGTTTCAGGGTGACGCAGTGCTGGCTACATTCAATGTACCCAAGCCCGACGCAAATCACGCCAGCAACGCAGTAAAAGCCGCGCTGGGTATTCAACAGGCGCTTGAAGGTAAGTTGTTTGGTGACGGCGTAGCATTTAATACCCGTATCGGTATCAATTCGGGGCTTGTCGTCGGTGGGCTGGTCGGTTCAGGAGACCGTGTCGGTTACACGGTTCATGGTGACAATGTTAATTTGACCGCAAGGCTCGAACAACTGAACAAGGACTATGGAACGCGCATTATAATTTCTGAGCAAACCCGTGCCTTGATCGAACCCGGGGAATACAAATTCAGGGCGCTTGGCGATGTCTCGGTGCGCGGGCGCCAGCAGCCGGTAAGAATTTACACAATCGATTATTAACCCGCTCTTCAGGAATATGGGTCGGCCGCGTCGCGCAACCCGTCACCCAGGAAGTTAAATGCCAGAACAACAATAACCACTGGCAACATTGGTAGCATAAGCCAGGGATAGAGCGCCACGGCATTGATGTTCTGCGCTTCTACCAGCAGGACTCCCCAACTGGTGATGGGCGGGCGAAGACCGAGCCCGAGGAAACTAAGTGCTGTTTCACCCAGTATCATGGCGGGAATCGAAAGAGTCGCAGAGGCAATCAGGTGGCTCATGAAATTGGGTAGCAGGTGGCGGGCGATGACACGCTTTGGTGATGCTCCCATCAGTGTTGCTGCGGAACAATAGTCTTCCTCCCTCAAGGCAAGTAACTTCGAACGTACAGCACGGGCGAGGCCGGGCCAGTCCAGCATGCCGAGGATGATGGTAATGCCGAAATACACCAGAATAGGGCTCCAGGTGACAGGCAGGGCAGCGGACAATGCCATCCACAGCGGTAACTCGGGCAGCGAGCGAAGCACCTCGATGACGCGTTGAACAGTCGCGTCTACCCAGCCCCCAAAATATCCGGCGGCCCCACCAATGGATATACCCAGCAAGAAGCTGAAGGCGATGCCAATCAGACCAACGGTGAGTGAAATACGGCTGCCATTGAGTATCCGCGAAAACATGTCCCGGCCCAGACGGTCGGTGCCAAACAGGAACATTGTACCCCCACGCGACGGGCATACCAGATGGAAACTGCCGTCGACTAGCCCCCAGAATGAGTAAGAGTCGCCAAGGCAAAAGAACCGCAGATGGTCAATCTTGTTGGGGTTTATCGTGTACTCGCGTTTCAGGTTATCCATATTCAGGCGGTAATCCAGCCCGTATACAAACGGGCCCTCGAAGGATCCGTTGTGAAATATGTGTATCGGTTGGGGTGGCGCGTAGATGAAATTAGTATTCCTGCTGTGAAGATCATAGGGCGCCAAAACTTCCGTGAACAGAATCGCCACGTACATGACGATCAGGATAATTCCCGAGGCGACGGCAAGTTTGTGTTGTTTCAATCGCCACCAGATCATTTTCCATTGCGACGCCATGTAAAACCGCTCCTGCTCAGGCGTCAGTGCTTCGATGGAATAGGGATCAAACGGGTCTTTGTTGACGTAATGGGGGACATGCACGCTCATCGTCTTGCCCCCCCTGTTAGCCGAATTCGCGGATCAAGCACCGATAACAGAATATCGGAAACGAACATGCCGACGATCGTCAGTGCGGCGAGAAAAATCAGGAACGATCCTGCGAGGTACATATCCTGGCTTTGTAGCGCGCCGAGCAGCATGGGGCCGGTGGTCGGTAATGACATGACGGCCGATACAATGACGGAGCCGGAAACTACCTGGGGTAACAGGTTGCCGATATCCGCAATGAATGGATTAAGCGCCATACGCAGTGGATACTTGATCAACAGTTTTCGTGGTGACAGGCCCTTTGCGCGACCCGTGACAACATACTGTTTCTGCAGCTCATCCAGCAAATTTGCGCGTAAGCGTCGTATCATGCCGGCCGTACCGGAGGTGCCGATGACAACTACTGGAACCCACAGATGTGCGGCGACAGACAGGGCCTTGTCGATGGACCAGGGCTGATTCAGATATTGTGGGTCCATTAGACCCCCGATCGACGTGCCAAACCAGACATTGGCAAAGTAGAGCATCACCAGTGCCAGCATAAAGTTGGGCGTGGCGAGACCGAGAAAGCCGATAAGGGTCAGACCATGGTCACCCCAGCTGTACTGGTGGGTAGCCGAATAGACACCAATCGGGAAGGATACCAGGTAGATAAATACGATGGTCGTAAGGTTTAGCACCATGGAAAGGAACAGCCGGTCCCCAACAACCTCGCTGACCGGTAGATCGTATTCGAAGGAGTACCCCAAATCCCCTTGTAACAAGCCAGTTACCCAGGTGAAGTACTGTTCCGGCATGGAATTATCCAGCCCGTACTGGTGACGCAGAAATGCGATCTTCTCTTCGTCGACCATCTCGCCCTGACTCTGTAGCTCGGCGATATAGGTACTCAGGTAGTCACCGGGGGGTAACTGGATGATGATAAATATCAATACACTGGTCGCTGCCAGCGTGAATATCATTGTGAATGTGCGGCGAATGAGGTATTCAAGCATGGTAGATACCTAGCTTCCGCTTTCTGTTGTTTTGGGCATTCCGTCAAACCAGAACGTATCTGGCTGATAGATGCCAAAATGTGCGCCCGGGTCCCAGTTATAAATGCCGTTCGATGGCACATTGTGCAGACGGTTGCTGACCACAACTGGTTGGCGTACCCCCGAGGCAAGCCCGATGGAAAAAACCTGGTCGGTATAAAGATCAATCATTTCCTCCCAGATTTTCCGGCGCGTTTCATCGTCTTCGGCAACCACCCAGGATTGGTTCAAACTTGCTAATCGTTGCGGGATTGCCATGTCGATTTGCTCGCCGGCTTTTCCATTCGTCTGGTAGTATTGCCCCCATTTTGGCCATTGAAATTGTTCCTGATTGGTGGGGGCCAACTCGTCTGGGCTTGAGTCTGCTGTCGGGATGCCATTTTCCAGGCCAAACCATACGGAAATAAGGCTAGTTCCCGCAAATACCCGGTTGCGAAGCACTTCACGTTGCAGGGGCTTGGTATAAATCTTGATGCCGGCTTGCAACCAGCTGTCGTGGACCAGTTCAAGAATGTCAGACTGCTCGGAGTCTTCGCCCGCGGTTTCAACGATTATCTCCATAGGCCGGCCATCGGGCAGCAGGCGAACCCCCCGGCTGTTGTATTGCGTTAACCCCAGGTCATCGAGAATCCGGTTTGCCGCGTGGAGATCGAATACAGTCCATCTTTTAGAATGCTCCTCATTGAATAGCGGGCTTTGAGGCAGCGGGGAATTATTACCCTCATAGGCAAGCCCGAAATAAATCACCTGATTTATCTCGTGACGGTTGGTAGCCATTGAAAGTGCCCGGCGGAAATTTGTATTTCTGAACAACTTCCGCCATTCGGGATCGGATGTGTTCAGGTTTGGAAACAACGCCATGTGTGCGCCTTTTGCGGTATGCCACAAATGCACCGAAAAATTGTTTCGAGTTTCACCCTGTTTGAGGAAAGTATAGTCGTTGAAATTTAATGATCGCGCCTGGAGATCGGCTTCACCGGCCCCTGTTTTTGCCGGGATCAGCTTGGAACTGGCAATCGTGATGGCGACTTCATCCGCATAGGGTAACTGACGGCCATTGGCATCGATGCGGTGGTAATAGGGATTACGCTTGAAAATAAAGCGGTCCGCAGGCGGTTTGGTCTTGAGTACCCACGGCTGAAGTGTCGGAAGCCTGGGGTTATTGTTTCGGTACTGGCGTCCACGCTTAAGCAACAGCGCGACCCAGTTGCGTTGCCCTTTCTCCTCGACTAGCGCGGCGAGTTCTTCCGCGTCCCGGTAGGTGGCATGAAACTGCTTCAGATAATGCGCCGGACGGTAGAGATAAAACGGGCTGGCTCGTGCAAGCGACGGCAGAAAATACGGATTGGGCCGGTTCCAGGTATAACGAACAGTAAAATCATCGATAATTTCAAAGCGCGGGCCTTTGCCACCGATCTTCATGATTGCGGGCAACCCGGTTGGCGATACTTCTTCGTTATTGGCAATGTCGTCCCAGTAAAACCGGAAGTCTTCTGCGGTGAACGGATGTCCGTCTGACCACTTGTGGCCACGGCGAAGGTGGAGGGTGAATTCCCGTCCTTGCCGAACAACAATATCTTTCAGTATATCGGCTTGAATGCTCAGATCAGGCCGATATTTTGCCAACCTGGCATAGCCGTAGACGACCAGTAAGCGGATATCCTTGGCTCGCCCCATCAACAGCCGCATCTGGCCACCATGACGCCCCAGGGTTTCCATCTCGGCGACCGAGGGTTCCGCTGGTAAACGCTCGGCTACAGGTGGCAACTCGCCAGATGCAACGCGCTCGACAAACACCGGTGTTTCCACTAGTGAGACGTCTTGTGCCGTGGCTGGGCGAACACCGGGCAGGATGATGGACAGTGCCAGCAGCCCCAATAGACCAGGAATCGATACCAGGCGTCTCATGCAATAACCTCCGCACCGGAAGGTAAATCATAAGCCCGGATCAGGTGCCCGCTACCTGTGTCCAGAAGGGGGGTAGGCGTATCTCCGCGGGGGGCGAACGGATCAGGCCAGTGTGCAGGAATGGACGCCTGCCCTTCCATCAACGCATCAAAATTTAACGGGTGATCAGGATCAGCGTAGGGAACTGCTGATACAAGTGCCCTGGTGTAAGGGTGGAGCGGATTATGGAACAGGTCTTCGCGCTGCGCGACTTCAACTAGTTGCCCGGCACACATCACCGCAATCCTGTCGGCTATATAATCAACCACGGCCAGATTGTGCGATATAAACAAGTAAGTGAGCCCCAGATCTTTTTGCAAATCCTTGAGCAGGTTCAGTATTTGCGCCTGAACCGAGACATCGAGCGCGGATACAGGCTCATCACAAATCACCAGTTGAGGTTTCAGAGCCAGCACCCGTGCGATACCCACGCGCTGGCGTTGGCCACCGGAAAAACTGTGTGGATAACGATTTAACCAACGCGGGTTCAGACCGACGAGATTCATCAATTCCTGTACAAAATTCGAGCGGTATTTGGCATCGCCAATGCCATGAATAACCAGGGGTTCACTCAACAGGTCAAGAACCGTCATTCGCGGATTGAGAGAGCTGAACGGGTCCTGGAAAATATACTGAATTTTCTGCCGCAGGGGGATCAACGCCTGATCACCAAGGCTCAACAGATCTATGTTTTTGCCGCAGTCATTAAAAATTATTTCTCCATCATCCGGATCAGTACTACGCATGATGATTTTCGACAGCGTGGTTTTTCCGCATCCTGATTCACCGACAAGTCCCAGGCATTCCCCGCGTTTGATCTCAAACGAGACGCTATCGACAACGCGAACAGGGCGTAATGAATCGGAAGACTTGAACAGGCTTTTTTGTGAACGATTCAGGTAGCTCTTGGATATGTTTCTGACCGATAGAATGGGCCCTTCATCACTCACCTGTCGTTCAGGATCAGTGTTGCGCAGTAATTCGCCTGCCTGATGCTTGATTTCCCTTAGCGGAACAAGTCGCTCACCTTCTTTCATGTTGAAATGAGGGATCGCTTTGAGAAGGGCTTTTAGATAGGGGTGTTCAGGATTGGCAAAAATATCCCTGGTGCTGCCACTTTCCATGACGCAGCCATGATAGACAACCACGACCTCGTCTGCCATGTTTGCAACCACGCCAAGGTCATGCGTAATCATCAGCACAGCCATCCCGAGTTCCTGTTGCAAATCCCTGATCAGTTTCAGGATCTGGGCCTGTATGGTCACATCGAGGGCGGTGCTGGGCTCGTCCGCAATCAACAATGCGGGTCGGCATACCAGCGCCATTGAAATCATCGCCCTCTGGCGCAATCCGCCGGAAAGCTCAAACGGATAACTGTCAAATGACCGCACCGGGTCCGGAAATCCGACACGCTTCAGCATGTCAATGGAAAGCGCCTTTGCATCCTTCTGCGAGGTGTCCTGATGCAAAAGAAGCGTTTCGCTGATCTGATCGCCAATGGTGTGAAGTGGCGACAGGGACGTCATCGGTTCCTGAAAAATGATTGAAATTTGTCCGCCACGAATTTGCCGCATTTCCTGACTTTCCGGGTCCAGCGCAGCTATGTTGATAGCATTACCACTCCTGGCAGGGTCGGCGAATAGAATATCACCGGTGGTGATCTCTGCTACGCGCGGTAATAAACCCATAATGGCTTGCGCGGTGACGGATTTTCCTGACCCCGATTCACCGACTATGGCGACAGTGGAGCCTGCAGATATCTTGAATGAGAGATCTCGCACGGCGTCGATAGCACCGGACTGGGTGTGGAACCTGACCCCGAGATTACGCACATCCAGTAAAGTGCTCATACGACCCGCCCGCAAATCTCGTCCCCTGCTTCGTCATCGCAGCACCAGTATGTCGCATTTCGTCCGTCCTCAGACCAGACATCCAACGTTATTTTCAACCTGGTCCAAAATCTCACGTTTATTCCTGTTTCGGCTTCTGAGGCGGCATTTCTTTAACTTTCCCGGCCTCGGCCAAAAACATCCGGTCAAATTGCGAGGGGTCAGCGACCTCGCTGTCAACCCAGACCAGACCACGATCCTTCATCGCATTCTTGATCGCGTCGAATACGGATGACTGTGATGCAGAATCGAGTACGCCGGTTGCTTCATTGACTATTAAAAGCCGGGGTTCCTTTACCAGGTTTCGGGCTATGGCCAGTTTCTGTCGTTGCGTGACCGACAAACGACGCCCCGAAATACCAACTTCAAAGCCAAGCCCGGTTTCTAGGATCGGAAGCCGGAGACCGAGCTCGTCGAGAATCGAAGCGACCAGTTGTTGAATTATCTTTGTCGCGTCTGGCCGGGCGGTATTGATTTTTCCGAATAATGCATTGTCCATTACACTGCTTGCGGAATTGTAGGTGTCCCGGTCGAAGAAAGAGATCTTGTCGCGCATACTGGATGGAAGGTCTTGTTCAAAGGTTTTACGGGCCTCAAGCAGACGTTTTTCCATCTCATCTTCAATCAGGCCGAGGCGGTGTTTTGCGCGGGTCAGCCTGAACGGAAGCTGTAGTAATTGCATGCGCTGTTCTTCGCTAAGCGCCGACACTCCGTCGCTGACCGATGCATTAAGGATGATCTGGAAGTCGGGTAAATCATCGGCGCTAATGAAACTGAAGCGTTCGAAAAATTCGTGCCCGGGCGGTAAATCCTGGAATATCTCCACCATCAGGGCGGCCACCTGGCGCCCCATTTCAACGAACTCATGATACAGGCCGCCCTTGTTCAGGACCGCCAGAACAAGTTCATTTTTGCCCAGCGCTTCTATATCAAACGTATCATCAACGGGGGTACCAAACAGGATGTTTTCCGCGACCGAGGCATTGTCGTTATATTTATCGCGGTCCCATGATTCCACCAGCCCCTCAAATTCACTCGACTTCATGCGTTCCCGTATCAGGTTCCGGGCCTGTAAAATACTGCTGGCGAGTTTCGGATGTGCCTCTGGGTCGATGGTGCTGTGGATGCCGATGGAGAGGATATCGCTTTCAAGACCAACGGTTCTTAACGCCTGCATTGCGCGTTGCAAAAGTTCATCCCCGTTGCTGCCTGAGAGTATTTGCTGATCAAGCCAGTCCGCGTTTATGTCGTGTTGGCTATTCCCCGACAGCTCGGATTCATGGCGTTTGCGCAGGGCTTCTTCAGATGTGTTGGCTTCACCCTGTGGGTGATGTTTGAGGCCATAATATAGATTATCGCGTATCGATCCTGATCGGATATAAGCGTCTTGATCCACGTATCCGAGTTGACGACCGGTAACATGCTCGGGCAGGCTACTCATGTCGATGCCACCTATGGTCAGGGAGCCGCTGGTCGGCGCGAGCTGCCGTGCAATCAACTTTGCAACGGCGGATTTAGGCCCTCCCGGACTACCGGTTATGGCGACATGCTCTCCCATGCCAAAGACAAATCCAGCATTTTCCAGTGTCCGGGTACCCGAATCTTCTTCGAGCGTCAGGTTGGAGGCGACGATTTCGCCGTTCAAAGCTTCGCCACCCTCCAGGCGTGGCGCCATTACATCTTCGGAATACATGTTGGGTGTATCAAATCGCTCGATCAACTGCTGGTATTTTATTTTCGCATCTTCCATTCGCTGGTAGAAATTGAGCAGCTCTTTCCATGGTGGGGCCAGATCTTTGTAAGCCGCGAGCACTGCCACCAATGCACCGATTGATAAATCCCCCCTGATGACAAGATAACCGCCAATTGAATAGAAAAAGAATGGTGTTATCTGGGCAAGGAAGTTATTCAGAAACTTGATGAAGAATTTTTTCCGATAGACCCGGTATCGTATGTCGAAAATGCCGCCAAGACGATCTGAAAAATCCGCCAGTTCATACTGGGCTGTATCATGCGCATGTATTTCTGCAGACCCGGCCGCCATTTCACTGATACGTTCTGACAGTTTGCGCAGATGTTGAACCCGCTCCTTGTTCAACAGGTTTACCTTGCGTTGCAACTTCGGGATTCCCCAGGCCTGTACCGGATAAAATACAATGGCGGCGATACCGAGTATGGGTTCCTGCACGAACATGAAGATCAACGCGGTAATCAACATGCCCCCCTCAAATGCAGGAAGCGATATGGATTCACCAACGAATCCGCCGAGCGGCTCGGTCTCCGCCGACACCATGGAGACAATTTCGCCCTCGGAAATATTGCGAAAATGCAGCAGCGGAAACCGCATCACCCTGTTGATTAAAATGTAACGTAGGCGACGCAGCATGCGTTCACCGATGGCGCCCCGGTAAACGTTGACAAAATACTTGAATCCACCGTTAATCAGAACCAGGCCCAAAAACGCAAAGGACAGGGCGAGGAGATAGTTAATCTGCTGCAGATCAAACCCCAGCAGGTTTTTGGGAAAATCAGCAAAACCAGCACCGATAGCTTCATTGATGATGGTTTTAGGCAGGTCGAGCGTAAAGTAGTAGAAAGGATAGGATGCTACAATCATCAGCAGAAGCGTTACCTGCTGCTTCTTGCTGTGCTGCAATATGAATCCGAAGATACTTTTGTTCACGCTTTGTTCGTTAGCTCCTAAGGGTTTTTATTATTTCGTAGGACTTTGATGCCTGACTGAGGAAGAAACACCCTCGAAAATTATCGAAACGAACCTCTCTCTGTCGACAGTGTAACAAGAAATCGAAATATGACGAACACTTGATCAGTAACGCAAATTTCCCCTGAGCTTCGTTCCCTTCATGCAATATGCGGGCTAGTTGACCATCGGCTATTCTTGAACAGTGAAATATCGGGTTGCAGAAGAGCAGGTTGCCCTGTTGAAGATACGCAAAACTGCCGGCAGGTTGCCGGGCGCAGTTTATGAAGCTCTTTTCCCGTCATATCCCACCCGGTAGCAAGTGCTGTTACTGCCCGGATGACACCCCGATGGGTCACGGCGGCAACCGCGTAGTCGAGACCGCCAACATATTCCAGCCATGGCATGATGCGCTCCTGAACCATGCGTGGGCTTTCACCGCCGGGTGGGCAGAAATCCCGACCACGGGACTCATTTTGTTTCATGGCTTCGCCATGGATGTCGCGCAGGTCCTGCAAACACTGGCCTTCCCATGCCCCCCAGCTCATTTCAATCAGTCGGTCTTCTAGTTTGGCATGAATACCCAGAATGGATGCAGTTTCTCGTGTTCGCTGTAACGGGCTTGAAAACCAGTATGCCTGCTGAATGTCATCTGCAAGAATCCAAGCCCTGGCGCTGAATTTGCCTGCATCGCTGAGAGGAATATCGGTAAGACCCTGTATGCGTCCCTGTTCGTTCCACGAGGTCGGTGCATGGCGAATCAGCGTCAGGACTGGCATGATGTCACCTGTTTCAATACCTGGTTGAGGGTTGAAGCTCCGGCGTTCAGGCCGTGATGTTTCAACGTGTAATGCTGTGCCCTCGATGCCATTGCCTGTCGATTTTCAGGTTCATCGAGTAATTTTGCCACGGCCGCGGTCAGGGCTTCGGTATTATCCGCTTCCACAAGTACGCCACAGTCCGGCGCATTCACTACTCCCGGGACACCACCCGAGTTTCCGGCTATAACGGTAAGTCCCGACGCCTGTGCTTCGATGAATGCCATGCCAAAGGCCTCGTTGATCGCAGGCCACACATAGAGATCGCAGGCTGCATAAATACCCGGGAGGGTATCGATATCCTGTACCCCAATCCGGTGAACACAATCATCGACCGTAGCCAATGCGGTGATCACCTGCTCGCGCGCGCATCCATCGCCGATGACAAGTAGTCGCCAGGGGCGATCTTTCAAGCTTGATAAGGCCGTTCCTAATTGCTCGTAGGATCGTAGTTTGTCACCGGGGCGCATCATCGCAACGCAAACCAGCCAGGTTACGCCTGGGTCAATATTGTACTGACTGGCGATCATTTTTCGATAGAGTGTTTTTTCCCGTGCCGCAGTGGCATAGGGCTGAGTGTCAATAAAAGGGGGAATACGGGTAATTTTTGCACCGCGTTTCAGTAGGGGCGAAACACAACCGTCATCGACGGCATTGAAACTTATAACTGCGGACGCCAACTCAATCGCCTGCTTGCTGGCCCGAAGACCCGAATCCCATGGACCACCAGATTGCTTCGCCGCGTAGGAAGCCTCGGCGATGATGTACGGAATCTTCAGGGCTTCGGAAATTCGGGGTCCGATCCAGTCGGGGGCTTTGTGATACAGGTGGTAGGTGAACCAGACATGCGGTTTGGCAATCTTGCCATTATTATAGGCATCCAGTAATTCCACTGCCTGTCTGTCACCTTCCTGCTTAATTACCGCTTGTGTCGCGGCGTTGCCAATCCCGTCATAAGAACGATGCTGGCTGGCGAGATGGATCTGGTGACCAGCCTGGTCAAGGGCGCGCATCAAAAGCTGCGCTATTCGACGGTCACCTGACGGGTTCGGATGCTCAGGGGGTTTCATAGGGGCGTAAAAGGCGATGCGCATCAGTTATCCCCTGCTATATCAAATCGCTTACTCAGATCGTTGATTCCGGCATCAAGCGCAAACGAGTTTCGCACCCGTTGCCCTCCTGCCTTGCCCAAAGCCTGGCGAAGGACCGGGTCTTCGATTACCCTGGTAATTGCCAGGCAGAGTTTTTCAGGGTTGTCAGGCGGTACCAGAATACCGGTGTCACCATTGATGATCAGTTCAGAAATTGCCGAAACATTGGTGGCGACACACGCCAGCTGCTGGCTTTGTGCTTCCATCAGAACGTTTGGCAGGCCGTCCCTGTCACCATCGCCGGCAATTCGCGAGTTGAGGACAAACACATGTGCTTGCCGGTACGCCTGTAGCACCTGATCCTGTGGTTGAGTGCCACGCCAGTCAATGTTAGATTCGATGCCCAGCGTCCGGGACAGTCTCTTCAGCTTATTGCTCAGCTTGCCACCACCAATATGGACAAAGCGCCAGTGCAAGCTGTCAGGTAGTTGTGCAAGCGCCCGCAGTAAACCATCATATCCCTTTTTCTCAACCGCCCGGCCAACCGAGAGGATCGTCACGGGATGCAGGGGTGATGAGCCATCAGGGTTATCTTTCCTTTCACCGGACGAGGTGAAGCGGTTAAAATCGAGACCATGATAAACCAGCGAAACGGTATTTTCTGATGTAGCCAGCCTGGAAAGGTAGGCTGCGTTGGTGGCAGTACAGGTCACCAGCCACTGACAGTCCGCGAGCTTTTCTCGCAGTTCCCACTCCGGCGACGTGTAGATGTCCTTGGCGTGGGCAGAGCAGCTCCACGGTAAATCCAGCATGATGGCGGCATAGCGTGCAACCGATGCCGGCGTGTGTAAAAAATGTGCGTGTAGCTGGCTGATTTCCGCGGGCAGCTCGGTAGCGAGCACACAGGCCTGGCCAAATCGCCGCACCCGGTTCGGGGTGAAATCACGCGCCAGATCGCGTCGCCAGAGTTTGGCGGCTTTATCGTAGCCTGGCAGGCGACGCGCCCTCCAATAGGCTCTGGCGACCCTGACCGGTTCATCATGTAGATATTCTGGCAGATAGTTTACCGGCGCACTGATTTCATCGTGGATAGGATGGAGGTGGGTGTCGGTCGGATGCCTGAGCGAGATGATCTGGATTTCAACTCCGCGCTGCTCCAACGCCAGTATTTCCTGCGCGATGAAGGTTTCCGACAGGCGTGGATATCCCTTTAGAACAAAACCGACAGTAGCCACATTACCTCGCTAGCCCACATATTGCACGAAGGGAACGAAGCTCAGGGGAAATATGGCAAACAAGGTTGATCGATCGCCCGCCGATGCATAGCTGTAGCTACGCATCAAGGGGGATCGATCAAGATTGGCCGCCAGATTTTCCCTGACTTCGTTCAGGCACAAACTGCATATTTTGTTTTTCATGATTTTCGTGTTTTATTATTTAATTCATTGGTAAGAATAGACAGTCGTCACCGCCTTCGTGCAATATGCGGGCTAACGTTTCGATCTTGATCATATTGCATACCGGGATAATTCGCGCAGACTTGATCAGAGATTTCCTTGCTTAATTATCGGCCAGCCTGCATTTTTTGACTGATGGTTTTGAAATAGTCGCTTCGGTTTTGTCGCGCCTGGGCCTCATAGTTATCGTAGAAATAGTCGCTTTTAAAAAACCTCGGCCGGCCAAACAGCTTGTCCTGGAATGCTGCCTGCTTTTGATAAAACACATCATCCGGCAGATTCTCCATTTCCAGCCGCAGATTATCGCTATCTTGAATAAATTCCGGCCAGGGCCGTCCAAAACTGGATAAATCGATATCTACCATATATTTTGTATCAGCATTATTGGCTTCGGTTCCATTGTGCACGGTCGCCATGATGTGCCGGTAAACTGTGTCCCGAAGCGTATCGTCGAAAACGCCATCGCTTGATTCCATGAATTGATCGGCACTCAGCTGCTCATTGTCTATAGCGCCGGGCGCATAAACCACATCGTGGTACCAGATTGCGAGTTCCAGCGCCTCTGGATTTTGTAGGTCATGTTGAATTTTATCGAATAATGAAAGGCAATGCTCTATATGAACAAGCGTGTGATAAAAGCGTTGAGGTTCACTATAGGAGTCGATTAATTTTGCATGAATGGCAGCACTTTCATCGGTAGCAGAATCAAGCAGGCAACGGCGCCAGAGTAGCCGAAACCTGTCGTAATCGAGAACACGGCGCGTCATGGCGTTATCCTGCAAATCATGTTGCAGAGCTTTGCTGCTCCAGCTGAGATTGCAAAGCTTCGACCTGGTGGTGTGATTTTGCCAGTTTATCGCTGAGTTGACGCATCACATCGAGTGCAAGATCTGAATTTTCGCAGAGTAATTTGAGAAACATCTCGGCGCTAATTTTCATTGCTGTGACTTTACCACTGGCCTTTAAGGTGGCACTTCGAGGCGCATTACTCAATAACGCCATTTCGCCGCACAACTGATTTTTATGCAATGTTACCGCGACTACCGGGCCCGATTCGGTTTCTGTGATCACGTCTATGCTGCCTTCGACAATGACGTACGCACACTCGGCAAGATCCCCGGCACGAAATACAACATCGCCTGGTTGGTACATCACCATTTCGCTGGTGAAGGCCAGCAATTTTAATTTCGATGCGCTCAACTTCGCGAACATGGGTATCTTGCTAAGCATGTCAGTTTCTTGCGATAGATCCAACGGTATTGTCTCCTGGCACCACTAGTTGCCAAGATTCGCACGTGATCCGTTTTAATTCAAGCTGTTATAACGCAAACTTTGCTCGAACTATTCTATTTAACGAATCAGATTTGGACACCAGTTGATTAAAAATGGTGCTTTTTATACCAGCTTATGAACTTTCAACCATCCATTTTAAGGTGCTATATGGTGCAGGAATCAGATGGGCTTCAGCAGCAATCAATCCAAAATCCGGCAGGTTGGGTTGAGCCCAACCTGTTGGATATAGAGGGTTTTTGGGTTTAACGCGCTTGTACATGAATTAATAGAGATGTCCTTCGGTTATAATCGCGGCATGAAACAGAATTTTATGCAACTCGTGCGTCGGCTGATTGCGCTTTTATTAGGAAACAGGCTGAAAATCTGTACCGCCGAGTCCTGTACCGGTGGTTTGATAGCAAAGTCATTTACTGACCTTGCCGGTAGTTCCGACTGGTTTGAATGTGGATTTATTACCTATAGCAATGCCTCGAAGACTAAAATGATCGCTGTGCCGGAGTCGGTGATCAGCGAATATGGCGCCGTCAGTGAGGTCGTCGCCAATGCGATGGCAATCGGTGCGCTACGCAACAGCACTGCTGATGTATCAATAGCGGTCACCGGTATAGCGGGTCCCGCCGGAGGCAGTGCGGATAAACCCGTTGGCACGGTATGGATTGCGGTGGCATCCGATAAACACTCGGTCGCGAAAAAGCATCTTTTCCAGGGGGATCGAGAAGCGATTCGCAATGCGACTATGCTAATCGCTATTGAAATGATGTTGCGACTGCTGGAAACACATTCGAAATCCAAAAAGCACGAACAGACTGAATCAGAGGTTCCTTAGCTTGAAATCCAGCCGTTACGATAGCTTTGAGGCAGGGCATAGATGTATAAGGGGTCACTTTCCCCCAGGCAATCACTAAGCTTTCATGACCCGACACAAATGCGTCTTCAGGTTCGCCTGCTGCGATACTGGATCCAGCTTAATACCGGTTAAGTGATTGACGCTTGAAGCCGGGTGATAAGGCTGCTGTTCATCCCAGCCGATCGGGATAAAAATACTCGTCGGGCGTATGCCCCGGTGAATCCACGCGCGGGCCTTGATTTCCCCGTTCCCTGTTTTTATCACTACGCCATCGCCGTCCTTGATGTTTAGCGAGTCCGCCTTGTCGGGGTGAATCTGGCAGTACAGTTCGGGCCACATTTCCTGTGCTTGCCAGAAATAGTGGGTCCAGGAATGAAAATGGGCTGCGGGGGGTCTGCCGGTGACCAGTTCGGTATCGAATTCAGATTGTTTTTTTATCTCCGAATCGACAATTTCGCCACCGTATACCAGTGTTTCCTTGCTAAAAAAGGACGATACACGCGGAGATTCGTCATAATCGATATGCGGCATATCAACCAGTTGCTCGGCTTCGCTGTAAAACTCGGGGTATGCGGACAAGCCCATTGACTTGAACTTCGCTTCCAGTTCTTCGGTGTAGAATTCTAGCTTCCCACTGGGTGTTGAATATCGCAATTTCGATTCGGGGTTTTTGGCCTGTGCCTCGGTGACATATACCGGATCGATTTCTCCTGCTTCGCCTTCGAAATGGGGCACCCGAACGGTTCGGTTAGGCAAGCTGGTTAGCCGTTCGGTAGTGGCGTGCTGAAGATCTGGAGTCGATGCCACCAGCACTTCATCCCAGAGCTTGCGCGGTTGCTTGTAGTCTTCTTTCAATATGTCGTCAAAGCCGAATTTTTTACCCAGTTCGATCCAGAACCAGTGATCGGATTTGGCCTCGCCTGGTGGCTCGATGAGTTTATCGTTCCAGACGATACGGCGGTCTTCGGCAAACCGCGTGGTGCCGCCTTTTTCGATGCCGCTCGCCATTGGCAGGACATAGTCCGCGTATCGCGAGGTAGCATTCTTGAATAATTCCAGGTGCACCATCAAATCGAGCGACTCGATAGCCTCCCGGACCCTGTTCTGATTTGGCCAGTGCGCCAGCGGGTTGTTGCTGGTAATCAGCGCCTTGATCGGGTAGGGCGTGCCATGTTGCATCGCTTCCATCCAGGCGGAAGGATTTTTACTGATTGCCGCACGAGTTTCGGGTTTGCGCTGCCCGGGTATAATGGGTGGCCCCCAGTTCACTTCGGAAGAAACATTAAAATAGCCGCCGCTATGACGCCCCCAGTTTCCAGTCATTGCCGCGACAAACATGAATACACGGTTGGTCTGGACCGAATTGGTATGCTGGTTGATGCCGCGACTTAGGAAAATCATGCAACCATCGGCCGTGGCTATGGTTTTTGCGAGGTTTGCGATTTGACTGGTTGGTAAATCGGTCATCGCGGCAGTCCAGTCGAGGTCATATTTCTTTGCCAGCACAAAATCACGCCACGCTTGCCAGCCGACAATCCATTGCTCGCAAAACCCCCTATCGTACAGGTCTTGCTCAAACAGGTAGTGAATGATGCCCAGGCCCAATGCCATGTCGGTGCCCGAGCGAATCGGTAGCCATTCATCCGCCTTGCTTGCGGTGACGGTTAAACGCGGATCCACCACGATCATGCTTGTCTGGTGATTTAAGCGCCAGTCATTGACCATGCCAAAGTTGACCGGCCGGGTCTCGGCCTGGTTGTCGCCGATGTAAATATAGGCCTCGGCACTGCCGATATCCTCTTCGGTATAGACGTTGGGCATCATCCCTGTGCCCTGGGTAAGGTTTAGCGCCAGGCTTCTGCCCAGACTGCAATAGGGTTCGGTTGTAGCCACGTTGCCGGTACCCCAGAGACCCGCAAACAGCGGAATTACGCCAATAACATTGAGTACGCCGGTTCGCGAACCCGACTGGATGGCGAGCGATTCCGCGCCATACTGATCTCGCACGCGCGACAATTTTTCGGCAATTTCATCGATAGCCTGCTGCCAGCTGATGGATTCGAACTGGTCGCTACCGCGTTTGCCGATGCGTTTTAGCGGCTGCAACAGCCGGTGCGGGTTGTTGTACATTTGCAGCGTCATTTGCGATTTCGGACAGATTCGACCCTGGAAAACCGGATCGTCGGTATTGCCGTATATGTTGATGACCTTGTTATCGCGGATGTGGTATTTGATCGGGCAGCCGTTAAAACAAATGTTACAACCACCGGGCACGACACGCTCCGGCGTTTGCGCCGCATTGGCTTTTTCGGTTTTATTGTAGGAACCGCGAGCCAGATCGGCGATAAGATTTCCACGGCTGTTGTTGTCGAGCATCAATGCCGGGGTGCGTGCAACCGGGCCGGGTGGATTCGCCTGCCCCATATCGCGGAATCGCTTCAGGTAAATCGTCGCCGGATTTTGCAAAAAATGATCGGTATCTACCAGTTCACGCGCATTTTGTGCGACTTGCTGCAACAGTTCTTCACGCCGACCGTAGCTGATCGCAAGCGTCGGGCATACGTAGGCACAGGCGGGACCCTGGTCGTTTGCGCGCCGCCCGGCGCAGAGATCGCATTTCACCGCATGGTGCTTGTCGGCGTTGTAACCGATCGCACCATAAGGGCATGAAAGCGCGCATTCGCCACAGCCGGTGCAGCGATTTTCGTTTATCGAGACGACCCCGGTTAGCGGGTCCTTGTCGATTGCTTTGGGGTTGACCGGGCAGGCGCGTAAGCAGGCCGGGCGTTCACACTGCTGGCAGGTGACGGTGAGAAAATCGAGTCTCGGCAGCCTATCGTTATTGTCAGGTGACTCTTGCTCGCTAAACCACATCACCCGGTTGCGATAGGTATGCGGTCCGAGCGCATTGGTTTGCTTGCAGGCCGCCTCGCAACTTTTGCAGCCGGTGCAGCGCTCGAGGTCAATCATCAGTGCCAGTCGTGAGTCCGATGGCATCGGTCTATCTGCCCCAGTCGGTGACATACCACCAGTCGATTTCTCCATCGCCAGCGGCATAACCGGCGAAGAACAATACGATAACGATATGAGTCAACAGGCCGGCGTAAAATAATACTGCCGCAAGCATGTGAATGCGCCGCGACCAGCCGAGCAATGCACCCGCAGCTTGTCGCGCACCGACAATCCCGGCCTCCCTGTCGATCAAAGACTGATAGCGGAAACTAAGCCAGGGACGAGTCAGCCAGTGCCGCAGCGTTGGTGAGAATAGCGCCTCGGACGCGTTTGCGTCGAGCAATGCCAGGCATTCGATTTTTTTATCGATAGTCGCAGCAAGGGCGGTTTTATCGACCGTATCAGGCATAGCAAATCCCTGGCTGGCACTATTACGGGCGAATAAGTAGCTGAAATTTTTAGAAACTGCGCTACGTAGCCAAACTCCCTGTAGCAATAGAAACAGCATCAGAAATAACACCAGCCCGGGTGGGGAAACCCAGTTTCCACCGGCAACGTGTAATAGGACCAGGCAAATACCGAGGGTCGCGCCTAGCACATGCGTGACAAACCAGAATGGTGGGCTATCGCTAAATCCACCCCGTTTCAGGATTGAAAAAAGCATCGGCGCCAGCAACAGGAAAACCCCGATTGCCGCGCTCCACTGGCCTAACGTCGAGCCGGGTGGCTGTTGATTAAATGTGTATAGCGTTAGCAGTAAAACCAGCGCAGCCAGGGTCAGCAGGACATAGAGTCCCTGGTTAGGTAAGTCGGGTCGTAATGGTTTGTTCAAGGCCTGCTCATCGATCTGGTTGCTTGCCAATTGATGCTATATAGCCTGACCGTAATTCTCAACTGAATTTATGCTTTAAGGGAAAGACTCTTCAGGAATATTTGTGGGGACTCGGAGCAAATCGAGACTCTCGCAGAGGCGCAATGGACGCATAGGACTATTTTATATCCTATTTTTCCTTTGCGTGCTTCGCGGCTTTGCGAGAGCTTCATCTTCTCCTGTCTGGCGATTCGTAAGAGAGTTTCCTGGTGAGGTGATAATAAATGGTCAATCGATACACAGGCTCATCCTGTGAGCTAGTAAGTGAATATAATACTAGTACAAAATTAATGCACAGAATCGCTGAAATGAAATTTTTAAAAAGTTCTCTTTATGTTCTCGTTGGTCTGTGTGATAATTCGCGACGATTACAACCATCAATCCACGAATACAGGTAATTATATGGACGACAACAAGAAAAAAGCCCTCACCGCAGCGTTGGGGCAAATCGAGAAGCAATTTGGCAAGGGAGCAGTCATGCGTTTGGGAGATGGCGGTGTAGATATGGAAATGGGGGTGGTCTCGACCGGTTCACTGTCGCTCGATATCGCGCTTGGCGTGGGTGGTTTACCACGTGGCAGGGTGATAGAAATCTATGGGCCGGAATCGTCAGGTAAGACAACCATGGCACTGCAGGTGGTTGCCGAGTGTCAGAAATTAGGCGGTGCGGCAGCGTTTATTGATGCTGAGCACGCGCTCGATCCAGTTTATGCAGGTAAGCTCGGGGTTGATATCGATGAATTAATGGTTTCACAGCCCGATACCGGCGAACAGGCATTGGAAATTACCGATATGCTGGTGCGTTCCGGTGCGGTCGATGTCGTTGTCGTAGATTCGGTGGCGGCACTGACGCCGAAGGCTGAAATTGAGGGTGACATGGGCGATTCGCACATGGGGTTGCAGGCACGCCTGATGTCACAGGCGCTACGCAAGTTAACCAGTAATATCAAACGCTCGAATACGATGGTGATTTTTATCAACCAGCTGCGTATGAAAATAGGCGTCATGTTCGGCAATCCGGAAACCACTACCGGTGGCAATGCGCTCAAATTCTATGCCTCGGTGAGGCTCGACATACGGCGCATTGGCGCGATCAAGCGTG